>Ga0123353_10000093_pt1 | contig 101734 bp, 105 predicted proteins | sample TergutLab28metaG_3_FD_92763 | JGI IMG/M metagenome (GOLD analysis project Ga0123353, IMG submission 92763) | Labiotermes labralis P3 segment gut microbial communities from Petit-Saut dam, French Guiana - Lab288 P3 | ecosystem: Host-associated > Arthropoda: Insects > Digestive system > Gut ...
CCCAACTGCAATTCGCCATCGTGGAAAAAAGACGGGGACGTCAATGTCCCCGTGTCGTCAAAGCCCGACCAAAACGCTACACCGTCCGCTCCATGACAAAAGAGCCTTAACTGAACGGCATTGAGCGTTGCGCTCCCTTTTTTGCCGTGTGTGGTGACAGGTTTTCAGCCGGCGAAATTGGCTTCGGCGAAGGCCCAGTTCACCAGGTGGTTGAGGAAGGTTTCGACAAATTTCGGGCGCAGGTTGCGGTAGTCGATGTAATAGGCGTGTTCCCAGACGTCGATGCAGAGCAGCGCCTTGTCGCCGGTGGTCAGCGGGGTGCCGGCGGCGCCGGTGTTGACGATGTCGACCGAGCCGTCGGCCTTCTTGACCAGCCAGGTCCAGCCGGAGCCGAAATTACCGACGGCGGCAGTCTGGAAGGCTTTCTTGAATTCGTCGAGGGAGCCCCATTTGGCATTGATGGCGGCGGCCAGGGCGCCGGCGGGCGCGCCGCCGCCATTCGGCTTCAGGCAGTTCCAGAAGAAGCTGTGGTTCCAGACCTGGGCGGCGTTGTTGTAGATGCCGCCGGCCGGGGCCTTTTTGACAATGGCTTCGAGATCGAGGTTTTCGTACTCGCTGCCCTTGATCAGGTTGTTCAGGTTGGTGACGTAGGCTTGATGATGCTTGGCGTGGTGGTAGTCGAAAGTCTCGGCCGACATGTGCGGGGCGAGGGCGTCCTTGGCGAAGGGCAGGGCGGGCAGTTGATGTTCCATGGGGAGTCTCCGTTATCTTATGCGGGGTGGAAATAAAAAATTCTAGTCCGCTTTGTCGGCGGCTACAACCTGATCGACGGTGACCCGGGCGGCGCCGCGGGCGAAATCGAGGCGTAGCGCGGCGCCGGCTGTCAGTTTGCCGGCATCGCGCACGGCCCGGCCATTGGCGTCGGTGGCCAGGGCGTAGCCGCGCGCCAGGACGGCATGCGGGTCGAGTTGGCGCAGACTGCCGGCGAGCGCGTCGAGCGTCGTCCGCCATTGCGCGAAATGCCATTGCTGCTGCCGTTGCAGCCGCTGGCGCAAGGCGTCGAGCGCCGCGCCGCGTTCCGCCGGGCGAAGGCGGGCGGCGTGCAGGCGGTGAAAGGCGGCTTCTGCGCGCAGGCGCTGGTTGTCGCTGGCGCGGCGCAAAGCCTGCCGCAAGCGTTGGGCCAGGGCGTGCAGATGGTCGCGCCGCTGCGCCAGGCGCTCGGCCGGATGGCGCAGGCGGGCGGCCAGCCCGTCGAGCCGTTGTTGCCGGTCGCCGAGGGCGCGTTCGGCATGCCGTTGCAACTGCCGCTGCCCATGTGCCAGCCCGCGCAGCAGGGCGGCCTGTTCGGGGGCGGCCAGTTCGGCGGCGGCGGTCGGCGTCGGGGCGCGCAGGTCGGCGGCGAAGTCGGCGATGGTGAAGTCGGTTTCGTGGCCGATGCCGGCAATGACCGGCGCGCTGGCGGTGCGGATGGCGCGGGCGACGCTTTCCTCGTTGAAGGCGCGGAGATCTTCGAGCGAGCCGCCGCCGCGGCAGAGCAGGATGAGATCGGCCCCGGCGACGGCGGCGAGGGCGGCGGCGATGCGCTGGCCGGCGTCCTCGCCCTGCACCGGCGTCGGATAGAGGTCGATGGCGAGCCAGGGGGCGCGCCGGGAGAGGGTGCTGAGCACGTCCTTGAGCGCCGCCGCCTGCGGGCTGGTGACGATGGCGATGCGCCGCGGCAGGGCGGGCAGCGGCCGCTTGCCGGCGGCGGCGAAGAGCCCTTCGGCCTCCAGTTGCGCCTTGAGGCGCAGGAACTGCTCGTACAGCTCGCCCTGACCGGCGCGGCGGATGGCTTCGACGGTCAGTTGAAATTCGCCGCGCGGCTCGTAGAAGGAGACGAGGGCGCGGACTTCGACCTTCTGGCCGTTTTCCGGACGCCAGCCGAGCAGTTGCGCCCGGCTGCGCCACATCACGCAGCGCGCCTGGGCGTCGGCGTCCTTGAGCGAAAAATAGACATGGCCGGAGGCGGCGCGAGTGAGGTTGGAAATTTCGCCGGCCACCCAGGTCAGCGGAAAATTGACCTCCAGGCAGGCGCGCACCAGACGGTTGAGATGGGAAATAGGAAGAACGGCGGGGAGAACGGTTTTGTCGACGGGGGGAGGGCTGGCGTTCATCCGGCGATTGTAACGCCCTGTAACGCCCGTCCCGCCGGCACTTGCCGCCAATTTGCCGTTGGTAATACTAAAATATTGTTTTTAAACAATTTTTAATGTGTGCCTTGTTTTTTGGCAGGGTAAGAAAAAGCCTTTGCCGGATAGGGTTTAGCGCATCTGATGACAGTAGATTCACAGACTTATCCACAGCTTTTGGGGATAAACGCTTGGGGTCGCGGCAATTTGTCGCTTGCCGCTGGGGTTCCGTGAGGGCAGAATTCCGGTCTGCTTTTCCAGCGAAGGATATTTCAGTGTTTGCTATCGTTCAGGCTGCCGGTTGGCCCATCTGGCCCTTGCTGCTGGCCTCCATCATTTCTGTCGCCCTGATCATCGAGCGCCTGGTTTCCCTGCGCCGCGCCCGGGTCGTGCCGCCGGGGCTGCTGCAACAGGTGGTCCGCGAATTCCGCCGCGACGCCGACAACGGCAAGCTGATCACCGAGCTTGAACGGCATTCGCCGCTCGGCCGCGTGCTGGCGGCCGGCCTGCGCAATGTCAATAATTCGCGTGAAGTGATGAAGGAGTCGATCGAGGAGACCGGCAATATCGTCGCCCACGAACTGAACCGCTACCTGACCACGCTCGGCACCATCGCCTCGATCAGCCCGCTGATGGGCCTGTTCGGCACGGTGATCGGGATGATCGAGATTTTCGGCTCGCAGGCGCCGGGTACCGGCAATCCGCAGCAACTGGCGCACGGTATCTCGATCGCGCTGTACAACACCGGCTTCGGTATTTTCATCGCCATTCCAAGCATGATTTTCTGGCGTCACTTCCGCGCCCTGGCCGACGGTTTCGTCGTCGAAATGGAGCACCAGGCGGTGCGTCTGGTCGAGTACATGCACGGCGACCGGAAGCCATGAAATTCCAAAGCAGGCATTCCCGGGAAGAGCCGGAAATCAACCTGGTGCCGATGATTGACGTGCTCCTGGTGATCATCATTTTCCTCATGCTGACCACCACCTACTCGAAATTCTCCGGCCTCGAAATCAACCTGCCGACGGCCGATGTCAGCAAGCAGAACGAGCAGCCGAACGAGATCGACGTGGCGGTGACCTCCAGTGGCCAGATTCTCATCGACAAATCGCCGCTGGCGGCGGTCGACGTTGCGGCCATCGCCGAGGCTCTGCGCCGCGCCGCCGGCGAGCGCGCGGACCCGCTGATCGTCATCAACGCCGACGCCAAGGCCACCCACCAGAGCGTCATCGACGTCATGCAGGCGGCGCAGCGCGCCGGTTATCCGCATATTTCCTTCGCCACCCAGACGCCACGCTGATGTTTGCCCGCTGGTTGCAGCGTCAATGGTTCGAGCAACGCCGGCTGACGCCGGCGTTGTGGCTTCTGCTGCCGGCGGCGGCGTTGTTCTGGCTGCTGGCCTCCTTGCGACGGCGACTGATCGCGCCGCAGCGCTTGCCCGTGCCGGTCGTCGTGGTCGGCAACATCACCATCGGCGGTTCCGGCAAGACGCCGCTCGTTCTTTGGCTGGCCGAATGCCTGCGCGAACGGGGCTGGCGGCCCGGCATCGTCAGCCGGGGTTACGGCAGTGCGGGCGCCACGCCGCGCCCGGTCGACGCCGCTTCGTCGCATGCCGAGGTCGGCGACGAGCCGTTGCTGCTCGTCCGGCGCGGCAGCGCGCCGGTCTGGGTCGGTCGCGACCGGGCGGCAGCGGGCCGTGCCTTGCTCGCCGCTCATCCGGAAGTCGATCTGCTGTTATGCGACGATGGCTTGCAGCATTACCGGCTGGCGCGCGATGTCGAACTGGCTGTGTTCGATGGTCGCGGCGCCGGTAACGGTTGCCTGCTGCCGGCCGGGCCGCTACGCGAACCGCTGGCGCGGCTGCGCACGGTCGACGCGGTGATTTGCAATGGCGCCGTCGATCCGCGCCTGCGGGCCAACACCCGGCGCTTCGCCATGCACTTGCGACCGGGGCCGTTTTATCGCCTCGACCGGCCCGATCTCACTTGCGCGGCGGAAGAACTGGCCGGGCGGCGGCTGCACGCCCTGGCCGGCATTGGCGACCCGGAACGCTTTTTCCGCACCCTGGAGGCGCTTGGCCTGGATTTTTCCCGCCATCCCTTTCCCGATCATCATGCCTATAGCGCCGCCGACCTGGCTTTCGCCGCCGCCGGCACGCTGCTGATGACCGAGAAGGATGCGGTAAAATGCGCCGCATTGACCGCCCGCGAGGCGTGGGTGTTGCCGGTCGAGGCCGAATTGCCGCTGGCGCTTGTCGAACTCATTGAGGAGAAAATCCGTGGACGCCCGCTTGCTTGACATCCTCGTCTGCCCGATTTGCAAGGGCAATCTCGATTACCGCAAGAGCGAGGCCGAACTGGTCTGCAAGCCTTGCCGCCTGGCTTTCCCGATCCGCGATGGCATCCCGGTAATGCTCGAGGACGAGGCCCGCCAGTTGCCGCCCGAAGCATGAACGCGGGCGCGCCGGCCTTCAAGGTCGTCATTCCGGCGCGTTATGCCTCGACGCGCCTGCCGGCCAAGCCGCTGCTCGACCTCGGCGGCAAACCGATGGTCGTTCGCGTCGCCGAGCGGGCGCGCCTTTCCGGCGCCGAGGAAATCTGGGTCGCCACCGACCATGCCGAGGTGTATGCCGCGGCGGCGGCGCATGGCATCACCGCGCTGATGACCCGCGCCGACCACGCCACCGGCACCGACCGCCTGGCCGAAGTGGCGGCCCTGCGCGGCTGGCCGGCCGACGCCATCATCGTCAATGTCCAGGGCGACGAGCCGCTGATCGAGCCGGCGACGATCCGGCAAACGGTGCGCCAACTGGCCGCCAGCGGCGCCGACATCGCCACGGTGGCGCACCCGGTTGCCGATGCCGCCGAGTTTTTCAATCCCAACGTGGTCAAGGTCGTCTGCCGCGCTAATGATGACGCCGCCTGGTTTTCGCGGGCGCCGATTCCCTATGCGCGCGACCATTTCGCCCGCGCGGGCGACACGCTGCCAGCGGACTTTCCGGCCTATCGCCATGTCGGCCTCTACGCCTACCGCGCCCATTTTCTCGCCGCCTATGCCGGCCTCGCGCCAGCGCCGAGTGAACAGTTCGAGTCCCTGGAGCAGTTGCGCGCGCTCTGGCACGGCTACCGGATCAGCGTGACGCTGATCGACGCAGCCCCGGCGCCGGGCGTCGATACGCCAGAAGATGCCGATAGAATGCGTAAACTGTTTGACCGGGAAGGAAATACCGGGTAACGTCCCGGTTCTGAAAAAGCGTCGGCCAGACCGCCGCGCAACAGCCCACGACAAGATTCTTGGCACGACAAATCCCCGGGGAGACGATTCATGAAACTGATTTTGTTGGGCGCACCCGGCGCCGGTAAGGGCACGCAAGCTAAATTCATTTGCGAGAAATTCGGCATTCCACAGATTTCGACCGGCGACATGTTGCGCGCCCAGGTCAAGGCGGGCACCGCCCTCGGTCTGGAAGCCAAAAAACACATGGATGCCGGCGGCCTGGTGCCCGATGCGGTGATTATTGGCATGGTCAAGGATCGCCTGAAGGAAAACGACTGCCGCAACGGTTACCTGTTCGACGGCTTCCCGCGCACCATTCCGCAGGCCCAGGCGATGAAGGATGCCGGCGTGGCTCTCGACCATGTGCTGGAAATCGACGTGCCGGACAGCGACATCATCGAGCGCATGGCCGGTCGCCGTGCCCACCTGGCTTCGGGCCGTACCTACCACGTCAGGTTCAACCCGCCGAAAGTTGCCGGCAAGGACGATGTAACCGGCGAGGATTTGGTTCAGCGCGACGACGACAAGGAAGAAACGGTCAAGAAGCGCCTCGAGGTCTATCACTCGCAAACCAAGCCGCTGGTTGATTTCTACAGCCAGTGGGCAGCCGCAGGCGATGCCAGGGCGCCACGGGTGCATAAAGTGGCGGGCGTCGGCAGCGTCGACCAAATTACCCAAAGCGTTTTTGGCGCATTGAAATAAAGGAGTAGTAATGGCGGTAAAAAATGCCTTCTATGCACAATCTGGGGGCGTTACCGCCGTCATCAATGCCACGGCCTGCGGCCTCATCCAGGAGGCCCGCCGCCATCCCGACCGGATCGGCAAGGTTTTTGCTGGCCGCGACGGCATCATCGGCGCCCTGACCGAAGATTTGATCGACACCAGCTTCGAATCCGACGCCGACATCGCCCGCCTGCGCCACACGCCGGGCGGCGCTTTCGGCTCCTGCCGCTACAAGCTGAAAAGCCTGGAACAGCACCGCGCCCAGTACGAGCGCCTGATCGAAGTATTCCGCGCGCACGACATCGGCTATTTCTTCTACAACGGCGGTAACGATTCCATGGATACCGCCTGGAAGGTCTCGCAGATATCCGAAAAAATGGGTTATCCGGTGGTTTGCGTCGGCGTGCCCAAGACCGTCGACAACGATCTGCCGCTGACCGACTGCTGCCCGGGCTTCGGCTCGGTGGCCAAGTATGTTGCCACCTCGATCCGCGAGGCCGGTTACGACGTGGCCTCGATGGCGCGCACCTCGACCCAGGTTTTCGTGCTCGAAGTGATGGGCCGCCACGCCGGCTGGATCACCGCCGCCTGCGGTCTGGCCAGTGAAAAGGTCGGCGAGCCGCCGCATATCCTGCTCTTTCCCGAAGTACCCTTCGATCCGGAGCGTTTCGTGGCCCGCGTCGATGAATGCGTCAAACAGTATGGCTACTGCACGGTGGCCGTATCCGAAGGGCTTTCCGATGCCAATGGCAAGCTGATTGCCGAGATGGGCAGCAAGGATGCCTTCGGCCATGCGCAATTGGGCGGCGTCGGCCAGATCGTCGCGCAACTGGCCAAGGATCGCCTCGGCTACAAATACCACTGGGCGCTGGCCGACTACCTGCAACGCGCGGCCCGCCACCTGGCCTCGCGCACCGACCTCGAACAAGCGCACGCGCTGGGCGTCGCCGCCGTCGATATGGCGCTGCGCGGCAGAAATGCCGTCATGGCCACCATCCGCCGCCTGGCCGACGCGCCCTACCGCTGGGAAATCGGCGAGGCGCCGCTGGCCGATGTCGCCAATGTCGAGCGCAAGATGCCACCAGAATTCATCAGCGCCGACGGCTTCCACATCACCGACGCCTGCCGGGCCTATTTGCAGCCCCTGATCGAGGGCGAGGAACCGCCGCCTTTCCGCGCCGGCCTGCCCGACTATGTGCGTCTGAAAAATATTGCCATAACGAAAAAACTAGAAGCTTTTGCCGTGTAGTTTCTTTAACCGAGGGGGGTCGTAGATGTCTGAAGCATTGCTGTTGGCGCTGGCTTGCGCCGTGGTTGCCGTTCTCTATGGCTGGATTTCCAGCCGCCAGATTCTCGCCTTGCCAGCCGGCAACGCGCGCATGCAGGAAATTGCCAAGGCCATCCAGGAAGGGGCGGCGGCTTATCTGAGCCGGCAGTACAAGACCATTGCCATGGTCGGCGTGGCCATCGCCATCCTTATCGCCATCTTTCTCGGTATCGGCACCGCCGTCGGTTTCGTCATCGGTGCCGTGCTTTCCGGCGCCGCCGGCTTCATCGGCATGAACGTTTCCGTGCGCGCCAATGTGCGTACCGCCGAAGCGGCCCGCGGCGGCATCGCCCCGGCCCTCGGCGTCGCCTTCAAGGGCGGCGCCATCACCGGCATGCTGGTGGTCGGTCTCGGCCTCTTCGGCGTTGCCGGTTACTACGCGCTCTTGCCGCTTTTCGGCCTGTCCCAGGATCAGGCGCTGCACGCCCTGATCGGTCTGGCCTTCGGCTCCTCGCTGATTTCCATCTTCGCCCGTCTCGGCGGCGGCATCTTCACCAAGGGCGCCGACGTCGGCGCTGACCTGGTCGGAAAGGTCGAGGCCGGCATTCCCGAGGACGATCCGCGCAACCCGGCGGTGATCGCCGACAACGTCGGCGACAACGTCGGCGACTGCGCCGGCATGGCCGCCGACCTGTTCGAAACCTATGTCGTCACCGTGGTGGCGACCATGGTGCTCGGCGCGCTGACCCTCAAGGGTCTGTCCACCGATCTCGGCGCCAACCTGATCCTCTATCCGCTGGCGCTCGGCGCCGTCTCCATCATCGCCTCCATCGTCGGCTGCTATTTCGTCAAGACTTCCGATGGCGGCAAGATCATGGGGGCGCTGTACAAGGGCCTGATCGTCGCCGGCGTGCTGGCGCTGGCGCTTTACTATCCGGTCACCGCCTGGCTGATCGGCGCGGGTGACGCGGCGGCCGGCATTACCACCGGCAGCATGTTCCTTTGCTCGATCATCGGTCTGGTGCTGACCGCGGCCCTGGTCTGGATCACCGAGTACTACACCGGCACCGAGTACGGCCCGGTCAAGCACGTTGCCTCGGCCTGCCAGACCGGCCACGCGACCAACATCATCGCCGGCATCGGCGTTTCGATGAAGGCTTGCGCCCTGCCGGTCATTTCCGTCTGCCTGTCGATCTGGGCCGCCTATACGATCGGCGGCCTGTACGGCCTGGCCATCGCCGCCACCTCGATGCTGTCGATGGCCGGCATTGTCGTCGCCCTCGACGCCTACGGCCCGATCACCGACAATGCCGGCGGCATCGCCGAGATGTCGGAATTGCCGCCCGAAGTACGCAATGTCACCGATCCGCTCGACGCCGTCGGCAACACCACCAAGGCGGTAACCAAGGGCTATGCCATCGGCTCCGCCGGCCTTGCCGCGCTGGTGCTCTTCGCCGACTACACGCACGGTCTGGAAGCGGCCGGCGCGACGGGCATCAGTTTCGACCTCTCCAACCACATGGTCATCATCGGCCTCTTCATCGGCGGCCTGATTCCCTACCTCTTTGGCGCCATGGCCATGGAAGCGGTCGGCCGCTCGGCTGGCGCGGTGGTGGTCGAGGTGCGCCGCCAGTTCAAGGAAATTCCCGGCATCATGGAAGGCACGGCGCGCCCCGATTACTCGCGGGCGGTGGATATGCTGACCGTCGCGGCCATCAAGGAAATGATGATTCCGTCCATCCTGCCGGTTGCCGTGCCCATCGTCGTCGGCCTCCTGCTCGGCCCGCAGGCGCTCGGCGGTCTCCTCGTCGGCACCATCGTCACCGGCCTCTTTGTCGCCATTTCGATGACGACCGGCGGCGGTGCCTGGGACAACGCCAAGAAATACATCGAGGACGGCCACTTCGGCGGCAAGGGTTCGGAAGCGCACAAAGCTGCCGTCACCGGCGACACGGTGGGCGACCCCTACAAGGATACGGCCGGCCCGGCGGTCAACCCGCTGATCAAGATCATCAACCTGGTGGCCCTGCTGATCGTGCCGCTGATTGTCTGAAATCATCCGGAATAGCGAAAAAGGCGGCTGCGGCCGCCTTTTTTTATTTTCCGGCGGCATTTCTTCCGCCACTTCCCTACCAGTTTTGCCGTTTTGTTGAATTTTCCTGCCTTGGCTGACTTCCTTTTCGCGAATGTGAACAATTTCGTATAACATCGTCGCCGCAGCACGCTAGAATGAATTGATTTTGCTAAGTGTATGAGGAAAGCATGAGCGACGCGGCGGACATTGGCGTTTCCGGATTGCGGGAGGACGTGATTCATCACGATCCGCTGCTCGATTGTCTGGTCGAATTGACGCGCATCCACGGCCGGCCAAGCACGCGGGCGACCTTGTCGGCCGGCCTGCCGCTGGAGCAGGGCGTGCTGACGCCTGCGCTGTTCGCCCGCGCGGCCAGCCGGGCGGGCCTGGCGGCCAAGCTGGTGCGGCGGCCGCTGGAACGCATCGACGAACTACTGCTGCCGGCCGTGCTGCTGCTCAAGGGCAATGAAGCCTGCGTGCTGCTCGGCTGGGACGAGAGCGGCGAAAATGCCCGGCTGCTGTTTCCGGAAACCGGGCAGGGCTCGGTCGTGCTCGGTCGCGGCAAATTGCTGGCCCGCTATACCGGCATCGTCATCTTCGCCCGGCCGCATTTCCGTTTCGACCGGCGCACCCCGGAGGTCGGCCAGATCAAGCAGCGGCACTGGTTCTGGGGCGCCTTGCTCGACCAGCGGCAGGTTTACCGCGACGTGCTCGGGGCGGCCCTGCTGATCAGTGTGATGGCGGTGGCGCAACCGCTGTTCGTGATGAATGTCTATGACCGGGTGGTGCCCAACCGGGCCTTCGAGACCCTCTGGGTGCTGGCTCTGGGCGTGATGCTGGTGATTGCCGTCGATTTGACGTTGCGCCTGTTGCGCAGCCGTTTCATCGACCTCGCCAGCAGCCGCATCGACATTCAGTTGTCGGCCCGCATCATGGAGCGCGTCCTCGGCATCCGCCTCGAATCGCGGCCACAGGCGGTCGGCGCTTTTGCGGCCAATTTGCGCTCCTTCGAGACGGTGCGCGACTTCATTACCTCGGCCTCGGTGACGGCCTTGATCGACCTGCCTTTCGCCCTCTTGTTCGTGCTGGTCATCGCCCTGATCGCCTGGCAGATGATCATCCCGGTGCTGGTGGCGATTAGCTGCGTCATCATCTACGCCTACATCGTGCAGGCCAAGATGCACGCCTTGTCGGAAACCACCTACCGCGCCAGCGCCTTGCGCAACGCCACCCTGATCGAGAGCCTGACGGCCCTGGAGACGATCAAGACACAGGGCGCCGAGGGCGGCATGCAGTCGAAATGGGAGAAGTCGGTGGCCTTCACCTCGCGCGTCGGCAACCAGATGCGTTTCCTGTCGGCGACCGCCACCAATGGCGTGATGGAAGCCCAACAACTGGTCAGCGTTTGCGTCATCATCCTCGGCGTGTATCTGATCGGCGACGGCAAGCTCAGCATGGGCGGGCTGATCGCCTGCAACATGCTGGCTTCGCGGGCGGTGGCGCCGCTCGGCCAGATGGTCGGCCTGCTCATGCAGTTCCACAATGCCAAGGTGGCGCTGACCTCGCTTGAGGATGTGATGACCAAGCCGGTTGAGCGGCCGGACGAGGAAGCCTTCGTGCATCGCCCTGATCTGCGCGGCAACATCGAGTTCCGCGATGTCGATTTCAACTACCCGAACAGTTCGGTGGCGGCCCTCAAGGGATTCAATTGCCGCATCAATGCTGGCGAGAAAGTGGTCATCATCGGCCGCATCGGCTCCGGCAAGACGACCCTGCAAAAGCTCCTGCTCGGCCTCTACCAGCCGAGTGCCGGCGCGGTGCTGGTCGATGGCGTCGATCTGCGCCAGCTCGATCCGGCCGACCTGCGCCGCAACATCGGCTACGTTTCCCAGGACGTGACCCTGTTCTACGGCACGCTACGCGAGAACATCGCCATCGGCGCTTCCTACGCCGACGACGCCAGCATCGTCGCGGCGGCCGAGGCGGCGGGCTTGGCCGAATTCGTCAATCGCCATCCGGACGGTTTCGACATGATGATCGGCGAGCGCGGCGATTCCATTTCCGGCGGCCAGCGCCAGGGCATCGCCATCGCCCGGGCGCTGTTGCTCGATCCGCCGATTCTGCTCCTCGACGAGCCGACCAGCGCCATGGATTTCTCCTCGGAACGGCAGTTCAAGGAGCGTCTGCGCCAAGTGGCCGCGACCAAGACGGTGCTGATCGTCACTCACCGCAACAGCCTCCTCGATCTCGCCACCCGCGTCATCGTTGTCGATGACGGTCGCGTCGTTGCCGACGGCCCGCGCGATCAGGTCATTCAGGCGCTGCAAAGCGGCCGTATCGGGAGGGCGTCATGAATCCCCAGCAACCACCTGCCAATGCCGGGCCGGGAAATCCACCCCAGCGCGGAGCGCCCACCGACCCTGCACGGATACCCAGTCCTGACCAGAAGCCCGGTTCTGAAAAGGGTCACGGTTTTGCGAAGACGCTTGCTCTTGCCAAGGCGCTTGCTTCCAACAAAGCGCCCGACCCCGGCAATACGCCTGCTCGCCCGCCGAGCCGCGAGGAGAGCGAAAGCCTCGATTTCGCTACCGACGCCGATCTCGCCATATTGCGCCAGGAGCCGCTACGGGCGCGGATGCTGCTGCGCATCATCGGTATCGTCGTCGTCGTCTTCATTTTGTGGGCTGCCGTGGCGCAGCTCGACGAAGTGGCGCGCGGCGAGGGCAAGGTCATTCCCTCGCGCCAGGTACAGGTGCTGCAAAGTATCGACGGCGGCCTGGTGGCCGAGATCCTGGTGCAGGAGGGCGACATCGTGCAGCCCAATCAGTTGCTGATCAAGATCGACGAAACGCGCTTCGTCTCCTCGGTCAAGGAGAACCAGTCGCAGGCGCTGACCCTGATGGCGCGAGTGGCGCGCCTGCGGGCCCTGTCCGACGGCAAGGATTTCGTGCCGCCGCCGGAAGTGCTGGCGGCGGAGCCGGAAATCGTCGAGCAGGAGCGTCAGATATACAACGCCAAGCGCGAAGAATTGCAGGCCAAGGTGTCGATTGCCAAGCAGCAGTTGGCGCAGCGTTATCAGGAACTGAACGAGGCGCAGGCGCGGCGCGCGCAGGCGGCGCAGGGTCTGGAACTGACCGCGCGCGAGTTGGCGGTGACGCAGCCCCTGATCAACTCCGGCGCCGTTTCCGAGGTCGAACTGCTGCGCCTGGAGCGCGACGTTTCCCGGTATCGTGGCGAGCGCGACATGGCCTCGGCCCAGATCACCCGGGTTCAGGCGGCGATCGGCGAAGCCCAGCGCAAGATCGACGAGGTCGAGCTCTCCTTCCGTAATGACGCCGGGCGCGAATTGTCCGAAGCCGTCGGCAAGCTCAGTAGCCTGACCGAAGGCGGCGTGGCCCTGTCCGACCGGGTCAAGCAATCGTCCATCCGCTCGCCGGTCAAGGGCACGGTCAAGCGGCTCCTGGTCAATACCGTCGGCGGCGTCGTCCAGCCGGGCAAGGACATGATCGAAATCGTGCCGCTGGAAGACACGCTGCTCCTCGAAGCCCGCGTCCAGCCGCGCGACATCGCCTTCCTGCGGCCGGGTCAGCAGGCCATGGTCAAATTCACCGCCTACGATTTTGCTGTTTACGGCGGCCTTGAAGGTACACTCGAACTTATCGGCGCCGATACCGTTACCGACGAGAAGGGCAATGCCTTTTACATCGTCCGTGTGCGCACCAACCGTCCGGGATTCGGCAGCACCAATCTGCCGATCATCCCCGGCATGGTCGCCGAAGTGGATATCCTGACCGGCAAGAAAAGCGTCCTCACCTATTTGCTGAAGCCGGTACTGCGTGCCAAACACGTAGCCCTCTCGGAGCGCTAGTCATGCAACACTGGTTCATAGATCGTCAATCCACCGTCTTGCCGAACTGGCGCGAGGCGCTGCCGGAGGCTCGCTGTCTGGCCCGCGCCCAGCAGGCGGCGGCGATCGGCCCCGGCATCCTGTGGTTCCGCCAACGGGCCGGAGAAAGCGTCGGCGACGTGCTGCCCGCCGGCCCCTTGGCCGCCGGGCAGCACTGGGTGCTGCTCAGCGACGAACCGAGCGATGCCACCGTGCTCGCCGCCCTGACTGCCGGCGCCGCGGCCTGCTGCAACAGTTATGCGGCGCCGGAAGTGCTGCGCCAGGTGGCGCTGGTCGTCGCCAACGGCGGCCTGTGGGTTGGCCGGAGCCTGCTCGGCCGGGTTGTCGGCGGCAGCGCCCGCATTCTCGAACGGCAACGCAAAGCCGCGCCGGCCGACAACTGGTCGGCGCGGCTGAGCGAACGCGAAATCGAGGTTGCCAAGCTTGTCGCCGCTGCCGCCAGCAACAAGGAAATCGCCCGCCGGCTCGATATTTCCGAGCGCACGGTCAAGGCTCACCTGACCTCTGTTTTTGAAAAACTCCACCTGCGCGATCGTCTGCAACTCTCACTGCGCGTCAACGGCCTGTCACTCTGACGCGGCGGCAGTTCGCTCGCGGTCGCGCTCCGGCTTACTTGAGTTCTGCCGCCAGGTGCGCGACGCAGGGAATGTGGATGCTCTTGCCGTCTACCTCGATCAGTCCGAGAGAGCTCAATTCGTGCAGGATGCGCGAAAAATGTTCCTGCGTCAGACTGAGGCGGGAGGCGATGACGCCCTTGGTCACCGGCAACTCGATGACGACGTCGTCGCGGTGCTGGTCGGCCTCGGGAATTTCGTGCAGCAGGTAGCCGATGATGCGCTGCTTGCCGGATAGCAGCGAGTAGCTTTCGACATCGAGCATCAGTTGGTGCATGCGCATCGCCAGGCCGGCGAGCATCTTGCGCCCGAATTGGGGATCTCCCTCCAGCTCGGCGAAAATGGCGGCTTTCGGCACATGCAGCAGGAGCGTGTCGTTCAGGGCCTGGGCTGAAACCACATGCGGCTTGTCGAGAAACATGACCGCCTCGCCGAAACTATGTCCCGGCTCCATGATCTGAACCACCTTCTCGATCCCTTGGGTCGAGGTGAAGAAAAGCTTGACCCGCCCGTAGATCACGATGTGGAAGCCATTGCTGGGGTCGCCGCGATAAAAGAGTATGTCGCCTTTCTTGCAGCGTATTTCTCGCGCTGTCCGGGCAATCAGCGCCATATGATCCGAGTCCAGGCCATTGAATAGCGCAATGCGACCCAAATGGGCTTCAATGTTGATCGAGTTTTGCTCTGCCCGCACACAGCCTCCTCGTCACTGCTGACAAAGAGCGAGTCACGGCGACCCGCTCCCGCGATGCCAATTTTGACATCCATCAAATATATCATGCTTGCGCAAGCCGGAAGCGCCGGGCGATCATGCTAGCATTCGCCGCCATGATTTCCCCGCCGCTACCCCCCGCCATCCTGCTCATGGGCCCGACCGCCTCGGGCAAGACCGCCGTGGCCCTGGCCCTGGCCGAGCGTTTTCCCGTCGAACTGGTCAGCGTCGATTCGGCGCAGGTTTTCCGCGACATGGATATCGGCACGGCCAAGCCGGATAGCGCGACGCTGGCCCGCCATCCGCACCGCCTGATCGACCTCATCAGCCCGGAAGAAAGTTATTCGGCGGCGCGTTTTCGCACCGACGCGCTGGCGGCGATGGCCGAGATCGCGGCGGCCGGCAAGGCGCCCTTGCTGGTCGGCGGCACCATGCTCTATTTTCGCGCCCTGCTGCACGGCCTGGCCGATCTGCCGCAGGCCGACGCCGCCTTGCGTGCCGAGATCGACGCCGAGGCCGCCGAACGGGGCTGGCCGGCGATACATGCCCGCCTCGCCGCGCTCGATCCGCTTACCGCCGCCCGCCTGCATCCGACCGACAGCCAGCGCCTGCAACGGGCGCTGGAAATCTGCCTGTTGAGCGGCCAGCCGATGTCGGAACTGCTCGCTGCCAGCGCGCGTCAGGCGCCGCCCTGGGATTTTCTCAGCCTCGCCCTGCTGCCTGGCGACCGTGCCGCGCTACACGCGCGCATCGCGCGGCGTTTCGATGCCATGCTGCTGGCCGGCCTCGACGACGAACTCCACCGCCTGCGCCAGAAATACACGCTCAACCTGAACCTGCCGTCGATGCGCTGCGTCGGCTACCGCCAGATGTGGCAGGCGCAGGAGGGTCTGCTATCGCGCCCGGAAATGCGCGAGCGCGGCATTTATGCCACGCGCCAACTGGCCAAGCGGCAGATTACCTGGATTGGCAATTCCTTCACCGCCGAGCGCTTCGACTGCCTGGCGCCCGATCTGGCCGATCTCGTCAGCCGCCGCGTCGATGGCTTTCTCACCGCAACGGCGCCAGGCTGAGCCGGCATCGGGAGAAAAAACCGGCGCCACATTGGGCGCCGGGAGCAATGCTTTTGGCGGCGCTTACGTGAGCTTGTAGCCGCAGTTGCCGCAGAACCTGTCGTCGGGCGTCACGGTTTCGTGGCAGCCGGGGCATGACAGAGCTTGCTGCTGATCTGCATCGCGCCGATCCTGTTCAGCTTCCGCCATGGCCCCAGCCTCGGCCTCCAGCCGGGCCGCTTCCCGTTCCGTGGCCTCCTGTTCGGCCTTGCGCCGCGCGGTTTCCTCGGCGGCCAAGCGGGCTTCTTCCTCTTCGGCTTTGCGGCGCGCCGCCTCCTCGGCCTTCGCGGCCCGCGCCTGCTTGACCTGCTCGGCGGCGGCCACGGCGCGGTTCCTGGCGTCCTCGGCGCGCTGGCGCACCGTGCCGATAAGACCGTCGAGCGCGCCTTCGGCATCGGCGGCGTCCACGCCTTCCCGTACCTGCAAGTACACCAGATTCATGCCCATAATCATGACCTGAACCATGAGCGCGCCGACGACCATGAACATGGCGGCAAGCCCCAGAACCAGTCCCGCCATGTTGCCGCCCGCGAACATGCCGATCAGGGAAGAAACATTGCCGCCGCCGCCGATGATGGCCGCCGCCATGGCGGTCAGGGCGAGACTGGCGGGCACAAGGCCGGAAAAGAGCAGCATGCTGATAATGCCGATGATGATGTAGAGCACCAGTTCAAGCAGCACCACCTCGACCAGCCGCTGGCGCGCGATGCCCAGCACATTGGCCAGGGCCGCCTTGAATGTCAGGCCGCTCCAGACCGCCGGGGCGAACAGCGGATAGATGACCCAGAACAGCGCCACGAGGGCCGCGCCCGCCGCCAGCACCAGAAGGGGATGGACGACGAAGGCGAGAATGGCGCCAAGCGCGGGAATCTTGCAGAGCAAGTAGAGCAGCGCCGCCACGAGCATGAAGGCGATGACCGCGATCAGCAACACGACCGCGAACAGCAGGAACTTGGGAATGCAGGCCAGACCGAAGGTGAGGGCGTCGCCGAACGAGCGCGCCGGCTCGTTCCTGGCCTTGTCCATAAGCATGACGCCGACGGCGGAAATGCCGCCCATGACGACGATCGCGGCGGCCAGGGCGAAGATCAGGACGACGATGCCGCCCGTGAAGCCGCCGATGGCTGTGCCCAGCAACTGGCCGACCAGGATGACGGCAAAGGCCAGCAACAGGGTGAGAAAACCCAGCAGCATGGGGCGCCACTGGGTCATGCCCTCGCCCGCGCGCGCCAGGGTGGCGAAGCGGACTTCGCCGAGAATCTGATTTGCTGCCATATTCCGTCCCCCGTGAATGAAATGATGAAGCGCCGGTTGCGCTCAGGGCTGAAGCTGCCCGCTGATGGGGCCCGGCTGGATGGTGTAGCGCTCGCTGCCCGCCGCTAGCGTGCGGTCGACGTTCTTGCGCACCGCCACGGGCTTGCCGCTCGCGGTCTGGGTCGTGCCGGTGGCGGTGTTGACGCGGCGGGCACGGACATCGGCCTCCGCCTGATCGACCACGATGCTGGACGAACCGCGGCTGTCGGCCAGTTCATTGGCCAGATTCTTCAGCGCCTCCATGGCGCGCGTGTATTCGGGACGGCTCTTGGCGGCCAGCGGCAGGGTGACGCTGACGGATTCCAGCGCCTGCATCTTGCGTTTTTGCTCGCTTTGGCCGTCGCTGATCTCGACATCCGCCAAACGCACGTTGCCGGCCACGGCGCGCTGGCCTGACGGCAGACCTTGCATGGCGCTTACAGCCTGCTCCTGGGCCGCGCGCGCCTGCTGGATCTCATGATCGAGAACGGCCTGTAACTTGCCGAAACGTTCGTCCTGCGTCTGACAATCACGCGACAGCTTGCAACTCAGGTTGTTGGAGGCGTTCTCCAGCGTGGCGCAGCCGCCGACGAGCAGGGCGGCGCAGGTGATCAGAGTGAGATATCGCATGGCAGGCTCGGGTCATGGGCGCCAAGGCGCGGCCCGCTTGGGCCGTTTTCTGGCGCGGTAAGGTTGGCGTTCAATCCAGCAAATCGTTCAATGTGGGCTTGGGTCGGTTTTGCGGGGGCGGGTTGGGTTGCGCCGGTCTGCTGGCGGGCGGCGCCGGCTCGGAAGCGGATTCGGACGGTAACGCGCTCGGAGGCTGCTCGGGCGTCGCGGCAGCGACGGGCGTCTTGTCCTGTTCCGCCTTGCCCTGTTCCTTATCCTGTTGCGAAATGGCGTTGCCGCTGGGGGCCGTGTCGGTCGGGCTGGCGGATTGATCCGGCTTGCGCGCCAGGAACAGGCCGCCAAGGCACACGACGATCAGCAGCGCCGCGATGAGGGCCCATTTGATCCAGGGCTGGCCGCCCGCAGCGCCTGCGCGGCTGTTAGAAACCGTGCCCTGTTGCGCGTAATCAAGCGGCGGGGTCGCCACGGCAGAGGCAGCGGCATCCGGCGTGCTGCGCGGATCGGCTGCCGGCGCTGCGATTACAGGCGGCGCAGCGGCAAGCGGCGCAGCGGCAAGCGGCGCATCGGCCAGCGGCGCATCGGCCAGCGCGGGTGCGGCTGGCGGAAAAGTGTTTCCGCATTGCGGGCAGAATTTGGCCTGCGGTTTGCACAGCGCATGGCAATGGGCGCAGGACTTCTCGTCGGCGTCGACTTGCGGCGTCGGCGCGGCCTGCCGGGCAGCGCCACAATGGTTGCAGAACTTGGCGGTTACAGCGATGGGATTGCCGCACTGTGAACAATTCATTTTTGTTGGCCTAAAAGCTGCGAACTGCGAACTGCGGAGTACTGCCAAGCGTGTCGATCCGAAACTTGGCTATCCTACTCTTGCTGGTCTTGATCCGGCAAGATCAAGGGTTGGCGGCAATCAGACCACCAAAGTCTGCGCTTCGTCGCCCTGACGCGCCCTGATGTGGCCGATGCGATAAACGCTTTCGCCCTGGGCCGCGAGTTCGGCCATGGCCGCCTCGGCATCGGCTGCGGCGACGACCAGCGCCAGACCGATGCCGCAATTGAAGACGCGGTGCATTTCGTTCTCGGCGACCTGGCCTTCGGCTTGCAGCCAGTCGAACAGCCTGGGGCGCGGCCAGGCGGCCTTGTCCAAATCGGCCACGGTATTTTCCGGCAGCACGCGCGGCAGGTTTTCGAGCAGGCCGCCGCCGGTGATATGGGCCATGCCCTTGATCGCCACCTTTTTCAGCGCCGCCAGCACCGGCTTGACATAGATGCGCGTCGGCGCCATGAGCACGTCGGCCAGGGTGCGCGCTTGGCCGTCGACCTCGTCGAACGGAGCGTTAAGGTCGGGCTGGGCGCGTTCGATGATCTTGCGCGCCAGCGAATAGCCGTTGGAATGGGCGCCGGAAGAAGCCAGGCCCAGCACCACGTCGCCCGGGGCGATGGATTTGCCGTCGATGATCCGCGATTTTTCGACGACGCCGACCGCGAAGCCGGCCAGATCGTATTCGCCGGCCGGGTACATGCCCGGCATTTCCGCCGTTTCGCCGCCAATCAGCGCGCAGCCGGCCAGTTCGCAGCCCCTGGCGATACCGCTGACGACCGCCGCGGCGGTGTCGACATCGAGCTTGCCGCAGGCGAAATAATCGAGGAAAAACAACGACTCGGCGCCCAGCACCAGGATGTCGTTGACGCTCATCGCCACCAGATCCTGGCCGACGCTGTCGTGGCGGTTGAGGTCGAAAGCCAGCTTGAGCTTGGTGCCAACGCCGTCGGTTCCCGACACCAGCACCGGCTCCGCATAGCGTTTGGGCACCTCGAACAGGGCGCCGAAACCGCCGATGCCGCCGAGCACGCCGTCGCGCAGCGTCTTTCGGGCAAGCGGTTTGATGCGGTCGACCAAGGCATCGCCCGCGTCGATATCGACACCGGCGTCGCGGTAGGAGAGGGGGGATTTCACGGTCATGTCGGGCAGGTCAAGGTGCTGAAAAGACGGATTTTACCCGAAAGCGGGGTGGCGCCTTTCCGCATTGACGGTAATGGGCTTTTCAATTACCGTTCGGCTTATCGGATTGATTTTCATGGAGCCTGTCATGTCATCGCTCACGATCACGGCCAAGGGCCAGGTCACGCTGAAGCGGGATTTGCTGCAACATCTCGGCATCAAGCCTGGGGAACGGGTCGATTGCGAAAAGCTGCCCGGCGGCGAGTTGCGGGTACGGGCGGCAAGGCCGACCGGCACCATCGACGGCTTTATCGGGCTGTTAGCCGGCAAGGTGAAAATGGAAAAACCGCTGACCATCGAGGAAATGAATGACATCGCGGCAGCAGGTTGGGCCGGTGAGTTGAATGACAAATGAAAATCACCGCCGATACCAATGTGCTGGTCCGCGCCATTCTGCAAGATGATCCGGCGCAGTGCCGCGCCGCCTGCAAGCTGCTCAGGGAGGCAAGCCTGATCGCGGTTTCGTTGCCATCCCTGTGCGAATTGGTCTGGATACTGCGGCGGGGCGCGAAGCTGGCGAAAGAGGATATTTTTTCCGCCATCCAGGCGTTGCTCGCTAGCGAAAACGTGGTTATGAACCGGCCCGCCGTTGAGGCCGGGTTGGCCCTGCTGGAGGCCGGTGGCGATTTCGCCGATGGCGTCATGGCGCACGAAGGCAAATGGCTGGGCGGCGAAATTTTCGTCTCGTTCGACCGGCAAGCGGTCACCTTGCTGTCGCGGCGCGGAGAAGCGGCGCACTTGCTGTCCTGATCGCCGGGTGCGGAAATGTCGCTTGTGGGATTCTCTGATTCGCTACTGGCCGCCGTCGGCGCTGCCATCGGCGCGGCGACGGGGCGGGCTTTTGTGGCGCGGGCGGCGACGCCGGTCGTTGGGGGCGATATCAACACGGCCTACCGCCTCGATGGCGCGGATGGCGCGCGCTATTTCCTCAAACTCAACGAAAAACGGCGGCTGCCGATGTTCGTTGCCGAGGCGGCAGGGCTGGCGGTTCTGGCGGCGGCGGGCGCTGTGCGCGTACCGGCGGCGATTGCCCACGGTTGTGCCGGGGGGCGCAGCTTTCTCGTGCTGGAATATCTGGAATTCACCGCCCACGGCAATGCGCGCCTCTTGGGTGAACAACTTGCCGCGTTGCATCGCTGCACCGCCGGGCGTTTCGGTTTTGACCATGACAATTTCATCGGCTCGACGCCGCAGGCCAACGGCTGGCGCGACAACTGGATCGACTTCTGGCGTGAGCAGCGCCTCGGCCCGCAGTTGCGGTTGGCGGCAGGTTATGACGAGTCGCTGTGCACTCTCGGCGCGGCGCTGCTGGCGCGGCTGCCGGATTTCTTCACCGATTACGAACCGCGGGCTTCGCTACTGCACGGCGATTTGTGGGGCGGCAATCATGCCTTTACGGCGGATGGCGCGCCAGTCATTTTCGACCCCGCGCCCTATTACGGCGACCGCGAAAGCGATCTGGCGATGACCGAACTGTTCGGCGGCTACGAGCCGGATTTCTACGCCGCCTATCACGCCGCCTGGCCGTTGCACCCCGGTTATGCCCGGCGCAAGATGCTGTACAAGCTTTACCACATCCTCAATCACGCCCATCTGTTCGGCGGCGGCTACGCGCGTCAGGCGGAGACGATGATGCGGACATTGCTGACCTGATTTACCGCACTTTCCCGGTATCATGGCCGCCATCATGAAAATCCTCATCGTCGACGACGAGCCGGCCATTGCCGATACCCTGGCTTACGCGCTGCGGGGCGAGGGTTTTGCTTGCGAGCACTGCCTCCTCGGCGGTGCGGCGCTGGACAGGCTGGCGGCGGGGGCGGGGGATTTCGCGCTGGTCGTGCTCGATGTCGGCCTGCCGGACATGAGCGGTTTCGATGTCTGCCGGCAACTGCGCCGCCATTCGGATATTCCGGTGCTTTTCCTTACCGCCCGCGCCGACGAGGTGGATCGCATCGTCGGGCTGGAACTGGGCGGCGACGATTATGTCGCCAAGCCTTTCAGTCCGCGCGAGGTGGTATCGCGCATCCGCGCCATTCTGCGCCGCCTGCGCCCGGATAACGGGCAGCCCGCCGCCAGCGGCAAACCGGCGGAAACGGATGGCAAAGCGGGCGGCCGTTTCGCCGTCGACCGCGCCGGTCTGCGCATCGCCTTCCACGGTTGCTGGCTCGACCTGACCCGCTACGAATACCTGCTACTGGCGCTGCTGCTCGAACGGCCGGGGCGCGTCCTGTCGCGCATGCAGATCATGGAGGCGGTCTGGCAGGACGGCGGCGACAGTCTGGAACGCACCGTGGATACGCATATCAAGACCCTGCGCGGCAAGCTGCGGGCGGTGCGCGACGAGGACGTGATCCACACCCATCGCGGCCTCGGCTACAGCCTGAGCGGATGATCGCGCGATGAATATCTCCATCCGCCTGTTTTTCGGCTTTTTCCTGATTGTCGGGCTGGCCGCCTGGTTCGTGCTTAATATTTTCGCCCAGGAAAGCGAGCCGGGCATTCGCCAGGCGACGGAGGAAACCCTGGTCGACACCGCGCAAGTGCTGGCCGAAATGGCGGCGCCCGATCTGGCCGCTGGCCGCATCGCGGATGGCCCCTTCGCCGAGGCGGTGCGCGAAGCCCTGCAACGCCGGCTCCAGGCCAAGATTTTCGAGGTGCTCAAGGAAAGCGTCGATCTGCGCATCTACATCACCGATGCCAAAGGCATCGTCGTCTACGATTCGAAAGGCGCCGCCGTCGGCGAGGATTTCTCGCGCTGGCGCGACATCGTCCGCGCCCTGCGCGGCGAGTACGGTGCCCGCCAGACGCGCGACAACCCGGACGACCCGATGACCTCGGTCATGCACGTGGCAGCGCCCGTCGTCTACCAAGGCGAGCGGATCGGCGCGCTCTCCCTGGCCAAGCCGATGTCGTCGCTGGTTCCCTACATCGAGCGCGCTGCCGACCGCGTCAAGTCTTCCGGGCTGATCCTGCTGCTGGCGGCGGCGGCTATCGGCCTCTTGTTCACCTTCTGGCTCGGTTGGTCCATCGACCGTCTGCGCGATTACGCCCGCGCTGTCGCCAGCGGCCACAAGGCCGAAGCGCCGACCGGCGGCGGTCGGCAGTTGTCGGAACTGGCCCGCGCCCTGGCGACCATGCGCGAAAAGCTCGAAGGCAAGCAGTACGTCGAGCGCTATGTGCAAAACCTGACGCACGAGATGAAAAGCCCGCTCACCGCCATTCGCGGCGCCGCCGAAATTCTCGCAGACGACCCGCCTGCCGAGGATCGCCGCCGCTTCATCGGCAGCATCGCCGAACAGACGGAACGCCTGCAAGCGACCATCGAGCGCATGCTGATGCTGGCCCGCGTCGAGCAATTGCAGGCGCCGGAAGGCCAGGAGACGCTGTTCCCGGCCAATCTGCTCAACGATTGCCTGGAACTGCGCCGCCCGGCCCTGGCCGCCCGCAGCTTGCAGGCCGAAATGCGCCTCGACGACAACCGGCCGATCCGTGGCGACGCTTTTTTGCTGCAACAGGCGCTGCTCAATCTGCTCGACAATGCCATCGAATTCTCGCCCGACGGCGGTGTCATCGAACTCGTCATCCGTTCACGCGGCGACATGGTCGAATTCGCTATTCGCGACCACGGCGAAGGCGCGCCCGATTACGCCCTGGAACAGTTGTTTACCCGCTTCTATTCGCTGCCCCGGCCCGCCACCGGCAAAAAAAGCAGCGGCCTCGGCCTCGCCCTGGTCCGCGAAGTCGCCCGCCTGCACGGCGGCGAGGCTGCATTCGCCAACCACCCGGAAGGCGGCGGCGAGGTCAGTTTCCGCATTCCGGCGGGTTGAAGCCCAGCCCTTACGCCGCCGCGCCGTCATCCAGGCAATACAACCGCGCGCCGGGATGGACGCGGGAGAGTTGGCGGTTTTCCTTGTCGGCGAGCAGGAAGTCGGGCCATTCGGCATTTCGCCTGAAGCAGAAGCGGCGCGGCAGATCGGTGTAAAGCGAGCGCGGCGGCAGACGCTGGGCGATGCGCTTCAACAGGCGGCCGCTGTCCTCGCTGTGGTAGTAGATGACGCGCAAGCCCAGTTCGTCGCGCAGGAAGGCGATGGCCGCCCAGAGCATGGCTTCGGCCCAGATCGGGCGGTATTGCTCGCCGACGTGGCGGCAGTAGTCGAGCGTCGGGCGCAGGGGCAGTTGACAGCCACGGTAGGAAATCGCGGCGTCGGCGGCGGCTCCGGCGTGGCGTTTCAGTAGCCAGCGTTCGAGATCGGCGGCCCGGCGCAGCCAGTCGGTCTGGATTTCCTCGATCAGCGCGCTGCCGCTCGCCCAGTCGAGGTCGATGCGCGCCCAGGCGAGCGTGTGGCGCTGGCGGGCGACGGGATGGCCGTAGAACTGGAACAGATCGTCGTTCGCGCCAAGGCGGCGGTAGCGCTGCGCGTGCTCGTGGTTGAAGTTGAGTTGCAGGACGAGATTGACGCCGGGGCGCGAAGTTTGCTGGTGACGCCAATCGGCGCGGCGCTCGTCGCCCCAGGTTGCCAGGGTGAGGATGAAGGCGGCTTGGGCGGCGTCGTAGTCGCTGGCGGCGAGTACGGCGTCGTCGAGGGCAGGGCCGCAGCCGGCGAGGATGTTTTTGAGGCGCGGCTTTTCCAGCAGGCCGGCGTAGGCGGAACGGCGCAGGGCGGCGACCGGCGCGCGCCGGCCCGGCTGCCGGCGGCAGTAGTGGCGCAGGAGGCCGATGCCGTAGCGGTCACGATAGTAGGGATAGACGGTGCGTTCGCCTTGCAGGCAGGCGATGATTTCGTCGGCGAGTTGACGGTTCATGGATGACTCCGGGGAATGCGGTAAGGGATAGCGAACTGCGCGGTGTCTTGGGCAGGGCGGTCATGGTTTTCTCCTTGGTAAAAAGTCAGTCAACTTCAAATTCGGCCAGATCGCCGGCAAGCAGCGCCACCAGCGATTGCTGGGTGCGCTGCCGCGCCTGCTGGCGGACGGCCTTGCGGGTGTTGCCGTGCGGCCCGGCGCGGCGGGTCAGGCCGGGCACCAGCAACGGATTGCGCGGTCGGCTTTGCGGCAGGATGAGAGTGAGGGTTTTACGGGCCATCGCTCACCCCTTGACGCAGAGGACTTGTTTCAGGGTATGGACGATTTCCACCAGATCGCGCTGGTTGTCCATGACCTGATCAATGTCCTTGTAAGCCGCCGGGATTTCGTCCACCACGCCGCCATCCTTGCGGCACTCGATCCCCGCCGTCTGCGCTTCCAGGTCGAAGCGGGAAAAGCGCCGCTTGGCGGCGCTGCGGCTCATGCGCCGGCCGGCGCCGTGAGAGCACGAACAAAACGATTGCTCCTCGCCCAAACCGCGCACGATGTAGGAACGCGCCCCCATGCTGCCGGGAATGATGCCCAATTCGCCCGCCCGCGCCGAAATGGCGCCCTTGCGGGTGATGAACAGGCCTTCCCCGAAATGTTGCTCGCGGGCCACGTAATTGTGGTGGCAGTTGATCGCCTCGCCGTCGAGACGGAAAGGCGGCAACTTCGTTTTCAGCACGTCGAGCACGGCGGCCAGCATCTGCTGGCGGTTGAGCAGGGCGTAATCCTGCGCCCATTCCACCGCCGCCACGTAATCGTCGAACAGTTCCGAACCCTCGCTGAAATAGGCGAGATTGCGGTCCGGCAGACGAATCCGGTGGCGCTGCATGTCTTTTTGCGCGGCGGCGATGAAGTAACGGCCGATGACGTTGCCGATGCCGCGCGAGCCGGAATGCAGCATGATCCAGACGCGATCCGTCTCGTCCAGGCACAGTTCGATGAAATGGTTGCCGCCGCCCAGCGTGCCGATCTGACAGAGCCAGGTTTCGTTGAAGCGGCGCTGCATTTTCATCAGCCCCGGATGCCTGCCGACAATGGCATCCAGCCGCGCGTCGAGCGAGCGCCCGGCACGCTGCAAGGCGCTGCCGCGCATACGGCTGGCGGCGTGCTGTTCGAAGCCGCACGGCACCGCGCCCTCGATGCCCAGGCGCAGGGCGCGCAGGGTATCGGGCAACTGCCCGGCAGAGAGCGAAGTGCGCACCGCATTCATGCCGCAACCAATGTCCACGCCGACGGCGGCCGGGATGATCGCCCGCCGGGTCGGAATCACGCTGCCGACGGTGGCGCCGGTGCCGGCATGCACGTCCGGCATCGCCGCGACGTGGCCGTGCACGATAGTCAGCGATGCCACATTCAGCAGTTGCTGGATGGCCTCGGTTTCGATATCGCGCGTCCATACCTTGACCGGGACGCGCCCTTTGTTCAGTTCAATTTGAATGCCCATGATGGATTCCTGGATGCTGCTTGAATCGGAATCCGGGCGGCGGCAAGGCCGCGTCAACCGCCGGTGGAAAAGAAAAACCCCGGCAGTTGGCCAGGGTTTTCTTTCCCGGCCCGGATTCGCTTGACAGCGCGTTCCGGGCGACGACTCGCCTGCGGCTCAGCGCTGGAAAACCTCGTTGGCAATGGCAGGCATGTCGTACTCCTTAGGGTGAATTGGGTGAATGAAACGAAGCGCCAGTGTCGCGTGTGAATACGACAGGGTCAAGTGAGGGCGGTCGCCGGAGTGGCGCACGAACAACAGATGTTGCATAGGCGCAACATATTGAGGATTGGCCGCCTCAGCCGCTGGAACGGATGAACTTCTACACCTAACCGGACACCAATCAGCCACCGCTTATCTTCACCCCCACTTCACACAACTTCACCGCCGCTTCGTCATGCCCTCACCCGGCGGCGCGAGAGTGCTCGCGTCATTTCAACCGGGGAGTGCATCGTGGACCGCAAGCTGATATTCAAGATTCTCGCCATCGTCGGCCTGAGCTTTTTGCTGCTCGTGCCGCTGATACTGATCGAGGGGCAGATCGCCGAGCGCAGCATGCGCCAGGATGAGGTCGAGCGCAGCATTGCCAATGGCGCGGCGGGGCCGCAGACGCTGGTCGGGCCGGTGATTCAGTTGCGCTACCGCAAGCGCGTGACGGAAACCCGGCGCGACGAGGGAAGCAAGCGGCCGGTGACGACGACGAGAATCGTCCGGTACAGCCAGGTGTTTTCGCCGGAAACCCTGAGCATCGCGGGCGAAGCCAGTGTGGAGACGCGCCAGCGCGGCATTTATCAGGCCCGCCTGTTCCATCTCGATGCGGTCATCGCGAGCGATTTCAAGGTCAGCGTGCCGGCGGCCAGCGCCATCGAGCAGTTGCTCGATGCCGAGGCTGTGCTGATTCTCGGTGTGTCCGATCCACGCGGCCTTGCCAATGATCCGGAAGTGCGGATCAACGGCCAGCCCCATCGCTTCGGCACCGACTGGGCGGCGGAAGAGTTGCACTCGAAGCAGTTGAGCATTCCGCTCGGGCCGCTGGAACTGGGCAAGACCTACGATTTCGCGGTCAGTTTCCCCCTGCAACTGACCGGCACGTCGCGCCTCTCCATCGCGCCGGTCGGCGATAGCAACAGCATCCGCCTCAAGTCGGCCTGGCCGCATCCCAATTTCGGCGGGCGCTTTTTGCCGCGCGAACGCAGCGTTGGCGACGACGGTTTCACGGCCCGCTGGGAAATCTCCCATCTCGCCCGCGATTTCACTGAAACGCTCAATCAGCACAGCGGCGAGTCGTTGTCGGTGGATTTCATCGACCCGGTGAATATCTACCTGCAATCGGAACGGGCGGTGAAATATGGCGCGCTGTTCATCGTGCTGACCTTCGCCGCCTTTTTCCTCACCGAAGTCCTGCGCCGGGCGCCGATCCATCCACTGCAATATCTGCTGGTCGGCCTCGCGCTCGCCATCTTCTTCCTGCTGCTCATCGCCTTTTCCGAGCACATGGCCTTCGCGGCGGCCTACGGTCTGGCGGCGGCGGCCTGCATCGGGTTGATCGCCTGGTATCTGGCCGGGGCGCTCGGCGGCTGGCGGCGTGGCGCGGCCTTCGGCGCCGGCCTGAGCGGCCTCTACGGCGTGCTCTACGGCGTCCTGTTGTCGGAGGACAACGCCTTGCTCATGGGCAGCCTGCTGCTTTTCATCGCCCTTGGCGCTGTCATGTTCACCACCCGTCGGCTGGATTGGTACCGATTGAGCCAGAACGCGCCGGAGCGGGCGCAATGAGCGGGCTGGCGTTTTGCCGCGCCCCGGCGTGGCGCTGGCCCGGGCGGGCTGGCGCGGCGCTGCGGGCGAGGTTGTTGCCGACGCTTTTACCTGTACTCCTGCTGCTGCCGGCCTGGTATTACAAGCACCCGTTGCTGTTCGCCTGGCGGCATCTGGAAGCGGCGCTGTGGCTGATTTTGCCCGGCGTCGCGCTGTGGCGCTGGCGGCGTTTGGGATGGCTGCCCCGCATCCTGCTCGCCGCCGCGCTGCTGCTTGCCGGCGGTCAGGAAATCGTTTGGCGCTGGCAGCGCGAGGCCGTGCTCGCCGCCGGACCGGCGATGCGGGCCGTGGGCCGGCATTTTGTCGTCGGTTACACCGATTTCGCCGAAGTCGCCGAGCTGGCGGAGAAAGGACTGATCGGCGGCGTCTACCTCACGCAGCGCAATATCCGTGGCCGCGACTTCGCCGCAGTCCGCGACGAAATCGCCGCCTTGCAGGAACGCCGCCGCCGGGCCGGGCTGCCGCCGCTGCTTGTCACCGCCGATCAGGAAGGCGGGCGCATCAACCACCTCTCGCCCCTGCTCGATCGCCAGCCGCCGCTGTCCGAACTGGCGCAGGCGGACGATCCCGGCGCGGCGGCGCGGCGCTACGGCCAGCGTCAGGGAACGGCGCTGGCGGCGCTCGGCGTCAATCTCAACTTCGCGCCGGTGGTCGATTTGAAGCCAGCGGAGCGGACGGAAGATGATCTGTTCAGCAACATTCCGGCCCGCGCCATCAGCGCCGAGCCGGAAAGCGTTGCCGTCATCGCCGCCGGTTATCTGGACGGCCTGCAAGCCGCCGGCGTGCGCGGCACCCTGAAGCACTTCCCCGGCCTGCGCCGGGTCGACCGCGATACCCATTTGCTTGCCGCGCATCTCGCCGCCAGCCCGGCCGAGATGGCCGCCGACTGGCTGCCCTTCCGCGCTCTGGCCGGTCACGCCGGTAGCGCCATAATGCTCGGCCATGTGACGCTGGACGCCCTCGACCCCGAGCGCGCCGCCTCGCATTCGCCCGCCGTCGTCGCCGGCCTCTTGCGGCGCGACTGGGCCTACGACGGCATTCTGCTCACCGACGACCTCAACATGGGCGCGGTCTACAACCTCGGCATCGGCCAGGTCGCGGCACAAGCCCTGGCCGCCAGCGTTGACCTCGCCCTGGTCAGTTACGACCCGCGTCAGCTCTACCGGGCGCTGTACGGCGCGGCAACGGCCTTGCAAGATGGCCGCATCACTCCGGCAACGCTGGCGGAAAGCGAGCGGCGGCTGGCAGGGTTTTTCGTGGCGGAGCCGCGTTGATTCCCTCGCCCCGCTTCGCGGGGCGAGGGAGATGCGTCGGGCGCGGGCGGTGCGCCCTCTGGTAAAATCGCCCGTCCGAAATTTCCGGCGCCACAACGATTCGGCGCCGCCCCGTGGAGAACACCCCGATGTACCAGTCCCCCCTTCTTCAGGATCTGCACGAGCGCGGCCTGATTGCCCAACTGACCGATGCGCCGACGCTCGACCAGATGTTGCAGAAGGAGAAGGTGACGCTGTATTGCGGCTTCGACCCGACGGCGGACAGCCTGCACCTCGGCCATCTGGTGCCGGTGCTGATTCTCAAGCGTTTTCAGGAAGCCGGGCATCGGCCCATCGCCCTGGTCGGCGGCGCCACCGGCATGATCGGCGACCCGAGCTTCAAGGCCAGCGAGCGCAAGCTCAACACGCCGGACGTGATCACCGGCTGGGTGGACAAGATTCGCGGCCAGGTTGCGCCCTTCCTCAGCTTTACCGGCAACGACGCGGCGCTGATGGCCAACAACCACGACTGGTTCGGGGCCATGAATTGCCTCGACTTCCTGCGCGACATTGGCAAGTACTTCTCGGTCAATGCCATGATCCGGCGCGAGGCGGTGCAACAGCGGCTGCAACGCGAAGATCAGGGCATCTCCTATACCGAATTCTCCTATGCGCTCTTGCAGGGCTACGACTTCGCCGAGTTGTACCGGCGTCACGGCTGCCTGCTGCAAATCGGCGGCTCCGACCAGTGGGGCAATATCGTCGCCGGCATCGATCTGACCAAACGCCTGTGCCAGACCCAAGTTTACGGCCTCACCGTGCCGCTCATCACCAAGTCGGACGGCGCCAAGTTCGGCAAGACCGAGTCCGGCGCCATCTGGCTCGATCCGAAGAAGACCTCGCCCTACGCCTTCTACCAGTTCTGGCTCAACACCGCCGACGCCGATGTTTACAAATTCCTCAAATTCTTCACCTTCCTGCCGCTCGCCCGCATCGGCGAAATCGAAGCCGCCGACAAAGCCGGCGGCGGCAAGCCGGAAGCTCAGCGCATCCTGGCCGAGGAAGCGACCCGTCTGGTGCACGGCGAAGTGGCGCTGCTTGCCGCCCGGCGCATTACCGAAAGCCTGTTTACCGGCCAACTGGCCGACCTGACCGAAAACGATCTCGAACAACTGGCCCAGGACGGCCTGCCCAGCGTCACCCTCGATATCGCCGGCAACGGCCTGATCGACGCCCTGGTCGCCGCCGGCCTCGCCAAATCGAAATCGGAAGCCCGCGGCTTCATCCAGAGCGGCAGCGTCAGCATCAACGGCGATAAAATCACCGCGCTCGACCACGCCATTGCCGGTGACGAGCGGCTTTATGGCCGCTTCACCATCCTGCGGCGGGGGAAGAAAAATTATGGCTTGGTGCGCTGGGGATGAGACTGGTATAAGGCTTTGCAGTGCACATCAGTGCCGTAGGATGGGTGGAGCGTAGCGAAACCCATCACCCCAACTTTCCAAATCAACGCCAGGCAACGATGGGTTTTGCTGATGCTCAACCCTCCTACTCCGCTGAATTTCCCCATGCGCCAACTGATCCTCGATCTGCTGCCGGATAGTCCGCCGTCGCTGGACAATTTTGTGGCCGGCGGCAATGGCGAGACGCTGGCCGCGCTGACCGGGTGGCTGGCGGGCGTCTGGCCGGATACGTCTTTCTGTCTGGTTGGCGAGCCCAGTAGCGGGCGCTCGCATCTCTTGCTGGCGAGCGATTTTTGCTATGCCGATGCCGCTGCCAATCCGAGCCTCGACGGCGTGAGCGGCGAGGCGGCGCTGGCGGTGGATAACGTCGATCGGCTCGACGCGGCGGGGCAGGTGGCGCTGTTCGCCCTGTTCAACCAGATCAAGGCCGGCGGCGGCCGGCTGCTGACCGCCGCGCCGCAGCCGCCGGCACACCTGGCGTTGCGCGAGGATTTGCGCACCCGCCTCGGCTCCGGTCTGATTTACCGCCTGCGCCCCTTGACCGATGCCGAAAAGGCTGCCGCCATCGCCGCCCAGGCCAGCGAGCGGGCGCTGCGGTTGCCGCCGGAAATCATCGCCTACCTGCTGCGCCACGCCGCGCGCGACATGCGCGCGCTGTCGGCGCTGGTCGTCGCCCTCGACCGCTACACGCTCGAACAGAAACGCCCAGTCACGCTGCCCTTGCTGCGCGAACTGCTGACAATGGAAAATGGCGCATGAATTTTGCTGTTTTTCCGCCACTCTAATTCCCTCGCCCCGCATGGCGGGGAGAGGGTTAGGGTGAGGGGCGGTGCGTCGGGGCGAATAATTATTCGCCCCTACATCCCCCCACCCCGGCCCTCTCCCCGCAAGCGGGGCGAGGGAGTCATTACTCTCTCCGACCATGAATCTTGCCCTTTTCGACCTCGACAACACCCTTCTCGCCGGCGATTCCGATTACGAGTGGGCGCAGTTTTTGATTTCTCGCGGCGTTGTCGACCGCGCCGTGCAGGAAGCCAGAAATAACGCCTTTTACGAGGATTACAAGGCCGGCACGCTCGATATCGACGCTTTTCTTGACTTTCAGTTGCAGCCGCTGGCGCGGCAGCCGCGCGCGGTGCTGGATGTTTGGCACGGCGAGTTCATGGTCAGCCGCATCCGCCCGCGCATGACCGCCGCCGCCCGCCGACTGGTGGCCGGGCATCTGGCCAACGGTGATTTGTGCGCCGTGGTCACCGCCACCAATAGTTTTGTTACCGGCCCGATCGTCCGCGAATTCGGCATTCCGCACCTGATCGCCACGGTGCCGGCCGCCGACATGGCGCGCGGCGCCTTCACCGGCGCGCCGACCGGCGTGCCCGCCTTCCAGGGCGGCAAGGTCGTCCGCGTCGAAGCGTGGCTGGAAAGCCTTGGCCTGTGGTGGGGCAGTTTCGGCGAAAGCTGGTTTTACAGCGATTCGCACAACGATCTGCCGCTCCTGGGCAAGGTCAGCCAGCCGGTGGCTGTGGACCCGGACGATGCCCTGCGCGACCACGCTGGCAAGATGCGCTGGAAAATCATCTCGCTGCGGTAAAATCCGCGTTTTCCGCGACCGGGCGGCGGGGTGACCCCGACGCCGGGCAGGAGCCTCTTCCTTATCTTCACCCATCCGTGATCCGCAAATTCATTTCCCGCGTTTTCAGCGGCAAAAAAGCCCGGCCCGGCTCCCATGAGCCGGCGGTCATCCCCGTTTCCACCCACGGCATTACCCGCGACCGCATCAGTTCGGGCAGCCGCCGCGTCTGCGCGACCTTGCAGGAGGGCGGGCACAAGGCTTACGTCGTCGGCGGCGCCGTGCGCGATCTTTTGATCGGCGCCGAGCCGAAGGATTTCGACATCGCCACCGACGCCACGCCGGAGGAGGTGCGCCGCGCCTTCCGCCGCGCCCGCATCATTGGCCGGCGCTTTCGCATCGTCCATGTGATGATGGGGCAGGAGCAGATCGAGGTCACCACCTTCCGCGGCCAGCTTGGCGAGGATACGAAAAAGGACGAGCACGGCCGGGTGCTGCACGACAATGTGTTCGGCAGCCACGCCGAGGACGCCGCCCGCCGCGATTTCACCGCCAACGCGCTGTACTACGATCCGAGCAGCGAGGCCATCATCGACTATCACCACGGCGTCGGCGACCTCAAGGCGCGCACCCTGCGCATGATCGGCGAACCGCGCGGTCGCTACCGCGAAGACCCGGTGCGCATGCTGCGCGCCGTGCGCCTGGCGGCCAAGCTGGGACTGTCGATCGCGCCCGAGGCGCGCCAGCCGATCCGCGACATGGCGGTGCTGCTGGAAAACGTGCCGGCCGCCCGCCTGTTCGACGAGATGCTCAAGCTCCTGACCTCCGGCCACTCGGTCGATTGCGTCACCCAGTTGCGCGACGAGGGGCTGCACCACGGCCTCTTGCCCATGCTCGACGTGATCCTCGAACAGCCGCTCGGCGAAAAATTCGTCATGCTGGCGCTGGCCAATACCGACGAGCGCGTCCGCCACGGCAAGGGCACCTCGCCCGGCTTCCTCTTCGCCGCTCTGCTCTGGCACGAGGTGCTGGCGCACTGGGAAAAGATCAAGGCCGCTGGCGAAATGAAAATCCCGGCGCTGTTCCAGGCCATGGATGCGGTGCTCGACGTGCAGGGCGAAAAGCTCGCCATCACCCGCCGCATCGCCAGCGACATCAAGGATATCTGGCTGCTCCAGCCGCGCTTCGAGCAGCGCGCCGGCAAGCGCCCCTACGGCCTGCTCGAACAATCGCGTTTCCGCGCCGGTTACGATTTCCTGCTGCTGCGCGCCGCTGCCGGCGAGGTGGACGGAGAAATTGCCGACTGGTGGACCCGCTTCCAGGACGCCGATGGCGAGGAGCGGGCGCGCATGCTGCTGCCGGAACAGGCTGGCGACAAGAAACGCCGTCGGCGGCGCAAAAAGCCGGCTGGTGCCAGCACTCCCGCCGACGCCCCGCCGCCCGACGCCGCATGAGCCTTGCCTACGTCGCGCTCGGGGCCAATCTCGGCGACCCGGCCAGCACGCTCCGCGCCGCCTTCGGCGTCCTCGCCAATCTGCCGGCCAGCCGCGTCCTCCGTTGTTCGTCGCTGTACCGCACGGCACCGGTTGGCCTTGCCAGTCAGCCGGATTTCATCAACGCCGTCGCCCTGCTTGAGACGACCCTGGCGCCCGCGCAACTGCTGGCCGAACTGCTCGCCATCGAGGCACGCTTCGGTCGTCGGCGCGGCGAAAAAAACGGCCCGCGCAGCCTCGATCTCGACCTGCTGCTCTACGACGATTGCCAACTCGATCTGCCGGGGCTGATTCTGCCGCATCCCCGCCTGCATCTGCGCGCCTTCGTTCTGCGCCCCCTGGCCGAGATCGCCCCCGATCTGCGCCTGCCCGGCCGCGGTCGCCTCGCCGCCTGGCTGCCGGCGGTGGCGAACCAGGGCGTCGTCCGCCTATGAGCCTTTTCGGCCGACATATCCCGGCCATCGGGTAGACCTTGGTATTGACAGTGGCCGCGCCCTTCGTCATTTTTACATCCCCCAGCTACTCAAGCTGGATACCCAGTGGCCCGCCCTTTGCCTCATGGGCGCCGTCTATTTCGTCTTTCGGAGCTGATTTCCCATGTCCGTGGAAACCATCACCCGCCGCCTGACCCAGGCCGACCTCGCCAAACGCCATCAGGCGGGCGAAAAAATCGTCATGTTCACCTGCTACGACGCCAGTTTTGCCCGTCTGCTCGACGGCGTTGGCGTCGAGGCGCTGCTCATCGGCGATTCGCTGGGCAACGTCATCCAGGGCCACGACACCACGCTGCCGGTCAGCGTCGCCGACATCGCCTACCACACTGCCGCCGTCAAGCGCGGCAGCGAGCGCGCCTTCATACTCGCCGACATGCCTTTCGGCAGCTTCCAGGAATCGCCGCAACGCGCCTTTCGCAACGCCGCCGCGCTGATGGCCGCTGGCGCCCAGATGGTCAAGCTCGAAGGCGGCCGGGAAATGGCCGCCACCGTCGAATTCCTGGTGCAGCGCGGCATTCCGGTCTGCGGCCATATTGGCCTGACGCCGCAGTCGGTGCATGCCCTGGGCGGCTACAGGGTCCAGGGCAAGGGCGAGGCCGCCGCACAGCGCCTCAGGGATGATGCGCTGGCGCTGCAACAGGCCGGGGCGACGATGCTCGTGCTCGAAGCCATTCCCGCTCCGCTCGCCGCCGCAATCACGGCCGATCTGGCGATCATCACCATCGGCATCGGCGCCGGCCCGGACTGTTCCGGCCAGGTCATGGTGGTGCACGACGCCTTCGACATCCCGCCCGGCAAAAAAGCCCGCTTCGTGCGCAACTTCATGGCCGAAGGCGGCAGTCTCGCCGCCGCTGCCGCCCGCGCCGTCGCGGCCGTCAAGGACGGCAGCTACCCCGGCCCGGAGCATACTTACGCCGGCTAAATGGCTGCTATGCTCCAGCATTGCTGACTTCCCTTGCTGCGAGGAAACATCATGCCTCTGCCATCATCCCGCATCCTTCTGCGCTGCCTGGCTGCCGCCCCCATTGTCCTGGCCGTCCTGCCTGCCTCGGCGCACGCCGATACTGGCGCCTCGCATGTGGCGCGCGTCACGGTCTATCCGGGCAGCGCCACGGTGGAGCGCGTGCTGCGCCTGGCCCCCGGCGCGCGGCAGGCCAGCTTCGCCTGCCTGCCCGCCGGACTGGACGCGGCCAGCCTGCAAGTGAATAGCGATGCCAGCGTGCGCGTGGGCGAGATCGCGCTGCGCCAGCAGACGCGCGAGTTGCTGGGCAATGCCTGCATCAGCCCGCTGGAAGAGCGCATCCGCGTGCTGGAGAATCAGATTGCCGCCCTCCAGGCGGAAAGCGCCGGCATGGATTACGCGCTGATCTACCTGAAGAGCTTCGAAAACGCCGGCAGCGGCGCTGACGCCAAGCCCAGTTCAGCGGCGCAGATCGGCGCCACCGTGGCCGCGCTGCGGCAGAACGCCCAGGCCTCGCTGACGCGCCAGCACCAGCTCAAGCGCCAGCAGGAGGCGCTGGAGCGCGACCTCAAGCCCCTGCTGGCCGAACGCGATCGCGTCGGCAGCGGCGAGGCGCGCGTCAGCGTGGTGCAGGTCTCGCTCGCCGCGCCGCAGGGTGGCGAACTGCGTTTGACCTATCAGGTGCGCGGTCCCGGTTGGCAGCCCACTTATCGCGCCACGCTCGACAGCGCCACGAAAAAGCTGCGCCTGGAGCGCCAGGCGCTGGTGGCGCAAAACACCGGCGAGGACTGGGAGGGCGTGCAACTGACCCTGTCCACCGGCCAGCCCGGCGCCGCCACGCAAGGGCCGCTGCCGTGGCCGTGGCGCGTGGGGATCGCGCCGCCGGTCGTCGCAGCGCGCGCGCAATACGATGCGATGCCGATGCCGGTTGCGGCGCCCGAGGCGGCAGCTCCGGCGATGGATAATCGTCTGGCGAAACAGCCGCCCGCCGACGATATGCCCCGCTTCGACGTCAGCATTTCCGAAAGCGGCTTCGCTACCGAATTCGCGGTGCCGCAGCGCATCAGCGTGCCAGCCAATGGCCAGCGCATTACCCTGGCGCTGGGCGAACAGGCGCTGGAGGCGCGCCTCGTGGCACGCACTTCTCCGCTACAGGACGCCAGTGCCTATCTGGTGGCCGAGGTCGCGCCGCCACCCGGCGTGTGGCCGGCGGGGCCGGTCAATCTGTACCGCGATGGCGCCTACGTCGGCAGCGGCCGCTTCGACCCGGCGCAACTGGCGCGCAACGGCTTGTCTTTTGGCCGGGACGAATTGCTCAATGTGCGCGTCGAGCGGCCGGAACGCACCGACGGTACGGGCGGTTTCATCGGCAATCGCAACGAACGCCGCGTCAGCCGCGCATTTACCGTCGAAAACCGGCACCGCGAGGCCATTACGCTGCAAGTGCTGGACGCCGCGCCGCTATCCGAGCACCAGGATGTGCGCGTCGAATCGCGCTTCCAGCCCGAACCCAAGGACAAAAGCTGGCGCGAGCAGCCCGGCACCGTGCTCTGGGAACAAGGGCTGGAGGCCGGCGCCACGCAGCGCTTCAGTGCCGAGCACCTCATCACCTGGCCGAAGGATGCGCGACTGCGCGATTGAAAGCGCCCGCCGCGCAGCGGGACAGCCGTCAGCCTTACAGATAATTTCCGATCATGCACATTCATTCCAGCATTTCCGCCCTGCGCGCCGCCTTGCACAACCGCGGCCGCGTTGTTTTCGTGCCGACCATGGGCAATCTGCACGCCGGTCACATCAGTCTGATGGAACAGGCGCGGGCGCACGGCGACACGGTGGTCGCCTCGATTTTCGTCAATCGCCTGCAATTCGGGCCGAGCGAGGATTTCGCCCAGTACCCGCGCACTTTCGCGGCCGATTGCGAGCAGCTGGCGGCGGCCGGCGTCGACGTGCTGTTCGCGCCGGACGAGGGCGAGCTTTATCCCGAGCCGCAGGAATATTTCATCGAGCCGCCGGCAATCCAGAATCTGCTCGACGGCGCCTTTCGTCCCGGCCATTTTCGCGGCGTCGCCACCGTCGTTGCCAAGCTGTTCAACTGCGTCCAGCCGCAGGTCGCGCTGTTCGGCAAGAAGGATTACCAGCAGTTGCTGGTGATCCGCAACATGGTCCGCCAACTGGCTCTGCCGATCGCCATCGTCGGCGGCGAGACGGTGCGCGCCGCCGACGGCCTGGCGCTGTCCTCGCGCAACGCTTATCTCTCCGCCGCCGAGCGCGCCGAGGCGCCGCGCCTGTACCGCGTGCTGACCGGCCTGCGCGACGCCATCCGCGGCGGCGCTGGCGATTTCGCCGCGCTGGAAGCCGCCGCCGTCGCCGAACTGGCCGCCGCCGGCTGGCGCACCGATTATGTCGCGCTGCGCCAACAGACCGATCTGGCCGTGCCGCAAGACAAGGATGTGCCGCTGGTGGCGCTCGCCGCCAGCCATTTGGGAAGGGCGCGGCTGATCGACAACATCGAGATTTGACTCCCTTTTCAGCGCAGCGATGCTCGATTGCGCTTGCCGTATGACAAGTACTGCCTGCACGTACTCGATTGATCTGAAAATGAAATGAACGCCTTCCCGACGTGCCATAATTACCGCCATTGACAGGGGTGATAGTGCCGTTACAATGCGCTTCCCCAACTTCCTGGATGAGCAAAGCCATGCAGAGAATGATGCTGAAATCCAAGTTGCATCGCGTGACGACCACTCACGCCGATTTGCATTACGAGGGTTCCTGCGCCATCGACGAGGACCTGCTTGAGGCCGCCAATATTTGCGAGTACGAGCAGATCGACATCTGGAACGTCAATAACGGCGAGCGTTTCACCACCTACGCCATCCGCGCCGAGCGCGGTTCGGGCGTCATCTCGGTCAATGGTTCGGCGGCCCGCCGCGCCGCGCCTGGCGACATCCTCATCATCGCCACTTTCGCCGTCTACAACGAGATCGAGCTGGCCCGGCACGAGCCGGATCTGATCTACGTCGATGGGCGCAATCGCATCGTCCGCCGCGGCCACGATATTCCGGTGCAAGCCGCCGCCTGACCCGCTGCCGCGCCGCGAAGACTCATGCAAGCCCGCCATCGGCGGGCTTTCTTTTTGGCTGTTCCGATGATCCTGTATTTTTTTGCTGTTTCAAATTTAGCGGACATCAAAGCTCCACCTGATAACTCGGGAATAGCATCGCCCCGCCAGACTATTTTCGAAAGGGGGAAAAACGATGAGTGGCGAGTTCACCAAATCGATGGCGCGGAACATTTTCTACGGGGGAACGGTATTTTTCTTCCTCCTGTTCTTGGCGCTGTCATTCGATACCCATTCGCAACTGCCAAAGCGGGACATGCGGGACAACATTGACGCAAAAGTCACCGAGGGCAAGAAGCTATGGGAAGTCAATAACTGCATCGGCTGCCACACCCTGCTGGGCGAGGGCGCCTATTTCGCGCCGGAGCTGGGCAACGTGGTTGTCCGCTATGGCGAGGAAGGCACCAAGGCCTTCATTCAGGCCCGTCCGAAGGAGGGTATCCCGGGCCGCCGCAGCATGCCGCAGTTCAACTTCGACGACGCGCAACTGGACGCCATCGTGGCCTTCCTGAAGCACGTCAATTCGGTCAACGCCGCCAACTGGCCGCCCAACGACCAAGGCTGATCGAGAGGAGGAAACGACATGCAATTTAAATCGCAAGCGGTTGCAAAACCTTATTTCATTGCGGCCATCGGTCTTTTCGTCGGTCAGATCCTGTTCGGTCTGATCCTCGGCGCGCAATACGTGCTCGGCGACTTCCTGTTCCCCGAGATTCCGTTCAACGTGGCCCGCATGGTGCACACCAACCTGCTCATCGTCTGGCTGCTGTTCGGCTTCATGGGCGGCGCCTACTACATGATCCCGGAGGAAGCCGAAACCGAGCTGGCCAGCCCGAAACTGGCGCTGGCCATGTTCTGGATCTTCCTGGTTGCTGGCGCGCTTACCATCGTCGGCTATCTGACGGTTCCTTACGCCACGCTGGCCGAACTGACCGGTAACAACATTATCGAAACGATGGGCCGGGAGTTCCTCGAACAGCCGTTGCCAACCAAGCTCGGTATCGTCGTCGTTGCCCTGGCCTTCCTGTTCAACATCACCTTGACGGTGCTGAAGGGCAAGAAAACGGCCATCGCCATCGTGTTGCTGATCGGCCTGTGGGGTCTGGCGGTCTTCTTCCTGTTCGCTTTCTACAACCCGGTCAACATCGTCATCGACAAGTTCTTCTGGTGGTGGACGGTGCACCTCTGGGTGGAAGGCGTCTGGGAATTGATCCTCGGTTCCTTCCTGGCCTTCGTGCTGATCAAGACCACCGGCGTCGACCGTGAAGTGATCGAGAAATGGCTGTATGTGATCGTCACCCTGACCCTGATCACCGGCATTATCGGTACGGGTCACCACTACTACTGGATCGGCACGCCGGAATACTGGCAGTGGTGGGGTTCCATCTTCTCCGCTCTGGAACCGATCCCGTTCTTCGCCATGACCGTCTTCGCCTTCACCATGGTCAACCGTCGCCGCCGCGAGCATCCCAACAAGGTTGCCGTGTTGTGGGCGCTGGGCACCGGCGTAATGGCCTTCCTCGGCGCTGGCGTGTGGGGCTTCCTGCACACCCTGTCGCCGGTGAACTTCTACACGCACGGCACGCAGATCACCGCCGCCCACGGTCACATGGCTTTCTACGGCGCTTACGTCATGGTCGTGCTGATGATGATCTCCTACGCCATGCCGATCATGCGCGGCCGCGCCGCCAACGATCAGAAGTCGCAAGTCCTGGAAATGTGGTCGTTCTGGCTGATGACGGTCGCCATCGTGTTCATCACGCTCTTCCTGACCGCCGCCGGCATCCTGCAAGTGTGGCTGCAACGCGCTTCGGATACCCCGATCCCGTTCATGGCCGCGCAGGAGAAGATCGCCCTGTTCTACTGGATGCGTGAATGGACCGGCGTGATCTTCCTGGTTGGTCTGCTGCTCTACATCATCAGCTTCTTCGTCGGCAAGGGCGAGAAGGCTGCCTGAACCGGATTTTTCCGGTAACACCCAAAGCGCGAATCGCAAGATTCGCGCTTTTTTCTTGCCTGCCCGTCAGCCCTGTTCCTTTCCGGGAATGGCATCCCCATCGGCTTCTTGGGGCATATCAAATCCCTGGCCGGAGGCCGCAGCTATGATCCCCGCCATGACCGAAGCGACGACCTCTCCCGCCCCAAATCAGCCGCGCCTGCCCGGCGATTTGGCGATCTGGATTTTCATCCTCGCCGAGATGCTCGTTTTCGCGGTGTTTTTTACCGCCTACGCTTTCGCTCGGGCCAAGGATCCGGCCTTGTTCAACGAGTGCCAGATGACGCTGGATCGCAACGCCGGGGCGATCAATACCTTGCTCCTCGTCACCGGCTCGTGGTTTGTGGTGCTGGCGGTGCAGGCGGCGCATCGTGACGACAAGGCGGTGATAGCGCGCCATGTCGCGCTCGGCATGTTGTGCGGCGCCGGCTTCCTGGGCGTCAAGGTGGTTGAGTATGCCGCCAAGTTTGGCGCCGGCATTTCGCTATCGACCAACACCTTCTACATGTTCTACATTTCCCTGACCTTCTTTCATTTCATGCACGTCATCCTCGGCATGGTCATCCTGTCGGTCATCTGGAACCAGGCCCGCAAAGGCGCCTATGGGCGCGAGAACTGTCATGGACTGGAAAGCGGCGCCGCCTACTGGCACATGGTCGATCTTTTGTGGATCATTCTTTTTCCCCTCGTTTATGTGATGCGCTGATGCTCAAGGTTCTGAAAAATCCCGCCCACCGCGCCTGGCTGGTGCTCATCGTCGCCACCGGCATCACCTGGTACCTCGGCGAGATCGGCGCCTATGGCACCGCCGCCATCGTCGCCATGCTGGTCATCGCCTTCATCAAGGGCCGGCTGGTCATCCTCGATTTCATGGAATTGCGCACCGCCCCGTGGCTCTGGCGCATCCTGCTCGAAGGCTGGCTGATCGTCGTCGGCGGCCTGATCCTGCTTGCCTACTGGATCTCCCTCAAATGAGCGGGCTGCCCTTCTACGAACCCGCCGGCAACGAAATCGCGCTATTCGAGCATGCCTTTCGCCAGCGCCTGCCGCTTCTCATCAAGGGGCCGACCGGCTGCGGCAAGACGCGCTTCGTCGCGCACATGGCAGCGCGCCTCAAGCTGCCGCTGTACACCGTCGCCTGCCACGACGACCTGACCGCCGCCGATCTGGTTGGCCGCCACCTGATTTCCGACAGCGGCACCTACTGGTGCGACGGCCCGCTGACTCGCGCCGTGCGTTCCGGCGGTATTTGCTATCTTGACGAAGTGGTCGAGGCGCGCAAGGACACCACCGTGGTGCTGCACCCGCTGGCCGACGACCGCCGCATCCTGCCCATCGACCGCACCGGCGAAACCCTGGCGGCGCCGGACGACTTCATGCTGGTCGTCTCCTACAACCCCGGCTACCAGAATTTGATGAAGGGTCTGAAACCCTCGACCCGCCAGCGTTTCGTCTCGATGCGCTTCGACTTTCCCGCAGCCGAACGCGAAATTTCCATCCTGATCGGCGAAACCGGCTGCGACGCCGATCTCGCCAAGCGTCTGGTCGGCATCGCCCATGCCTTCCGCGCCCTCAAGGATCGCGACCTGGAAGAAGTCGCCAGCACCCGCCTCCTGGTCTATGCCGCCAGCCTGATCAAATCGGGCTTCGACGTCAGCGCCGCCTGCCGCGCCGCCCTGGTCGAAAGCCTGACCGACGAGGAAGAAACAGCGGCGGCGCTGATGGAGATCGTCAATGCCACCTTTGGGCGATGATCCGGTTTTACGATGAAAACCCGCGAAGCAAGCCGCTGATATGGAAGAATTCGTCGGCAAGCTCTGGCACAACTGGGTCACCAAGGCCGCGGGGGGCTATTATCCGGCGGCCGCGGTCAAGCTGGCCGAGGTGGAAAAAACCGCCGGCATTCTCTTTCGCGCCTTTGGCGGCGATCCCGGCCTGAAAATCGGCAGCGCCACGACGGAAGCGCATGGCGCGCGGCGCCGTTGGCTGCAACGTCTGGCCGGCAGCAACGAAAGACAGGCGCTGGCCCGGCGCGACGCGGAAACCCTGCGCCTGCCGCCGGAAATCGCCGTTTTTCCCGAAGCCGCGCTGAACCGCGACCTCTACCTGTGGCTGGCCGCCCAGGCGGCTTGCGACGTGGCGCCGCGGCAGCCGTGGTTCATCCGCAACCAGCGGGCCAGCCTTGCCGCCCTCAGCCGCTTCCCCGGCCTTGCGCCGCGCTACGAGCGTCTGGTCGCCGCCCATCTGGCTGCCCGTATCACCCCGGAACGAGAAGACGAAGCGGCGCAGGAAAGCGCCATTCGCCAGGCGCTGCTGCAACCCGGCTCGGCCGCGGGACTACCGCCGCTCTATTCGCGCCAATCGCGGCCGCCGCAGCCGGTGCCGCTGTGGCTTATCGCCGCCGAGGAAAATCTGGCCGCCGGTCAGGTCGCCGACCCCGACGCCGATTTGCCGCCGGAAAGCGGCGCCCGCGCCGAGGCGACGCCGGACGCGCACAAGGCCGAACAGGTCGAGGCGCCGGACAACAAGAATCCGACCCTGATCATGTTCCGCGCCGAGAGCCTGCCGACCTGGGCGGAATACGTGCGCGTCAATCGCGCCTACGACGACGAGGAGGATTCCAAGGCCCGCGACACCGCCCGCGATCTCGACAAGCTTTCGCTCACCCGCGATGGCGAAACCGCTGTCTCGCGCGTCCGCTTCGATCTCGACCTGCCTTCGGCGGCGGAGGACGACACGCCCATCGGCCCCGGCATCGCCCTGCCTGAATGGGATTACCGCAAGGCGCTCCTGCTCGAACGGCACTGCCAGTTGCAGCCGATGATCGCCCGCGACGCCGGCTGCCAGCCCCTGCCGCCGGAATTGATCGCCACCGCCAAAAAGTTGCGCGGCCAGTTCGCCGCGCTGGCGCCGCAGCGGCGCTGGCTGAAAGCGCAGCCGGACGGCGCCGAGTTGGATGTCGACGCCTGCGTGCGCAATCACGCCGACCGCGCCTGCGGCCACACGCCGCAGACTGGCGGTTATCTCGCCCAGGCCCGTTGCGAGCGCGACCTTGCCTGCCTGTTGCTGGCCGATTTGTCGATGTCCACCGATGCCTGGATTTCCGACACGCACCGCATCGTCGACGTCATCCGCGATTCCCTGCTGCTTTTTTCCGAGGCCCTTACCGCCACCGGCGACCGTTTCGGCATTTACGGCTTTTCCTCCCTGCGCCGGCAAAACATCCGCTTTCATCTGCTCAAGGAGTTCAGCGGCGCCTACGATGCCGCCGCCCGCGCCCGCATCCTCGCCATCAAGCCCGGCTTCTACACCCGCATGGGCGCGGCCATCCGCCAGTCCGCCCTGATTCTCGGCGAGCAGCCAGCGGCCCGCCGGCTGCTGCTCATCCTCACCGACGGCAAGCCGAACGACCTCGACCTTTACGATTCGCGTTACGGCATCGAGGATACCCGCATGGCGGTGCACGAGGCGCGGCGCCAGGGCCTCACCCCCTTCTGCGTCACCATCGACCGCACCGCTGGCGCTTACCTGCCGTGGCTGTTCGGGCCGGCGGGTTTCTGCGTCATCCGCAAGCCGGAAGAGCTGCCGCGCCGCTTGCCGCTCCTCTACGCCCAATTGACGAGAGATTAGTCCCGATGTGGTATTGCTGGCGTACTAAGCAAATGGGAGCATTGTATGTTTCGATCCCCTAGACAATCCATGCAGTCACATCCGCCGGTCAATATCGAAGCCCTGCTCACCCATGTGCCGTTGTTCAACGGCCTGGTGCCCGAGGAAATCGGCCGCATCGCCAAGTCCACGCGGGAAATTCACGCCAACAAGGGCGACATCCTGTTCCACAAGGGCGACCCCTGCAACGGCTTCCACCTTCTGGTCTACGGCCAGATCAAACTGGCCCTGACCTCGGTTCAGGGCACCGAAAAAGTGGTCGAAATCCTCGGTCAGGGTCAGAGCTTCGGCGAGGCGCTGATGTTCATGGACAAGCCCTACATCGTTACCGCTCAGGCGCTGACCAGCTCGTTGTTGCTGCATGTGTCGAAAGCGGCGATTTACGAAGAACTGCAACGCGACCACACACTGTGCCGCAAAATGCTGGCCGGCATGGCCATGCGCCTGCATCAGTTGATGAGCGATGTCGAATCCTATTCCCTGCACTCCGGCAAGCAGCGCATCATCGGTTACCTGCTGCGCGAGTTGCCGGACGAAATGCCGGAAGATTCCGACAGCGCCCAGGCCATCATCACGCTGCCGACCAGCAAGGGCATCATCGCCTCGCGCCTGAACCTGACCCAGGAACATTTCTCGCGCATCCTGCACGAACTCATCAGCCTCGGCCTGATCGCCGTCGAAGGCCGCAAAATCCACATTCCCTCGGTGGCACGACTGCGCCTGCACGAAAGCTGAGCGACGCCGCCAGATCAGTCCTGGAGCGAGGAAACGGTTCGCGGCAATTCGATACGAGCCAGGGCGCCGCCTGCGTCGGGATTGCTCAGGTGCAACTTGCCGCCGAGTTGTTCGATGGCGGTGCGCGTCAGCAGAAGACCGACGCCGCTGCCGCCGGCGTGCGCCGGCAGGCCGCGTTGTCCACCGTTTTCTAGCACCGTCGGGGGAAAGCCGGGGCCGCGGTCGCGGATGTCGATGCGCAATTCGCCGCTGTCCCAGTCGAGGCGGATATCCAGCGGCTGCGGCGTGGCGTTGGCGGCATTGTTGAGGAGATTGAGCAGGGCCTGTTCCAGGCGCGGGTCGGCGATGATGGTCGGGGCCGGGCCGTCGGCGGCGACGATCAGCCGGCTGGCCGCTTGCGGCCGGATCGCATGCCAGTGCTGGCGCAGGCTCTCCAGCCAGCGGTCGGCCGCTTGCAGCGGCGGGCTGGCGAGGCGTTCGGCGCCGGCCCGGCGCGACAGGCCGGTGATGATTTCCTTGCACACGGCGATCTGCCGGCGCAGCAGCTCGATATCCTCGCGCGCCGCCGCCGGCAGGCTGGCGTCGGCGACCAGTTCGCCAGCCAGAAGACTCATGGTCGCCAGTGGCGTACCCAGTTCGTGGGCGGCGCCAGCGGCCAGGGTGCCCATGGCCAGCACCCGCTCGTCGCGCAGCGCCTGTTCGCGGGCGGCGGCCAGTTCGGCGTCGCGCTGGCGGATCTGGCTGGTCAGGCGGACGACGAACCAGGCGATCATGGCCGCCGAGACGGCGAAGGTCAGCCACATGCCGATCAGGTGCAGTTGCGTCGCCCGTGCCGCGTCTGACACCGGCAGCGGCATGTAGAAGGCCAGCAGTAGCGAATAGGCTGCGACGGCAATGGCGCCGGTAGCGAATACGCAGGGAACCGGCAGGGTCAGCGCGGCGATGGCCAGCGGCGGCAGCAGCAGCGAGATGAGCGGATTGGTGGCGCCGCCGCTGAAGAACAGCAACGCCGACAGGGTGGTGATGTCGAGCAACAACTGGCTGAACAGTTCGCCGGAGGAGGCGTGCGTGGCGCGGCGCAGGCGCAGGGCGGCGAGGAGATTGAAAACGGTGGCGACGGCCAGCACCGCGAACAATGGCGCTCGCGGCAGGGGGATGGCGAGCAGGGCGGGAGCGCCGACGGCCAGCGCGGCCGTGGCGGCGAGGACGATCCAGCGCGAGGCGACCAGACGCCGCAGACTGGCCCGTTGATCGACGCCGTCGGCGGCGCAGGAAAAAAATCGCATCCCGGGATTATCCCGGAAACGGCGCTCGCATGGCGCTCACGCTGGCTGTAGGGGGTGATGTGCGTCAATTTATGGCGGCCGGGGCGATGTGATAATGCAAGCCCGTTCGTTGACGGACAATCCTTGCCGCTCAATGAAACGATGATCACCACCATCCAGGAGACGAAGGAATGAAACGCCTGTGCCTGACGATGATCTGCGCCCTGCTGCCGGCGGCGTTGGCTTGGGCCGACGACGAGATGCCGGAGATCGAGAAAATCCGTTTCTGCCAGCGTTTCCGCGACCATGCGGTGATGGCCCTGTACAACCGCGACGGCGGCACGCCGATGAAGCTTTACGAAGAAGATGGCAGCAACGGGCCGCGTATCGCCAATGTCATCATCCGCCGCATCTACGCAGACCAGCAGATCGACACGCCGAAAAAGGCCGAAACCTTCAGCCGGGCGACCTGCAGGGAAATGATGGGCGTCACCGGCGACTGAAACCGCTGGCTTCGAGAATCGGGCGCGCGGCGCCCGGGCGGCGTTGCGGGCAATTTTCCAGCGTCTTGAGGCGAGCGCAGGATCTTTACAATTCGGGCTATAAATAATACATAAATTACACATTTACGCGATTAAGTGGCACAAACTGAGTTTTACAATAAAATCACCAAAAAACTCATGCGGTGCTGCTATGTCGCCAATGAACCCCGTTTTGGCCAAAATATTGTCCCTGATCGGTGAAGCCCATGCCCGCAACGGCAATGGACAACTGCGCCGGCTTGAAGTCGGCGATCTTATCTACGAGGGCGAATCCGTCATCAGTACCGACGCCTACCAGGTCGTGCTGCGGCTGGCCGATGGCAGGCAATTGAACGTGGCGCCGGGCGATACCGTGCGCATCGATGCCGAGGTGGCCGGCGAATACAAACCCGGTGTCACCGATAGCATGGTGATTGGCGATGCCGGGTTTTTGCAGGGTATCGGCGAAGCTCTCACCCGTGGCGGCGATTTCGATCCCTGGCTGGAAACCCTGATTACCGGCAATGCCGATCCGATTGGGGAAGGGAGCGACTTCGGCGAATTGCTGCGCCTCATCGAAGCCGTCGACCGCTCACTCACTCGCGCGTAGTACCGGCGCGGCGCTGAAAAAGGCGTGGCCGATACCCGTCCGCTCAATAGAGGCCGGGAATGAAGCGGCGCGTGCGGCGCATGTAGTTGGCGTATTCGGCGCCAAAGTAGGCGAGACATTCGCGCTCATCCGCCAGCGCGGTAAGCCATAGACACAGCGAAGCGAAGGCAGCCAGCAGCGACCCGGCGAGGCTGGGCGCGTGCAAGTAGGCGCCCCAGGCCAGCGCCAGCAGGGAGGCATACATCGGGTGGCGGATATGGGCGTAGATGCCGCTGGTAACCAGACGGGTGGTTTTCTCGAAGGTGTACAGTGTGGCATCGTCGCGTTCTTCGGCTACCCGGCCGGCGCGTTTTAGTTGTAGCAGGCCCAGGCACACCAAGGTCAGACTGAGCAGCATCAGTAGCCGGGCAAAGAACTGGTGCAGCGAATCAGGGTTTTGTCCCCAAGGCTCGTGATTGAGGATGAACAGGCCGAGAATCGCCTCCAGGGCGAAGAAGCGGTAGAAGCCGTGAGTACCGGGGACGCGCAGGGAGCGCCAGGAAAGCCAGATATTGGCGGCGGTGCCGGCCAGGAAGGCCATCATCCCGGCCATCGCTTTAGGCCGCGAAAGCCGCCGTCAGCGCGGCGATCATATAAGCATGGTCGAGCGTGCCGGCGCTTTCGCGGATGCTGTGCATGGCCCATAGCGGCGCGCCGACGTCGACGCTGGCGATGCCCAGGCGGGCGGCGACGATCGGGCCGATGGTGCTGCCGCAGCCGAGATCGGTGCGATGGACGTACTGCTGGCAGGGAACGCCGGCCCTGGCGCAGCAAGCCATGAAGCGGGCGGCGCTGGCGGCGCTGGTGCTGTAGCGCTGGTTGGCGTTGTGCTTGATGACCGGCCCGGCATTGACCAAGGCGTGGTGGTCCGGCTCGTAGGCGGCGGGGAAATTGGGGTGACAGGCGTGCGCCATGTCGGCGCTGATGAAAAAGCTTTGCGCCAGCATCCGCCGCTGATCCTCGGCGTCGAGTCCGGCGGCGGCGGCGAGCCGGGCGACGACATCGGCGACGAAGCTGCCGCCGGCGCCGATGGCGCTTTCGCTGCCGGCTTCCTCGTGGTCGAACAGGGCCAGCGCGCAAGTGCCGCGCGACGCGGGCGCGGCCAGCAGGGCGCTCAAGGCGGCATGGCAGGAAGCCAGATTGTCGAGTCGCCCGGCGGCGATGAATTCGCCGTCGCCGCCCCAGAAAGCGCTTTTTTGCGTGTCCCAGGCGAGCAGTTCCCAGGTCAGCAGATCGGCGGGATCGGCGTCGAGCCGATCCGCCAGCAGTTGGCGAAAGCGCGCCTCGGCCTCGGCGCCGTTGGCGGCGACGCCGAGCAGCAGCGGCAATTCGGTCTGTTTGTTGAATTTGAGACCGCTTTCGTTGGCCTCGCGATTCATGTGGATGGCCAGATTGGGCAGGCGCAGCAGCGGTTCTTCGAAGCGCAGCAGGCGGCTGGCGAAGCCGTCACCGGCGCGGACATTGACGCGGCCGGCCAGCGCCAGGTCGCGGTCGGCAAAAGTGGCGAGCAGCGGGTTGCCGTAAACCTCGACGCCGAGGCGCAGCATGCCGGACGCTTCCGCGGCCGGTTGCGGCTTGAGGCGCAAGCCCGGCGAATCGGTGTGGGCGCCGATCAGGGTCATGCCGGCGGCTGCGCTGGCATCCGTGCCGACGATGAAGGCGATCAGCGAGGAACCGCCGCGCGTCGTGTAATAGCGTCCGCCGGGCGTCAGCGCCCAGCGGGCCGCCTCGTCCAGCCGGCTAAAGCCAGCCGCTTGCAGGCGCCGTTCGCATTCATGCACGGCATGCCAGGGGCTGGGGCCGGCGTCGATGAAGTCGAGCAGATCCTGCGCCTGGGCGCGGGTGGCGGCGCTATTCATGCCTTGTTTCCCGGTGGCTGGCCGGCGTCGGCGGCCAGCCAGACGCAGGCGCCCTTCGATTCCTTGTCAATGGCGGCCAGGATGCGCTCGTGCTCGGCCACTTCGTCAGTGTCGGCGCGGCGCACCAGGAGCGGCTTGCGCTGGCGGATTTGGCCATTGGCGTCGAGCTGCGGGCGCGGCGCGGCGTCCGGTTCGATCATCAGGCTGTTCTGGCCGCGCGTCATGGCCAGGAAAACCTCCGCCAGCAACTCGGTGTCGAGCAGGGCGCCGTGCAGGGTGCGGCTGGAATTGTCGATTTCGTAGCGTTCGCACAGCGCGTCGAGGCTGTTGCGCTTGCCCGGGTGCATTTCCTTGGCCAGCTTCAGCGTGTCGGTGACGCCGTTGCAGAGGGTTTCCACCGGCACGCGGTCGAGGCGGCGCAACTCGGCGTTGAGAAAGCCGAGATCGAACGGGGCATTGTGGATGACCAGTTCGGCGCCGTTGATGAACTCAAGGAACTCGTCGGCGATGTCGGCGAATTTCGGCTTGTCGGCGAGAAAATCCAGGGTGATGCCATGCACCTGCTGGGCGCCGAAGTCGATCTCGCGCTCGGGATTGAGGTACTTGTGCAAATGGCGGCCCGTCAGCCGCCGATTGACCATTTCCAGGCAGGCGATTTCGATGATGCGATGGCCCCGGTTGGGATCGAGGCCGGTGGTTTCAGTGTCGAGCACGATCTGGCGCATGTCAGTTTTCACAGCCTTTCTGCAATTCATCAATGCCGCGATTCGCCAGCGCATCGGCGCGTTCGTTTTCCGGGTGGCCGGCGTGGCCCTTGACCCAGATCCATTCCAGCTTGTGCTGGCCGGCCAGGCCGTCGAGTTCCTGCCACAAGTCGGCGTTTTTCACCGGCTTCTTGTCGGCTGTTTTCCAGCCATTGCGCTTCCAGCCGTGGATCCATTCGCGGATGCCCTTGAGCACATATTGCGAATCGGAATAAACGCGCGCCGCGACCGGACGTTTCAGGGCGGCCAGGGCGCGGATGGCGGCGGTCAGTTCCATGCGGTTGTTGGTCGTTTCCCGCTCGCCGCCCCACAATTCCTTCTCCTGCGCGCCGCGGCGCAAAATGGCACCCCAGCCGCCGGGGCCGGGGTTGCCCCGGCAGGCGCCGTCGGTGAATATTTCGATGTTCTCGTTAGCCTCGGTCATAACTTTTCTTCTGCACGGCGGGGCGTAGCGCCTTGGCGGCGATGGTCTGGGCGCGCCATTTTGGGGTGATCAGGCGCATGCCGCAAGTGCGCTTGATCGCCCGCAAAATGTAGACGCCGCCGGAAAAACTCCACCAGCGGCTACCGGCGTTTTCCATGAAATGCCAGCGGCGCAGCCACTTTTCCTGGGTCAGCGGCGGGGCGTAGCAGCCGAGCGTGCCGCGGTCGATCTCGAAGCCGAGCAGGCGCAGCCAGTCCTTCAGGCGGTTCAGCGACAGATAGGCACCGTTCCAGGGGAAATCGCCGCCGCGTCTGAAGCGGCGCTGCATGCCCCAGAGCGACAGCGGATTGAAGCCGATGATGACGACTTGGCCCTCGGGAATCAGGATGCGTTCGATCTCGCGCAGGATCAGGTGCGGATCGTCGCTGAATTCGAGCACATGCGGCAGCACCGCCAGATCGGTGCTGTGCGCGGCGAAGGGCAGGGCGTTCAGGTCGCAGACGACATTGGCGGCGTATTTGCCGACCCGCTCGCCGACCGTCTGGCGCAGCGGAATGCGGCTGGCGCGCAGGAATTCGCATTGCGGCAGGCCGATCTGCAAGGCGTGGAAGCCGAAAATGTCGACCACCGCCGCATCCAGTTCGCGCTGTTCCCAGTCGAGCACATAGCGTCCCTGGGGCGAGCGCAGCCAGGCGTCGAGGCCGGGAATTGACTTCCGGCGGCGGCCGCTCGATAGTTCCGGCATGTTTGAAATTTCGTTCATTCCCGCCTTCAAGGACAATTACATCTGGCTGCTGCGCCGCGGCCGCCAGGCGGTCGTCGTCGATCCGGGCGATGCCGGGCCGGTGCTGGCGCGTCTGGCGGACGACGGCCTCGAACTGGCCGGCATTCTCGTCACGCATCATCATGCCGACCATCAGGGCGGCATTGCCGAACTGAGGGCGCGGCATCCGGCGCCGGTTTTCGCTCCGGCAGACGAGTCTATCACAGGCCGCAGCGAGCCTCTCCACGGCGGCGAAAGCCTCACCCTGCTCGACCAGGTGGTGCGCGTACTCGCCGTTCCCGGCCACACCGCCGGGCATCTCGCCTATCTCGTTGACGACCGGCTGTTTTGCGGCGACACGCTTTTCGGCGCCGGCTGCGGCCGCCTCTTTGAAGGCACGCCGGCGCAAATGGCGGCCTCGCTGGACAGCATCGCGGCGTTGCCGCCGGCCACCCTGATCCACTGCGCCCACGAATACACCGAAGCCAACCTGCGCTTCGCCCAGGCCGTCGAGCCGGATAATCCCGACATCGCCGCGCGCGTCGCGCAAGTCGCCCAACTGCGCCGCGCCGGCCAGCCCAGCGTGCCATCCACCCTGGCCGAAGAACTGGCGACCAACCCCTTCCTGCGCTGCCGTCAGCCGGCGGTCATCGCCGCCGCCCGCCAGCACGGCGCGGCGGACGCTTCGCCCGTCGCCGTATTCGCTGCGCTACGCGCCTGGCGCAATGGCTTTTAGCGGCAGATAGTCGAGAAGAAGAACAAGCCGGTGATGGCGATGATGGCGGCGAGCAATCCCCAGGCGCCGCCGCGGATTAGCGCCCAGCGGGCCTGATAGGTGGCGCCGCGGCGGTTGAACTGGATGTAGCGCTGTACTTCGCCCAAGCTCAGCACGGCGGTGAACAGGAAGAAAATCATGCCGCCGAAGAGGCCGATGATGAGGCCGTTGTTGAGCTGGCGGCAGGCGTGGGAAAAGATGCCCAGTTCGCTGAGTTTGGAGTCGGTCCACAAGGCCATGCGCCCGAGGTGGTAGGCGAGGGTGACGAACAGGCCGAGCAGGACGATGACGACCCAGGTTTCCCAGTGCCGCAACTGGGCCAGGCCACGTTTGAATTTCTCGATGATCCAGATCATGAACGTCTTATGATGCGTAGGGCAACCGCATGAATGCTGACGCCATAAAAACCACCCCTCCCCGACCCTCCCCTCCGGGCTGCGCCCGCAAGGGAGGGGGCCAGGCTTGCAGCGCGCGCCGGTTTTCTCCCTCCCTTGCGAAGCAGGGGAGGGTCGGGGAGGGGTTGTCGGCCACGACAACGGTATTCATGCGATTGCCCTGTGAACGTCTTATGATGCCGCGATGCGGATAGCATTGCTGTGTTAAATTGTGAAACCACCCTTTCGTCTATAGATTAGCATGGCACAGGTTTCGGCAAACATGGGGGACGATGCCGGGCGTCCCGGATCGCGGATGAAATGGTCGCGCGCCAAGCGTTTCGGCGCATGGTTGCTGGCGCTGTTCGTGCTGTTTGGGCTGGTCGGTTATTTCGCCGGGCCGCCCTTGGTCAAATACCTGCTGGTCAAGCAGTTGTCGCAGCACTTGCATCGCGAGGTCAGCGTCGATGCCGTGGCCATCAATCCCTATGCGCTGTCGGCGCGCGTCGATGGGCTCGCGGTGCATGCCGCCGATGGCCGCGAGGTGGCGGCTTTCAAGTCACTCTTTGTCAATCTGTCCTCCGCCTCGCTGTTCAAGGCGGCGCTGATCGTCGATGCCATCCGCCTCGATGGCCTGCGCCTCGAAGTCGTACATGAGGGCGACGGACGCTACGATATTTCCGATCTCATCGACGAATGGACGAAGCCGAGCGATGAGCCGTCGACCATGCCGCGCTTCTCGCTGAACAATATCGAATTGACCGGCGGCCGCATCGTTTTCGACGACCGCCCGAAAAATCTGCGGCATGAAATGGCCGATATCGAACTGGCCCTGCCATTTTTGTCGAGCCTGCCCTATCAGGCGGAAATCGAGGTGGAGCCGCGTTTCTCGGCCAGCGTCGATGGCTCCCTGATCGACTTGCGGGGACGCAGCACGCCATTCGCCGGGCAGCGGGAAAGCGAACTCGACCTCAAACTCGATGCCTTCGATCTGACCGTGCTCCAGCCCTATCTGCCGCTCTCGCTGCCGCTGCGGATCGCGGCGGGTAAGCTCGATTCCAGTCTCACAATCGTTTTCAAGGAAGTGTCGGCGGAGGTTTTTTCCCTGGTCATGCGCGGCGGCGTCAAGCTTTCCGCGTTGACCCTCAACGAGGCCGGCGGTTCGCTGCTGCTCGGCTGGAATGAACTGGCCGTGGACCTCGACGAGGCCGACCTGATTAACCAAAAATTCGCCCTGCGCCGGGTGGCGCTCGACAGCCCGCGGGTCGGCCTGCGCGTTGATCGCCAAGGCGGCTTCAATGTCCTCAAGGTAATCGACCGCTTGGCCACCCCGCCGCCAGCGGCGGACGCGAAGGCGCCGACGCTGGCTTGGTCGCTCGGGGAATTCATTCTCGATAATGGCTTGGTATCCTGGCAAGACGAGTCGATGGCGCAGACGATGAGCGGCGAGTTGCGCCAGTTGCAGCTCAAGGTCGGCCCTATCGACAGCCGGCTGGCCGAGCCGATCGAGATCAGTGAACTTGGCGGTCAGATCGACTTCGGCGAGCGTTTCCGTAGCGAGGGGATAAGCGTCAAGGGGCTGCGCGTCGACTTGCCGAAGCAGCGGATCGAGATCGCCGAGATCGCCAACAGCGGTTCGCGGCTGCGCATGCTGCGCAACGGAGATGGGGGCATCGAGTGGATCAGTCCGCCGGTGCTGAAAACCAGCGATACCGGCCAAACCCAGGCGGCTGAAGCGCAACCGTGGACGGTGCATGTCGCGCGCCTGGACATCGACGATCTGGCCTTCCGCTTCGAGGATCGCGGCACGACGCCAACGGCGGTGCAGGAATTGACCGGGCTGCGCCTTACCGGCGAGAACCTGGGCAATGAGAGCAAGGGGCAGATCAGTCTTGAAGGAAAGATCAACAAGCGCGGCAGCCTCAAGCTTGCCGGCAGCGTGCAGGCGCAACCCCTCGATCTGGCCCTGACGGTCGAGACGCAGGCCATTCCGCTGCTGCCGCTGCAAGCCTATTTTACCGAGTGGGTCAATGTCGAATTGAAGGCCGGCCAGTTCTCGAACCGGGGCGAAATCAGCCTCGCTCTCGACGGCGACGCCCTGAAAGCGGGCTATCGCGGCTCGGCGACGCTAGGCGGCCTGCAAGCGGTGGACAAGGAAAACAAGGCCGATTTTCTGCGCTGGAAATCGCTCTACTTCGGCGCCATCAATTTCCGCCTCGAACCACTGGCTATCGACATTGGCGAAATCGCGCTCAGCGATTTCTTCGCCCGCCTGATTCTCAACGACCAGGGGCGTCTCAATCTGCAAGACATCGTCCGCTCTGAAGCGGCGGAAGTGGCCGAACCGGCCGCCGCGAGCGAAGCGACGGCCCCGACCGAAGCGGCCAGTTCGCCGACGCCCATCAAAATCGCCAAGGTCACGCTGCAAAACGGCTCGGTCAATTTCGCGGACTACTTCGTCAAGCCCAATTACACGGTCAATGTCACCAAGCTCGCCGGGCGGATCACCGGCCTTTCTTCGGAAGAAGACAGCTTGGCCGATCTCGACCTGCGCGCCGATTATGCCAAGTCGTCGCCGGTGCGCATCGAGGGCCGGCTGAACCCGCTGGCTGCCAAGTCTTACCTCGATCTCAAGGCCAGCGTCAAAGGCGTCGACCTGACCGGCTTCTCGCCGTATTCCGGCAAATATGCCGGTTACGCCATCGAAAAGGGCCTCATGTCGCTGGATCTCGCCTACAAGCTGGAAAACAAGCAATTGACCGCCGACAACCGGGTCTTCATCGACCAGTTCACCTTTGGCGAGCCGGTGGCAAGCCCCGACGCCACCACGCTGCCGGTCAATCTGGCGATTGCCCTGTTGAAGAACAATCGCGGCGAGATCAATGTCAATCTGCCGCTTTCCGGCTCGCTGGACGATCCGCAATTCTCGCTGGGTGGTCTGGTCGTGCGCGTCATCGTCAATCTCTTCGTCAAGGCCGTGACCTCGCCCTTCGCCCTCCTCGGGTCGATGTTCGGCAGCGGCGAGGAATTGTCGAAAATCGACTTCGAGCCAGGCCGGGCGCGGATCGGCGATGTCCAGGCCAAGACGCTGGAAACGCTGGCCAAGGCGCTTGGCGAGCGGCAGGGTCTGAAGCTGGAAATCACCGGCCTGGCCGACCTGGAAACCGACCGCGAAGGATTGAAGCAGGCGACCCTGGAGCGCCTGGTGCGCGCCGAGTGGCGGGCGGCCCAAGCCGAGGCGGAGCAGGCGGAAGCTGCCGGCGAAATGCCCGCCGCCGACTATCCGACCTACCTGACGCGGGCGTACAAAGAGGCGAAATTTCCCAAGCCGCGTAATATGATCGGCTTTTTGAAAGACCTGCCGGTCGAGGAAATGGAAAAACTGATCCTGGCCCATACCGCGGTCGAGGACGAAGATATCCGGCAACTGGCCCGACGCCGCGCCGAGAATGTTCAGGCCTGGCTGGTCAAGCAGGGCGGCGTGGCGCCGGAAAGCCTGTTCCTGGTGCCGCCGAAGGAGACAGCGGAACCGGGGGCGCGGGTTGATTTTGCGCTGAAGTAGACTGGCGTGTTCTTGATTTAAATGAGGAAATAGGGGGAAGACCTCCTCTCCTGTTTCCGCTCGTTTACGGCAAGGAGAGACAAATGAGAGAAAGTTTGGTGCAGCGCGGCATCTCGCAGGTCAAGAAATTATGGACGACTGCTATGCCGCAAACGGCGGAAAAAGGCTTAAGCGAAAAGGAAGCCGAAAAAGTCCTTGCCCTGTTGCGCGATTGCGCCGCCAATCTTGGCGGTGAGGTATCGGCGCGGCAGCGTGCCGTGCGGCTGGGAGAGATTTATCTGCATCTCAACGACACGGGCCGTAAGCACTTTCTCAGCCTGATCGTGCATGGCTTCAGCCCCGACCCGAAAAAAGTCGAAGCGGCGCACAACAACTGGCAAAAGACCTTCGGCACTCCGGAGCAATGGAGCGCCGAAGCGGCGCTACGGGCAGCCTTGCGTTCACCCCGGCTGCGCATTCTCACGCAATTTAACGCGCTTCCGCAGGGGGTCAAATTCCTCGTCGATCTGCGCGCCGATCTTTTGCGCTACATGGAAGGCGACCCGGCACTGGCGTCGCTCGACCGCGAACTGGAAACCCGTTTCGGCGCCTGGTTCGATGTCGGCTTTCTAGAACTCAAGCGGATCACCTGGCACACCCCGGCGGCGGTTCTGGAAACGCTCATCCGCCATGAGGCGGTGCATGCAATCCAGTCCTGGACCGACCTCAAGAACCGCCTCGATTCCGATCGCCGCTGCTACGGCTTTTTCCATCCGCGGATGCCGGAAGAACCGTTGATCTTCGTCGAAGTCGCGCTGATCAACCAGCTTGCGGGCAACGTCCAGGATCTCCTCGACGAAAAAGCCCCGATTTTCGACGCCCAGCGCGCCGATACCGCCATCTTCTATTCGATCTCGAACACCCAGGTTGGACTGCGCGGCGTCAGCTTTGGGCACTTCCTCCTGAAGCGCGTCATCGACGACCTCAAGCACGATTTCCCGCGCCTGACGACCTATGCCACCCTCTCGCCGCTGCCGGAGCTATCCCGCTGGGCGAAAAACAACGATGCCGCATGGCAACACGCCATCGGCGACGACGAACTGCAACGAATCGCCCAAGCCGCAAACATCAAAGCAGAGCGCAGCGCGGTAGCAGCGCTGCTGGAAACACCGGACTGGTTCGGAAATGAGAGCCTGAAACGCTTGCTTCAGACGCCGCTGACGAGGCTGGCGGCGAATTATCTCAATCAGAAAAGGATCGTGCGGGAAAAAGGTACGCGCCCGCTCGACCCGGTTGCCCGTTTCCACCTCGGCAACGGCGCCCGCGTCGAACGCCTCAATTACCTTGGCGACACGTCGGAAAAAGGATTGAAGCAGTCCTACGGGATGATGGTGAATTATCTCTACGACCCGGACACCATCGAGCGCAACGTCGAGGCGCTCTTGCAGGAAGGAAAAATCGACCAAAGCGCCAGCGTGCGCCGTGCGGCGAAGGGCGTTGTTTCGTAGAGGCTTCATCATTAGGGAAATAGGGGGTCTGACCCCTATTTCCTATCCAGTGGACGCACTGCGCGCGCCACGGATTTCAAGCGATAGGACGACGATGAGTGAAACGATGGGGCTGGTCTTGGCGGCCGGCATGGGTGTGGTCATTCTGCTGCAAGCGGTGGCGTTGTGGCGTGGCCGCGATGCCGGCGCTGCCGCGGCGCGCCTGGAGGAGTTGCGGGCGGCGCTGGGGCAGGGCTTGGCGCGGCTGGAGCGCGAATTGCGCGAGGAATTGGCGCGTGGCCGGCGCGAGGATGCCGAGGCGGCCTTCCGCGACCGCGAGGAAAACGCCCGCTCGGCAACGCTCCTCAGCCAGACCTTGAGTACCCAGGTCGGCCAGTTCGGCGCCCTGCAAGCCGAACGCCTGGAAGCCTTCGCCCGCGAACTGGGGCGTTTTTCGCTCGGCCTCGACGAGCGTTTCGGGCGGCTTCGCGAGAGCGTCGAGGGGCGGCTGGCGGCGATTCAGAGCGACAACGCCAACAAGCTCGAAGAAATGCGCCGCACCGTCGACGAAAAGCTGCACGCCACCCTGGAGCAGCGCCTCGGCGAATCCTTCAAGCTGGTCAGCGACCGGCTCGAACAGGTGCATCGCGGCCTCGGCGAAATGCAGTCGCTGGCGGCCGGCGTCGGCGACCTCAAGCGCGTGCTCACCAACGTCAAGACGCGCGGCACCTGGGGCGAGGTGCAGTTGTCGGCGCTGCTCGAACAACTGCTGACCGCCGAGCAGTTCGCCGCCAACGTGAACACCCGGCCCGGCAGCAACGAGCGCGTCGATTTCGCCATCCGTCTGCCGGGCAAGGATGACGGCGCCATCGTTTGGCTGCCGATCGACGCCAAGTTTCCCATCGAGGATTACCAGCGCCTCAGCGAAGCCCAGGAGCGCGGTGACCCGGCGGCGGTCGAGGAAGCGGCCAAGGCCATCGAGACGCGCCTGAAAAATGAAGCCCGCGACATCCGCGACAAATACGTCGCGCCGCCGCACACCACCGATTTCGCCATGCTCTACCTGCCGATCGAGGGCCTGTATGCCGAGGCGCTGCGCCGACCGGGACTGGCCGAAACGCTGCAACGCGATTTTCGCGTCAGTCTGGCCGGGCCGACGACGCTGGCGGCGCTGCTCAACAGCCTGCAAATGGGTTTTCGCACCCTGGCCATCGAGCAGCGCTCGGCCGAGGTGTGGGCGGTGCTTGGCGCGGTCAAGACCGAATTCGGCAAATTCGGCGAGGTGCTCGCCCATACCCGCAAGAAGCTGGACGAAGCGAGCAATTCCATCGGCAAGGCGGAAACGCGCACGCGCCAGTTGTCGCGCAAGCTGAAAGAAGTCGAGGCACTGCCGGCCGGCGTGGCCGAGCAGTTGATCGGCGTCGCCGATCTGGACGGCGGCGATGAGGAGTGATCTGGAAGCGGCCTATCGGGCAACTACCTATCGCGTATTCTTGCCCGACGGCCCGCTCGACCTGCGCCTCGACCGCGCCGACGAGTGCCTGCGCCGCTGGCTGGCCGCGACGGGCTGCCGCTGCTTCGCCATCCTCACCGCCTGCAATCCCGGCTCACAGCCGCTCGGCAATGAGGCCAACGCCGAACGGCAGGCGCAACTCGAATGCAAGCTGCTCGCCACCGATTACGAACCCTTCGCCGGCGAAAACATCGCCGATGACGGCGTCTGGCCGGTCGAGGAAAGCTGTTTTGTCCCCAACCTGAAACCTGCCACCGCCCGCGCCCTGGCCGCCGATTTCGGCCAGAGCGCCATCGTTTGTGGCGAAAGCGACGGAGTGCCGCGATTGGTTTGGGTGTAGTCGGTATCCGTCATTCCCGCGCAGGCGGGAATCCAGTCTCAACCTTTCCGTACCTGCTGGATTCCCGCCTGCGCGGGAATGACGGAGGATGGTGAGACTTGCTGCGATTGTCTTGGCATCACAGCCGATCCTTCAGGCGCACGGCGATTTTCTGCACCACGTCGACAATCATGGCCCGATCCGCTTCGGGCAGCGTCTGAAGAATCCGGGATATGAGTTCGGCCTGGTCGCCGTTTCTGGTACTGCAAGCGATCAGCAATTCGTCGATTCCGCAATCGTAGATATCAGCCAGTTCCGCCAGGCGCTGCACGGTGGGCATGGTGATTCCGCGCTCCATGCGCGAAACGGCTTCCGTGCCTATTTCAAGGGCTTCGGCCACTTGATCCTGGGTGAGTCCGCTGGCTTCCCGCCGTTGGGCCAGAGTGCGGCCAATACTTCTGAATAGTTCTCCGTGGCCCTCTGCTGGCATTGCTCATTCCTTGCGTTGCTGTCATTGCAACTCATATAGTTGCCTGTCAACTCAAAAAGATGAACATATGCTAGGGTTGAGTGTCTGCCTGAAAAGTTGACTCACGGGATGCCGCACTGCGTCTGATCCGTGGCATTGCCGGGTAGATCACCGAATCAACAAACAACGCAACAACTTCAACCAGCACCACAACCGGAGGGAATCACCATGCAGAAAAAATTCGCGTTTGCCGCGCTCGCAGTCTTGCTGGCCGCCTGTAGCGGCCCGTTGGATTACACAATTGCCGAATCGAATGAGCCGGAAAAGGCGAGAAAAATACTCGAAGCCTTGTCGCCGGAAGACAGGCAAGCCTTCCAGACCTACGTGGCAAACCACACCATGAAGGGCGATCTCGACTACAAGACGACCATCAAGGAAGCCGTCAAGATCGGCAAGACCGAGAAAAGCATGAATCCGATGGAAGCCTTCAGCGATGCGATGAACGATGCGATGAAAGAAGCCATGAAAGAAGCCATGCCGCAGAAGCAATAGCATGCGGGATGCTGCTGGACATCGCCTCAGCCAGGCATAGCCCTGCTCCATAGGCCAAATCTGGCGCGGCGAAACCCACCGTTTTTCCGGACATTACGAAACGATTGTGGTTGTCACAAATGTCGGGTTTCGTCGCGCCTGTCCCCATGTCAAATTTTCTGAAAGGAATATCGTGAATACCATCCCCGTGTTTTTTTCGTCAAGGCTGCGGACCATCATCATGCGGGCGCTTGGCCTTGTAATTATCTCTTTGTCGCTCGTGGCGTGTTCCGAAAGTGGACTCAGTGGAACTTACGAATCCGATGGCCCGGAAAAGTATAAGGTGAGAATCGAGTTTCGATCTGGCGACAAAGCCATCTATACCGTAATGAATACAAGATCAGACGCCTCATACGTTATTGATGGGAAATATCTCATACTGCATGTCGATAACGACAGCTTTATTTTTGATATTCAGGACAATGGCAGTCTCGGCACGGATGGTCTGGTACTCAAAAAAGTACAGAGTAGCGGCAAAGCCACTGATAAATAGCCGCGCGTGACGGGCATGAAATACAAGGTACGGAAGCAGGCAGGCCGTATTGAGCGCAATGAAGCCCGGCGCTGCGAATCGGGACTTCAGTCAATCGCTGTTCAGGGTTAACGGACACAGATAAAGAAGGAGGGAGTATGGAATCGGTTTTCGGTTTTTTGACCAGTCTGTTCTGGTTTGTCGTCGTGATCGTAGTGGTATTGAGCCTGATCGCGCTTAAATCCTACAATCGCTTGCAGGCGTTGGCGCAGAACTTGCGGGAGGCGGCCTCGAACACCGAGGTGGCGATCAGCAAAAAACTTTCGCTGATAAACCAGTTGATCGATCTGGTTCGCAATCACCAGGAATTCGAGCAATTCACACACCTGAAGCTGTCGTCCGACAACGCGGAAATGATGAGCAAGGCGTGGGCGCAAGCCGGTCAGGTACTCACCGCCATTCAGGGCATGGCGCAACGTTTCCCCGAATTGCGCACCAGCGGCCAATACGACAATCTGGCGCACAGCATCCAGGCCAGCGAGCAGGGCATCTCGGACGCACGGGAACGCTACAACGCCAATGTACGTACCTACAACACGGCACGCGCCAGCATCCCGACCGTGTTCGTTGCGCGTTACATGGGTTTTTCCGAGGCGCCTTTCCTGGAATTCGATCATTCCGGCGTTATGCAGGTGAACACGCTGCGCGATTTCAAGACTGGCGATAGCGAACGCTTGCAGCAGTTGCTGCAAAACACCGGGAACAAGATTGCCGAAGGCACCAAGGCATTGGCGAGCAGTACCGTGCAAGCAGGCCGGGCTTTACAGGAGCGGCTTCAGGATTTGACGCAAGTGGTACCGGATGACGCTGCCGCCGCCGAAGCGCCACGCAACTTTTTCCACATGATGCCAGGCGGTACGCCGCAAGGTCCGGTAAGCCTTGAGCAACTGCAAGCCATGTTTGCTGGCGGCGAAATCACGGAAGCCACCCAGGTTGCGCCGGCGGGTAGCGCGAGCTGGCAACCGATACGGGAGTATTTGTGAAATTTTTGCGGATTTCTTGCCGCGCGGCAAAGCAATCCGGAAATGGCGGCATTTTCAGTAAAACCGCCCTGAATACCTTGCTACAGCAACCCACGGGGAGGAAAAAGACATGAAACGAAGCGCCTTGCTGGCCGTTATCGCCAGAGGCACCCTGTTGTCCGGCTGCGCCGACATGCAGTCGACCATCAATCAAGTAAAGGAGTAAAAAATGAGCGGAGCAAGAAAGATGCTTGAAATGCAGGCTAATGGGGGCGCTATTTTTGCGAAGGGGGTAAAATACTTTGGGTGGTTTTGCATTGTTTTAGGCGTTTTTCTCTGCATAACCATAATCGGAATTGCAGGGGGTATACCATGTATTGGCATGGGGATTTTTGCAATATATGGGTCAAAGTATTTGGCAAAACAGGCAGAAATGTTTAAAGAGGCGACGTCCGAGCAGGCAGAGATAATTGAGCACCAACTACGGCAAGCCCGTTCACAAAAGCAGAGCGACCAATAATCTGGTGCCCCTGCTATCCAGCAGCAATCCACGGGGAGAAAAAATGAAACGACGTATCTGGCTGGCCGTCATCGCCAGCGGCATCCTGTTGTCCGGCTGCGCCGATATGCAGTCGACCATCGATCAGGTCAACACTTCGATGAGCGACCTCGGCAAGTCGCTTTCCACGGCTGGCTCCGGCCCCATCATCGGTTCTGCCGGGAGCAGCGGCACGCCCATCACGCAAACGAAGCTCGCGGGCGCTCTTGCCCGCTCGCCGTCGACCGATGGCCGCGCCCCGGAATGGCCGAAGATTGTAATCGTCAATCTGACTATCCCGGTCAAGCAAATTAATGAACCAGCGGGCTACCAATTTAAGGCGAACGACTGCATCACCTTCGACGCGATTATGTGGACTGATGCCTCGCACAACGAGAAATTCAAAAACCTTTCATTATGTGCCCCTGAAATGCCGGATAGCGGAAATACTTTTATGTCCTCATGGCAGTCATTTTCCATCAGTGGAAAAACCTCTGGACAAGTGCGCGGCGACGGCCCGACGCCACCCTACATGAAGTTGCCCAGCGATCAATTGATGAGCAACTGGATCGGTATGAACCGTTGGGGAATCTACTTTGTAGGTTCTCTGTTGAAAATCGTTGGCTATGACCCGCAATTCACCAAGGACGACCGCCGCTTCTGGGTAAAGAATACCGTGCGGGGGAATTAGAGCGTTATTGCTTCAAGACCGTACAGGATTGCTGCGCTCGCAATGACGCGCACTTCTGCGCCGTCATTGCGAGGCGCGAAGCGACGAAGCAATCCAGCGGGGTTTGAACAAAAGTACTCCAGGCAATCGACTGCGTCGTGCCTGATAGCGAAACAACCGCAAAGGAGTTTGCCAGATGAAAACATTTGCCCTTCTCGTTACCGCCCTGCTTTCCGCCACCGCGCTGGCGCAAACGCCCGCGCCCAATACTGGCGGCAAGACCACAGCAGCCTCCGGCGCGGGTAAGGCCCCGCCATCAGCCATGAGCGCCAAGACCAGAAAGCAGTTGGAACAGGTGCTCGAATGCAAACCGTTTTCAGCCAAACTCGACAAGGACGGGCAGGCGCTGTTCGATAAGCTGTGGGCGGCAAATAAAGCGGTTCAGCTTCCCGAGCCGATCACCGTCTTTGGTCTGAGTACGAGCAAAGTCGAGTTTTCACAAGACGGTGACGTGTCCATGAGCCGCAGTTATCTGCCGGGCATCGGCTTGCAGCAGGCCATCAAGGCAGCCGGCCTCAAAGCAGACAAGAACGGGAACTACTCCCGGAGGACGAAAGTGGGAGATCTGACCGCCAGTGTCGAAAACGGCGAGACGACGCTGGATTGCATGGTTTCGGATTATTCAGAGTAGAAGCGTCGCCGCAGCCACGCGCTTCATGGGCGCACGCCCCGTTGGGCAAGGCGCGGGAGGCAAAGGAACCGCCCGGCTTGCCCGCAAGCGCGAACCCTGACCATCAGGCTGCGCCGCCGCCTCTCACCACAGCTTCCACCAGGCGCTCTTGCGTTCCAGGCCGGTTTCGTAGAAGCGGCTGCTGGGGAAGTTCTGGCGCAGCACGCGGTCGGCGTCGTCGCGCAGGTCGGTCAGGCCGAGTTGGTCGTAGGCGGTGATCAGGATGAACAACGCCTCTTCGACGGCCGGCGCGCGCGGATAGGTCTTGATCGCGTACTGGGCGCGGTTGGCAGCGGCGATGTAGGCGCCGCGGCGGATGTAGTAGTGGGCGACGTTGACGTCCTGCTGGGCCAGGGCGTTGATCAGATATTCCATGCGCTGGATGGCGTCCGGAACGTATTTGCTGTCCGGGAAGCGGGTGGTCAGTTCGCGCAGGGATTCAAAAGCCTCGCGCGCCGCCTTGGGGTCGCGCTCGGCGAGGTTCTGCTCGCTGATGTAGCCGAGCAGGCCGAGATCTTCGTTGAAATTGATCAGGCCCTTGAGGTAATACACATAATCGATGGCCGGATGGTTCGGGTGCAGCTTGATGAAGCGATCACAAGCGGCCAGCGCCGAGCCGGGTTCGCCGGATTTCCAGTACACGTAGCCGAGTTCGAGCTGCGCCTGCTGCGCGAAGCGGCCGTAGGGAAAGCGGGATTCAAGTTTTTCCAGATGCTTGGCCGCTTCTTCCCAGTTGCCGTCCGTCTGCGCCTCCTTGGCCTCGGCATAGAGTCGGCCGGCGGACCAGCCGGCGGTCGGGTCGGCTTGTTCGGAGAGCGAACTGCAGCCGGCCAGGGCGAGGGCGGCGAGAAGGGCGAGCAGGAAGAAGGCGGGGCGGCGGCCGAATGCGGCTAAACTTCGCATCATGAAAAATCCTGTGGCAAGTTGCGGCGATTATAGCCGAATCGAATCGTTGCACCTGATCGTGCCGGATGCCGAGTCTGGCCGCCGTCTCGACCAGGCGCTGGCGGCGCTGCTCCCCCGTTATTCCCGCAGCCGCCTGCAAGCGTGGGTGCGCGACGGCCAGGTCGCCGTCGACGGCGAGGTCGAGCGCGAAGTAAAGCGCAAGCTGTTCGGCGGCGAGCGCCTGTGCCTCAGCGCGCCGGCCGATGCCGGCGACGGCCCGGAGCAGCCGGAGGATATCCCGCTTGCCGTTGTTTTCGAGGACGAAACGCTGCTGGTCATCGACAAGCCGGCCGGGCTGGTTGTTCATCCCGGCAGCGGCAACCGCAGCGGCACCCTGATGAACGCCTTGCTGCACCATGTGCCGGGCATCGAGGCGATTCCACGAGCCGGCATCGTGCACCGTCTGGACAAGGACACTAGCGGCCTCCTGGTCGTCGCCAAGACGCTGGAAGCGCAGACCGATCTGGTGCGCCAGTTGCAGGCGCGTAGCGTGCGCCGTGTCTATCTGGCGCTGGCTGCCGGCACGATGCAACGCGACGGCGGCGTCGACGCGCCCATTGGCCGGCATCCGGTGCAGCGCGTCAAGATGGCGGTGGTGCCGGAAAGCCGCGGCGGCAAACCGGCGCGGACCCGCTTTCGCATTCTCGAAACCTTCCCCCATTGCACCCTCGTCGAATGCTCGCTGGAAACCGGGCGCACGCACCAGATTCGCGTCCATCTCGCCTCCATCGGCCATCCGCTGGTTGGCGACCCGGTTTATGGCAAGGCCGATGCCCGGTTGCCGGATTTTTTTCGCCAGGCTTTGCACGCCACGCGCCTGGGCCTGATGCATCCGGCGAGCGGCCAGGCGATGCAGTGGGAAGCGCCGCCGCCGCAAGACATGCGCGAATTGCTTGAAAAACTGCGGCTCGAAACCCTGCGCCATGCCTGAAGTATTGCAACCGCAATGGCCGGCGCCGCCCCGGGTGCGCGCCCTGCAAACCCTGCGCGGCGGCGGATGCAGCCCGGCGCCGTGGGCCAGCTTCAATCTCGGCGACCACGTCGGCGACGATCCCGAGCGCGTTGCCGCCAACCGCGCCGACCTGCGCCGCCTGCTGCCGGCGGAACCGCTCTGGCTGCGCCAGGTTCACGGTGTGCATGTGGTCGATGCCGGGCGGGCGGACGGCGAAATGGACGGCAAAACGGCAGCCGACGCCGCCTTTACCCGCCAGCCGGCAAGCGTCTGCGCCATCATGACCGCCGATTGCCTGCCGGTGCTGCTCTGCGACCGCGCCGGCAGCGTTGTCGCCGCCGCCCATGCCGGCTGGCGCGGCCTGGCGGCTGGCGTGCTGGAAGCCACCATCACCGCCATGAACGCGCCACCAGCGGAATTGCTGGCCTGGCTCGGGCCGGCCATCGGCCCCCGCCATTTTGAAGTCGGCCCCGAGGTGCTGGCCGCCTTCGCCGCACGCGACCCGGCGGCGGGCGAAGCTTTCCGGGCGTTGGGCAACGGCAAATGGCTGGCCGACATCTACGCCCTGGCCCGCCAGCGCCTGGCCGCCAGCGGCGTCAGCGCCACCTTCGGCGGCGAACGGTGCACCGTCGGCGAGGCCGGCCATTTCTTCTCCTACCGCCGCGACGGCGCGACGGGGCGGATGGCGACGCTAATCTGGCTGGCGGCGGACAGTTCCTGAGCGGCGGGAAATATCTGGAGCGGTTTTGGTTCAAGAAGTTGGATTGCTTCGCTCGCAATGACTTCTGTTCCCGCACCGTCATTGCGAGGAGCAAAGCGACGAAGCAATCCAGGCGTGGTTGTTTTGCGGCATGGCGTATATACTCAGGTATATATCAGTGAAAGGAGTCCGCGATGATCGAGACCCGTGTCGTCAAGCTGTTCAAGAACGGCGCCAGTCAGGCGGTTCGCCTCCCGGCGGAATTCCGCTTCGAAGGCGAGGAAGTCTATGCCACGCGCGATGACGCAACGGGCGATGTCGTGCTGTCGAACCGGCCGGGCGCAAACGCTTGGAACGAGTTCTTCGAGTTACTGCGCGCCGTCGAGGCGCCGGCCGACTTCATGGCCGAGCGCCCGCTGAATGTGCAGCCGTCAGAGGGCGGCATTTTCGACGACGAGGCGGCAGCGGACATGGATGGGAAGCGATAGCCATGCTGTACATGCTGGATACCGATACCGTAAGTTACCTCATCAAGGGAAAATCGTCGGCGCTTGAGAATCGCTTGCTCGCCCTCGTACCGTCCATGATCTGCATCTCGGTGATGACGCGGGCCGAGTTGCAGTACGGGCTGAAACGGCTACCCGCCGATCATCGCCTCCACCCGGCGGTGTGCAAATTTCTCAAGATCGTCCGTACCCTGCCGTGGGACGCGGAGGCGGCCGACTGGTACGCCGCCATCCGCCATCAACTCGTCAGCACCGGCCAGCCGATCGGCGAACTGGACATGATGATTGCTGCCCATTCGCTCTCGGCCGGCGCGGTGCTGGTTAGCAACAATCGCCGCCATTACGAGCGGATCGAAGCCCCGCTGATACTGGAAAATTGGGCATAAGCGAACTGGAATCAAGCGCCGCCGTCCGGCTCATCCTTTGCCGCCACCGCTTCCCGGTATTGCCGCCGCTGGCGGCGGATTTTCGCACCCGCGAAATAGAGAATCAGGCCGCAGGGCAGGGCGCCGTAGAAGAGGAAGGACAGGATGCCGACAAAGAGGCTCGGCTCGTTGGCGGCAACGAGGATGGTGACGTACAGCCAGCCGATGACGATGATCAGGGCGAAAGACATGGCGGCATTGTAAGGGCAAGGTTCGCGGGTCGGGGCGCTCGCATGGACGAACGCCCATCCAACATTTCCGTCATTCCCGCGTCGGCGGGAATCCAGTTACAGCCTCTCAGTCTCCCCGCACCTGCTGGATTCCCGCCTGCGCGGGAATGACGGATGGGGTGGCCTGCGGCCCTCTCCGTTTTACCGCCGCAGTTTGGCGAAGGCCGCCGCCATGGCGTTGCCGGCGGGCGGCGGGGTGTCGCGGCGGGGTTGTTGGCGTGGCTGCGGGGTGTTGCCGCGCGGGTGGCCTGCTTCCTTGCCCGGCTCGTCGCTCAGGCGCAGGGTGAGGGCGATGCGTTGGCGAGGGAGGTCGATGTCGAGCACCTTGACCTTGACGACTTGCCCGGCCTTGACGATTTCGTGCGGGTCCTTGACGAAGCGGTCGGAGAGCGCCGAGACGTGCGCCAGGCCGTCCTGATGCACGCCGATGTCGATGAAGGCGCCAAAGGCGGCGACATTGGTGACGACGCCTTCGAGAATCATGCCGGGGCGCAGGTCTTTCATGTTTTCGACGCCATCGGCGAAGGCCGCCGTCTTGAATTCCGGGCGCGGGTCGCGGCCGGGTTTTTCCAGTTCGCGCAAAATATCCTGCACCGTCGGCAGGCCGAAACGCGCGTCGGTGTATTTGGCCGGGTTCAGGTTTTTCAGCGCGCGGCTGTCGCCGATGATGTCCCTGAGCGGCTTGTCGAGGTCCACGGCGATTTTCTCGACCAGCGGGTAGGCTTCCGGGTGTACGGATGAGGCGTCGAGCGGATTGTCGCCATTCGTCACGCGCAGGAAACCGGCGGCCTGCTCGAAGGTCTTGTCGCCCAGGCGCGGCACGTTTTTCAGTTCCGCGCGCGATTTGAAGGCGCCGCGGGCATCGCGGTAGCCGACGATGTTGGCGGCCAGCCCGGCATTCAGGCCGGAAATACGGGTCAGCAGCGGCACCGAGGCGGTATTGACATCGACGCCGACGGCATTGACGCAGTCTTCGACCACGGCATCGAGCGAGCGGGCGAGCTTGCTTTGCGAGACGTCGTGCTGGTACTGGCCGACGCCGATGGATTTCGGCTCGATCTTGACCAGTTCGGCCAGCGGGTCTTGCAGGCGGCGGGCGATGGAAACGGCGCCGCGCAGCGAGACGTCGAGTTCCGGGAATTCCCTGGCGGCGAGTTCCGAGGCCGAATAGACCGAGGCGCCGGCTTCCGAGACGACCATTTTTTGCAGCCGCAGTTCCGGCTGGCGCTTGATCGCTTCCTGCGCCAGCTTGTCGGTTTCGCGGCTGGCGGTGCCGTTGCCGATGGCGATCAGGGTGACGCCGTGCTTCGCCGCCAGCCGGCCGATGGCCGCCAGGGAACCGGCCCAGTCGTTTCTCGGTTCGTGCGGGTAGATGGTTTCGGTGGCGAGGAGCTTGCCGGTGGCATCGACGACGGCGATCTTGCAGCCGGTTCGGATGCCGGGGTCGATGCCCATGGTCACATGCTGGCCGGCTGGCGCGGCGAGCAGCAGGTCTTTCAGGTTCTTGCCGAAAATGCGGATGGCTTCTTCCTCGGCGCGCTCGCGCAGGGCGCCCACCCCTTCCAGTTCGAGGTGGGCGTGGATTTTGATCTTCCAGGCCCAACGCACGGTGTCGGCCAGCCATTTGTCGGCCGGGCGGTTTTTGTTGCTGATGGCGAAGCGGGCGGCGATGCGCAGTTCGCAGGGATGCGGGCTGGCGGCGGCATCCTCGGCCAATTCCGAAGCGAGAACCAGCGAGAGGTTAAGAAAGCCCTCGTTACGCCCGCGCAAGAGCGCCAGAGCGCGGTGCGAGGGCATGTCGGCGATGGCCTCGGCGAAATCGAACCAGTCGCGGAACTTGGCGCCTTCGTTTTCCTTGCCCTCGATCACGGTCGATTTGAGCAGGCCGTGTTCGTGCAGATAATCGCGCAGGGTCTGCAAAAGCTGCGCGTCCTCGGCGAATTTTTCCATCAAAATCTGGCGGGCGCCGTCGAGCACGGCCTTGGCATCGGCAAAACCGGCCTCGGCGTTGAGATAATTTTCGGCTTCCGCTGCCGGCGTCAGTTCGGGATTTTCCAGCAGCGCCAGGGCCAGCGGCTCGATGCCGGCCTCGCGGGCGATTTGCGCCTTGCTGCGGCGCTTCTGCTTGTACGGCAGGTAGAGGTCTTCCAGGCGCTGCTTGGTTTCGGCCGCCGCGATTTCGGCCTGCAATGCCGGCGTCAGCTTGCCCTGCGTCTCGATGCTGGCCAGCACGGCGGCGCGGCGTTCTTCCAGTTCGCGCAGGTAGCTCAGGCGTTCCGCCAGTTCGCGCAACTGCGTGTCGTCGAGTTCGCCGGTGACTTCCTTGCGATAGCGGGCGATGAAGGGCACGCTGGCGCCTTCGTCGAGAAGAGCGACGGCTGCTTTGACCTGGGCGGGACGAACCTTGAGTTCGTCGGCGATGCGGTTTTCGATGGGAGCAAGCATGATGGGGCGCGGCAGAAAAAGGGGAGGAATGATGCGTAATCCGGGAGCAAATTACAACCGGCAATGGTGTAGCATGAATGGCTATGTTCATTACATCGGGAGAGAGGCATGAAAGTAGACACCTATTTGTTTGGAAGCATCGAGGTCGCCGACGAGAAGATCATTACTTTTCCCGTCGGCCTGGTCGCCTTTGAAAATTCCCGGCGCTACACCTTGATCCAGGAAGATGCGCAGGGCGCCGGTTTTACGCTGCAATCGCTGGATGAGCCGGGTCTGGCGCTGCAAATCGTCGATCCGACCACCCTCGGCTTCCGTTACGAGTTGGAATTGAGTGATGCCGAATCGGCGCTGCTGCAATCGCCGGCCGACGACGACGTGGTGGTGATGCAGGTGCTGTACAAGAAGGAAACCGACGGCAAGGCCGACATCGTGCCCAACCTGCGGGCGCCGCTGGTCATCAACCTGAAGGCGCGGATCGGCTTGCAGAAGGTCATGGAAAACCTCCGTCCGAACGTCACGCTGTCGAATCTCGCCAGCACCGTCTGAAGGGTCTGAACATTCGCCGCTGGGCGGCGGCAAGCGCGGGGCTACGGCCCCGCGCCGTCGTTTACAGCGGCGTCAGCAGCTTGCGGTAGCGGCTGGCGTTGGCGACGTAATGCGCCGCCGAGGCGCGCAGCCGGGCCGCTTCCTCGTCGTCGAGCCGGCGTATGACCCGGCCCGGCGAACCGACGATCAGCGAGCGTTCGGGAAACACCTTGCCTTCGGGAACCAGGGTATTGGCGCCGACGATGCTCTCCTTGCCGATCACCGCCCGGTTGAGAATCACCGAACCGATGCCGATCAGGCAGCCATCGCCGACCGTGCAGCCGTGCAGCATGACCAGATGGCCGACGGTAACGTCGGCGCCGATGTGGAGCGGCACGCCTTCGTCGGTATGCAGCACCGAGCCATCCTGGATATTGCTGTTGTCGCCGATGTGGATCGGGTCGTTGTCGCCGCGCAAGGTGGCGTTCCACCAGACCGAAACATTGTCGCCCAGGCTGACATCGCCGATCACCGTGGCGTTGGGGGCAACCCAGACATGAGCGCCAAGCCGCGGCGCCTTGTCATCAAGTTTGAACAGGGGCATTGCGTCTCCTTGCTGAAATGGGCCGATTGCCGCGCCAACTGTTCATGTTACGCCGCACCATTTGGCTGCGGAATACTGTTTCATGGAAATTTCCATGGCGATCCGGCAATGAGCGAGGGAGAGAAATTCTCCCGCTCACTGGATGGAGTAAAGGGGTTGCGACCGTATGCGATTGAATTAAAACTACGCTAAAGCAGCGAGTCGCGTTCGATCTTGCCGCGCTTGATGATTTTGCGCAGGCAATCCAGTCCTTCCATCTGAATTTGCCGCACCCGTTCGCGGGTCAGGCCGAGGTTGCTGGCGATCTGGTCGAGCGTGGCGACCTCGGTTCCACCCAGGCCGTAGCGGTTTTTGATTACCGTGCGCTGGCGCTCGCTCAGTTCGCCCAGCCAATGCGCGACCAGGCTGCTGATCTCGTTCGATTGCAGCAGGCTTTCGGGATCGCTGCCCTTGTCGTCGGCGATCAGTTCGACCAGGCTGTGGTTGGGGTCGATTTCCAGCGGCGCGTCGAGCGAGGCGGTTTGTTCATTGAGCGACAGGATGCGGCGAATGTCCTCGACCGGGCGGTCGAGCAGCAGCGCCACGCGCCTGACCGTGACGTCGCGGCGCTCGGCCGATTCCAGGTGGCGCATGGCGCGCAGCACCAGGTTGATTTCCTTGACTACGTGCGCCGGCAGACGGACGGTTCGCGACTGGTTCATGATGGCGCGCTCGATGCTCTGCCGGATCCACCAGGTGGCGTAGGTGGAGAAGCGAAAACCGCGCTCGGGATCGAATTTTTCCAGGGCGTGAATGAGGCCGAGATTGCCTTCCTCGATCAGGTCGAGCAGCGGAATGCCCCGGCTCAGGTAACGCTTGGCGATATTCACGACGAGCCGCAGGTTGTGCTCGATCATCATTTGCCGCGCCGCGAAATCTCCGGCTTGCGCCCGGCGGGCGGTGGCGGTTTCCTGCTCTGGCGTCAGCAGTGGTTTGGCGCCGATTTCGTTGAGATAGAGCTGGGTGACGTCTTCGAGCAGTTCCTGTTCGGGCGTTACGGCCTCGGCTTCGGTTTCGGACAATAGGGGAGAGTCGGGTTGCCCCGCGAATTCTTTCTCATTGTCCGGCGCGCTCATCTTTTCGGCAGGTATTGCGCGGGATCGACCGGCTTGCCCTGCTTGCGAATTTCGAAATGCAGCTTGACCGTATCGCTGTCGGTATTGCCCATTTCCGCGATTTTTTGCCCGCGTGTGACTTGCGCGCCTTCCTTGACGAGAATTTTGCGATTGTGGGCGTAGGCCGAGAGGAAGGTGGCATTGTGCTTGATGATCACCAGTTCGCCGTAGCCGCGCAGGCCGGAGCCGACATAGACGACCTTGCCGTCGCCGGCGGCGAGTATCGGATCGCCGGCTTTGCCGGCCAGATCGAGGCCCTTGTTGCCGCTTTCGCTGAACGGCGCGACAAGCTTGCCGGTCGCCGGCCAGATCCACGGCACGTCATCCGGCCCTGGCGCGGCGGGGGGCATGGCGGTGGTTTCCGGCTTCGCCTCGGGGCGCGGATCGGTCTGGGGATTGAGACGGATATAGGCGGCGTCCGAGTAGGGCTCCTTGCCGACCCGCGGCTCGGTCTTGAAGCCGCTTGCCGATGCCGGCGGCGCGTCGAGCGGACGCGCTTCGACGCTGCCGCCGCCGTCGACCGGCGAGGTCACAACGGCGCTGCCCTCGGCGACCGGCGGAATCACCCGGAGAATTTGCCCTTCCTTGATTTCCGCCGGATTGGTGATGTAGTTCCAGGCCGCGATGTCGCGGTAATCCTGGCCATTTTCGATGGCGATGCGGTACAGGGTATCGCCCCGCTTGACCGTGTAATAGCCGGGGCCGGCGGGCGCGGTCGTGGTCTGGGCCGTCGCGCCGCGATCCTCGGCCGGCGCCGGCGGTTGGCTGAAACAGCCGGCCAGCGTGGCGGTTAAAACGGACAAGGCGATGAGATAGACTCGATTCATTGCGTTCCTGCGAGAAGCGGGACAAACCGGACGGCATCCAGCCGCTTTTCGACAAATCCCTGAGGCGTGCATTCAATCAAACTAAGATACTGCTCCGTCGTGCCGAGCGGTAATACCAGACGTCCACCCGGCGCCAGTTGCTGGAGCAGCGCCGACGGCACCTTCGATCCGGCCGCCGCCACGATGATGCTATCGAAGGGCGCGGCTTCCGGCAATCCCATTTGACCATCGGCGTGCTTCAAACGGACATTGAATTGCCGCAAGAGGCGCATGTTGTCCTTGGCTTTTTCCAGCAGTGGCGCGAGGCGCTCGATGGCATAGACCTCGTTGGTCAAGCGCCCCAGCACCGCCGCCTGATAGCCGCAACCGGCGCCGATTTCAAGCGTCTTGCCGAGCGCAGTGCGCCCGTCGAGCAGCAATTCGATCATCCGGGCAACGATATAGGGCTGCGAAATGGTCTGCCCCATGCCCAGGGGCAGCGCGCTGTCCTCGTAGGCGCGCGAGGCCAGGGCTTCCTCGACGAACAGATGGCGCGGCACGGCATTCATCGCCGTCAGCACGGCTTCGTTGCGAATGCCTTGTTCGCGCAGGCGCTCGATCATGCGCGCCCGCGTCCGCGGCGATGTCATGCCGATACCGTGCAAAACCACGCGATCACTTTATCCAGTCACGCACGACGCCCAGTTGCGCGCTATGCGTCAAGTCGATCTGCAACGGCGTCACCGACACGCAGCCGCGTTCGATGGCGTTGAAATCGGTGCCCGGCCCGGCATCGGCGGCGCCGCCGGCTGCGCCGATCCAGAACACCGTATCGTTGCGCGGCGAGGTCATCGGCACTACCGGCTCGGCCTTGTGCCGCCGCCCGAGGCGGGTTACCTCCGTGCCCCGCAATTCGTCATGGGGAATGTCCGGCACGTTGACATTGAGCAGTACCGGCTGACGAATCGGATCGCGAATAAAACGTGCGACCAGTTCGCGCGCCACTTGTCCCGCCGTGGCGAAATGGCGGCCCTCGAAACTGGTCAGGGAAATGGCGATCGACGGCAGGCCGAGCAAATATCCCTCGGTTGCCGCCGCGACAGTTCCCGAATAGATGGTGTCATCGCCCATATTGGCGCCGCGATTGATGCCGGAAACGATAATGTCCGGCAGCTTTTCCAGCATTCCCGAAACGGCCAGATGGACGCAATCGGTCGGCGTGCCGTTGACAAAATGAAAACCATTGTCGGCCCGCCGCAAAAACAAGGGCCGGTCGAGGGTCAGGGAATGGCTGGCGGCGCTGCGATTCTGCTCGGGCGCGACGACGGTGATTTCGCCCAGACCTGTCAGCGCTTCAGCCAGCGCTGCCAAACCCGGCGCGAAATAGCCGTCGTCATTGCTGAGCAGAATATGCATCAATCAAACCAGGAGATTGTCGAGGTTGCCGCCATTGGCCAACCAAGCCTCGACCCATTTCGGCTTGCGGCCCCGTCCGGTCCATGTCAGCGAGCCATCTTGCGGGTGGCGGTATTTGATGCGAACCTTGGTGCCGGCAGTGGCCTTGGTCGCGCCTTCCTCGCCCCGCAAATCTTCCATGGTAAAGCCACGCGCCCTGACAAAATCCCGTACATCTTTGATAAGATTAGACTTTTCTTGCTTTTCGCGGCGCTTCAATTCGCCCGGGATCTGCTGCTGCAAATCACGCAATTGGGCAACGGACAAAGTCGATAAATCCATGATAACTCCCGTACTAAAAGAAGGAGCGGGTAATTTAATTCGTTCGGGTAAATAAATCAATAGATGCGCCACGCTTGAAGATATTTTTATCGGATTCCAGATTGCCATTCGGCAACCGCCGGGCGAGTTTCAGGGCGCGCCGTGTTGAGTCGCCTCGACCTGATGGCCGGGAATTTCTCGATATGGTTCAAGGGCGATTCGATAACGCCGTGCGTCCGCTTGCACCGACAAAGGGGTGGAGATTGAATGCCTGAGTGGCCGAGGCCGGCGAACGGAGTGTTTCCATCGCCGGACAGCTACATTCCGGCGGTTCAATCCAATCAAATGCGCCGGACGCGCCAGCATCTTGGGAAAACCGGCCTTTCGGCTTTTCGGGTTTCCCTGCGCATTCTGCGGTCATATGTCCCGCATCAATGAAAAGCCCCGCCAGTCATGCGACTGCGGGGCTTTGAATGCTGGGGCGACAGATGGGGCTCGAACCCACGACAACCGGAATCACAATCCGGGACTCTACCAACTGAGCTACTGCCGCCGCTGAAAGAAGCCGCGCATTGTACGAATTTCCGGCGAGCCTGTCCACACCCTTGCTGCTCTTTTTGCATTGGCGGCAAGGGTTTGTCTGATGCTGGTCGTGATACAATCAACGGTTTTATTTTTCGGCTCCGACGTCACAAGGAACTTTCATGGAATCCAACACCGCACAAGCCAGCGAACTCGAACGCCGCGTGGATCTCGTCATCGCCATCGCTGATGTCGAGAAGGAAATGGAACAGCGCCTCAAGCGCATGGGCCGCAATGTCAAGATGCCGGGTTTCCGCCCGGGCAAGGTGCCGCTCAGCATGGTCAAGCAGCAGTACGGCGCGCAAGCGCGTCATGAGGTGCTGTCGGAGGAACTCGACCGTGTTTTCGGCGAGGCTGTCACCGCCCAGAATCTGCGCGTTGCCGGCTATCCGCGCATCGAGCCGAAAGCCAGCGAGAGCGCGACCCATCTCGAATTTTCCGCCATTTTCGAGGTCTATCCGGAATTCGTCCCGGGCGACCTGTCGGCCTCCGAGATCGAGCGCCCGGTGCTTGAAGTCAGCGCCGCCGAAGTCGACAAGACCCTGGACATTCTGCGCAAGCAGCGCGTCGCCTATGTGGATGCCGACCGCGCCGCGGCCAAGGAAGACCGCGTGACCATCGACTTTCTCGGCAAGAAGGATGGCGTGCCCTTCCAGGGCGGCGAGGCCAGCGATTATCCCTTCGTTCTCGGTCAGGGCATGATGCTGCCCGATTTCGAGAATGCCGTCGAAGGCTGCAAGACTGGCGACGCCAAGTCCTTCGATTTGACCTTCCCGGCTGATTATCATGCCAAGGATCTGGCCGGCCAGACGGTGCAGTTCGAGATCACCGTCAAGCAGGTGCAGGCGCCGCAACTGCCGGAAATCGACGGCGAATTCGCCAAGGGCATGGGCGTGGCCGACGGCGATGTCGCCAAGATGAAGGCGGAAATCGCCGCCAACCTGAAGCGCGAGGTCAAGCGCCGTATCGAGGGCAAGATCAAGGATCAGGTCATGGAAGTCCTGCTCAAGGCCAATCCGATCACTATCCCGGTGGCGCTGACGGATATGGAAATCCAGCGCTTGATGCAGGCGGCCCGCCAGGATATGGAACAGCGTGGCATGAAGACCAAGGATTTCCCGATCCAGCCGGAATGGTTCGCCGACCAGGCCAAGCGCCGCGTCGCACTGGGCCTGATCCTCGCCGAAGTGGTCAAGGTCGAGAACTTGCGGGCGACGCTGGAGCAAGTGCGGACGCTGGTCGAGGAGACTGCCCAGAGCTACGAGCAGCCGGAAGAAGTGATCCGCTGGTACTACGCCCAGCCGCAGCGCTTGCAGGAAGTCGAGGGCGTCGCCCTTGAGAACAATGTCGTCGCCTGGGTGCTGAGCAAGGCCAAGGTCACCGACAAGGCCGCCGTTTTCGATGAACTGATGGGCCAGAAGCAGTAAGCTGGCTGGCGCCGCAGCACGTCCGTAACAGAAGCAACAAGGGTTGACATGAATATCGACAACGCAAACGACTGGAATCCGCAGGCGCTCGGCCTGGTGCCGATGGTGGTGGAACAGAGCGGTCGCGGCGAGCGCGCCTACGACATCTATTCGCGCCTTTTGAAGGAGCGGGTGATTTTTCTCGTCGGCCCGGTCAATGACGCCAGCGCCAACCTGATCGTCGCCCAGATGCTGTTCCTGGAGGCGGAAAACCCGGACAAGGACATCCATTTCTACATCAATTCTCCGGGCGGCTCGGTGACGGCCGGCCTGTCGATCTACGACACCATGCAGTTCATCAAGCCCGACGTGTCGACGCTGTGCGTCGGCCAGGCCGCCTCGATGGGCGCCTTCCTGCTTAATGCCGGCTGCAAGGGCAAGCGTTTTGCCCTGCCCAATTCGCGCGTCATGATTCACCAGCCGCTGGGCGGCTTCCAGGGCCAGGCCTCGGATATCGCCATCCATGCCAAGGAAATCCTCTCCATCCGCGACCGCCTCAATCGCATCATGGCCGAACACAGCGGCCAGCCGCTGGAACGCATCGAGAAAGACACCGATCGCGACAATTTCCTTTCGGCGGCCGAGGCGGCAGAATACGGTCTGATCGACAAGGTTCTAACCCGCCGCGACGCGGCTTGATCGGAGGCACCCAGATGTCCAAAGGCGGCCACGAAAAACTGCTGTACTGCTCCTTTTGCAGCAAGAGCCAACACGAAACCAAGAAACTGATCGCCGGTCCGTCGGTGTTTATCTGCGACGAGTGCATCGCGCTGTGCAACGACATCATCCGCGACGAACTGCCCGCTGAAACGGTCCAGGCCAGCCGCGCCGACCTGCCGACGCCGCGCGAGATCTGCGCCATCCTCGACCAGTACGTGATCGGCCAGGAAGTCGCCAAGCGCATCCTCGCCGTGGCGGTGTACAACCATTACAAGCGTCTGCGCCATGCCAACAGGAGCGCCGATGACGTCGAACTGGCCAAGAGCAACATCCTGCTGATCGGCCCGACCGGCTCGGGCAAGACCCTGCTCGCCCAGACCCTGGCGCGGCTGCTCAATGTCCCCTTCGTGATGGCCGACGCCACCACGCTGACCGAAGCCGGCTATGTCGGCGAGGATGTCGAGAACATCATCCAGAAGCTGTTGCAGAAGTGCGATTACGACATCGAAAAGGCGCAGCAGGGCATCGTCTACATCGACGAGATCGACAAGATTTCGCGCAAGTCCGACAACCCGTCGATTACCCGCGACGTTTCCGGCGAAGGCGTGCAGCAGGCCCTGCTCAAGCTGATCGAGGGCACCGTCGCCTCGATTCCGCCGCAGGGCGGGCGTAAGCATCCGAACCAGGATTTCGTCCAGGTCGACACCACCAACATCCTTTTCATCTGCGGCGGCGCCTTCGTCGGTCTGGAAAAAGTCATCCAGGACCGTTCCGACAAGGGCGGCATCGGCTTTGAGGCCGTGGTCAAGAGCAAGGATGACAAGAAGGCCGTCGGCCAGATCCTGCTCGATACCGAGCCGGAAGACCTGATCAAGTTCGGCCTCATTCCCGAACTGATCGGCCGCCTGCCGGTGGTCGCCACGCTCCAGGAACTGGAAGAACCGGCCCTGGTGCAAATCCTGACCGAACCGCGCAACGCGCTCATCAAGCAGTACCAGAAGCTGTTTTCCATGGAAAACGTTGAGCTGGAAGTGCGCACGGGCGCCCTCTCGGCCATCGCCAAAAAGGCGCTGGAACGCAAGACCGGCGCCCGCGGCCTGCGCTCGATCCTGGAACAGACCCTGCTCGATACAATGTACGAACTGCCCGGCATGGAAAATGTCGAAAAGGTCGTCATCGACGAGAACATGGTCGCCGGCGATACCCCGCCCCTGCTGATTTACGCCGACCAGCCGAAGGTTTCCGGCGCCAACTGAGCCGCTTTTCCCTTGAATTGCGGCGTTTTGCCCCCAGTTGAGGGGTTGTCACCCATTGTTAAGGCTTCTTCATGACCATCCCCAACACCCTTCCGGAAACCGTCGAACTGCCGCTGCTGCCGTTGCGCGATGTCGTCGTTTTCCCGCACATGGTCATCCCGCTCTTTGTCGGCCGCCCGAAATCCATCAAGGCGCTCGAAATGACCATGGAAACCGGCCGCCATATCCTGCTGGTGGCCCAGAAATCGGCCGCCAAGGATGAACCGGAAGCGGAAGATCTCTACCGTGTCGGTTGCATGGCCAACATCCTGCAAATGCTCAAGCTGCCCGACGGCACCGTCAAGGTGCTGGTCGAAGGCACGCAGCGCGCCACTATCGAGGCCATCGACACGAGCGCCGCGGTGTTCATGGCCACCGCCGCGCCGCTGCCGCAAGCCGCCGTCGAGGATCACGAGATCGAGGCCATGCGCCGCACCGTGCTCGCCCAGTTCGACCAGTTCGTCAAGCTGAACAAGAAGATTCCGCCGGAAGTGCTGTCCTCCATCGCCGGCATCGAGGACGCCGGCCGCCTGGCCGACACCATCGCCGCCCACCTGCCGCTCAAGCTGGAGCAGAAACAGGAAGTGCTGGAAATGGGCAGCGTGCGCGACCGCATCGACCGCCTGCTCTCGCAACTCGAATCGGAAATCGATATTCTCCAGGTCGAAAAGCGCATTCGTGGCCGCGTCAAGCGGCAGATGGAAAAGAGCCAGCGCGAGTACTACCTCAACGAGCAGGTCAAGGCCATCCAGAAGGAACTCGGCGAAGGCGAGGACGGCGCCGACCTGGAAGAGCTGGACAAGAAGATCAAGGCCGCCGGCATGAGCAAGGAGGCACTGACCAAGGCGCTGGGCGAATTGAAAAAACTGCGCCTGATGTCGCCGATGTCGGCCGAGGCCACCGTCGTGCGCAATTTCATCGAAACCCTGATCGCCCTGCCGTGGCGCAAAAAAACGCGCATCAGCAAGGATCTGCGCGCCGCCGAGAAAACCCTCGACGCCGACCACTTCGGCCTGGAAAAGGTCAAGGAACGCATTCTCGAATACCTTGCCGTGCAGCAGCGCGTCGATAAGGTCAAGGCGCCGATCCTGTGTCTGGTCGGCCCGCCGGGCGTCGGCAAGACCTCGCTCGGCCAGTCGATTGCCCGCGCCACCAACCGCAAGTTCGTGCGCATGGCGCTCGGCGGCGTCCGCGACGAGGCCGAGATTCGCGGCCACCGCCGCACCTACATCGGCTCCATGCCGGGCAAGATTCTCAACAGCCTGACCAAGGTCGGCGTGCGCAATCCCCTGTTCCTGCTCGACGAAGTCGACAAGCTCGGCCAGGATTTTCGCGGCGACCCCTCGTCCGCCCTGCTTGAAGTGCTCGACCCGGAACAGAACAACACCTTCCAGGATCATTACGTCGAAGTCGATTTCGACCTTTCCGACGTCATGTTCGTGGCTACCGCCAACACCATGAACATCCCGCCGCCGCTGCTCGACCGGATGGAAGTGATCCGCCTCTCCGGCTACACCGAGGACGAGAAGATCAACATCGCCATGCGCTATCTGCTGCCCAAGCAGATGAAAAACAACGGCGTCAAGAAAACCGAACTGACCGTCGTCGATAGCGCCATCCGCGACATCGTCCGCTACTACTCCCGCGAAGCCGGCGTGCGCGCGCTTGAACGCGAAATTTCCAAGATTTGCCGCAAGGTGGTCAAGACCCTGCTGCTCAAAAAACGCGACAGCAAGATCATCGTCAATGCCCGGAATCTCGACAAATTCCTCGGCGTGCGCCGCTACAACTTCGGCATGGCGGAAAAGGAAAACCAGGTCGGCCAGGTCACCGGGCTGGCCTGGACCGAGGTCGGCGGCGAACTGCTGACCATCGAATGCGCCAACATGCCGGGCAAGGGCAACATCCTGCGCACCGGCTCGCTCGGCGACGTGATGAAGGAATCGGTCGAAGCCGCCCGCTCGGTGGTGCGCGCCCGTGCCCAGCGCCTTGGCATCAAGGGCGATGTCTTCGAGAAAACCGACATCCACATCCACGTCCCCGAAGGCGCCACGCCCAAGGACGGCCCGTCGGCCGGCATCGCCATGACCACCGCCCTCGTTTCCTCCTACACCGGCATCCCGGTTCGCTGCGAAGTCTGCATGACCGGTGAAATCACCCTGCGCGGCGAAGTGCTGGCCATCGGCGGACTCAAGGAAAAGCTGCTGGCGGCGGTGCGCGGCGGCCTGAAAACGGCGCTGATCCCGGAAGAAAACGTCAAGGATCTGACGGATATCCCCGACAACATCAAGAACAGGATCGAAATCGTGCCGGTCAAATGGATCGATCAGGTGCTCGAACGCGCCCTCGAACACAAGCCGGAAGCCCTGCCGGAACAGAGCGAGGAAAACCCCGAGGTCAAGACATCAGGCGAGGCCGCTGCGGCCGTCACCGTGCTGACCCATTGAGATTTTTCGTCGCGCTCCCGAAGAGCTGGCCGATGCGGCGAAAATCCGCTTGACACAAGGATTTCCGGAGGGATATAAACCCGGTTTCGTTACCGCTTCGCTTTTTCGACTCATCCAACCAAGGGGTTTAAAATGAACAAGACCGAACTGATCGACCAGATCGCCGCTTCTGCGGAAATCTCCAAGGCTGCCGCCGGCCGCGCGCTCGATGCTGCTGTCGACGCCATCAAGGAAGCGCTGAAAAAGGGCGACACCGTTAACCTGGTTGGTTTCGGCACCTTCTACGTCGGCGAGCGCGCCGCCCGCACCGGTCGCAACCCGCAGACCGGCAAGGCCCTGGAAATCAAGGCCGCCAAGTCGCCGAAATTCCGCGCCGGCAAGGGTCTGAAGGACGCCGTCAACACCAAATAATCACCGTGGGTGCTTAGCTCAGTTGGTAGAGCGTCGCCCTTACAAGGCGAATGTCAGCGGTTCGACCCCGTTAGCACCCACCACAGAAATATGAACAAAAAAAGGGCTTAGAGAAATCTAAGCCCTTTTTTATTGGCATTTTACCGACCAAAATCGGAGCTTGAGAGAGCGAATACCAACCAAAAAGAGGCGTTTACCAACTGGGAATATCTTGTAAAGTGCGATGCTTGGCGATTCCAAGGAGTCATCATGCCAGCCGGCGGGTAGGAGGTTCGTCTAGGCGGCAGTCGCCTCGCGCAGAGTATCGGTTGCCCATTGGTTCAGGCTCTTGCCTGCCGCTTTCGCTGCAATCGTCGCCGCGCGGTGCAAATCGGGCGGTACGCGCAGGTTCAACGCGCCAGAAGCTTTTGCCAGCGGCTCGATGCCATCCTTGGCGCAAGCGTCCAGATAAACGCGCAGGGAGGTTGCGCCTTCGCGCTGCAACCCGGCAACGTCGGTTGCATAGAAATCCGCGCCGCCGGACAGTCCGGTAAATTCGCCACGGAACATACCGATGTCGGGATCGTAGGCAATGACGGCCTTGTGACCGTCAATGGCGATGATGTTGTTCATGGTTTCACTCCGTTTGATTCGAGCCACTTGCGGATGCTTTCGACAGCGCCTTTGTCTGTGTCCGGATTCGGGTGTGGGCGGTGGAATACTCGCACCACATCGAACAGCCTGACCGTGACGCGGGAACCTTCTGCCTCGGTGACGTTCGCGCCCAGCGCCACGAACAGAGATTCAATCTCCGACCACTTCACGTTCGCGCTGACCGGGCGCGAAAAAAGCAGTTCCAGCGTTTTCAGGTGCTTTCGTTTCATGCTCCAAATGGTAGCAAATTATGCTACCACGCACAAGCTTTCTTACTCCCATTTCAATACGGCGCTGCCATTCGCCAGATAACGCCGGGCAGGAAGCGCATTGCCACTATTGCCCCTCACGCCAAAGGAACTGGCGAATCTGGCAGAGAGGGAAGGGGCGGCGACTGGCCGCGATGAACACCGCCCAGTTCGATTTCGCCGAAGCTGCCGCCCATCACGACAATGGCCGCGCCGCAGCCTGGCAGGATTTCGCTTACCCGCTTGGCGTGGTGTCGCAGAAGATGGCCGAGGACACCATTAACCACGGCGTCACGCATCTGTACGTTACCAAGCGCGTCGCCGCGCAGTTGATGGGTCTGCCCAGCACGGTGTTCCAGCCATCGGGCATTGCGCCGCGCCCTGGCATCTTCCGGGTTGGCCGCCTGTTCGGGATGTACGAGGTCTATTACACCCCGAAGGTGCTGACCGAGACGCCGACCAGCGCCCAAATCTTGTGCGTTGGCCGCGCCACCGACGTGACGCGCAATCCGGTTGTACTCGGCGATGCCGTGCCGCCGACCGTGATCCCGCTGGCCGTGAATGCCGACTTGCGCCAGGGCGCCGGCTTCTATGCCCGCAACTTCACGGCGGTCAATCCGCATGATCCGTCGTCGCGTGGCTTTGCCATGATCGAAGTCATCAACATGTAACCGGGAGGGATGGAGCCATGACCCGCAAAGTTGAACTGGACGCTCCTTCCCCGACCGGGAAGGATGCCAACGACCTCGTCGCCGAGGTTTTCGCCGACGCAAAGTATCCGCTCAAGGTGACTGTGAGGAACCACATGCCGCGCGATGTCACTTTCCCCGGTCTGGTATCGAAGTTTTGTGTCCGGTGCGTAGTGCCCCAGTAGCGCCCTCGGAACGCGCTTTGTAATGCGCCAACCAGCGCCGTGCAACTCCATGCCTGGAGGGTAAGCCATTTCCTCGTCCATCCCGGAATCTTGGCTGAATGTCCCCAGCTTTGTCCCCAAAATGGCTGCCTGGAAGTGCTTGAATTACAAAGAATCCAGTAAAAACAAAGGCCCCGGAGGGCCTTGTGATGCTACTGGCGGAGAGGGCGGGATTCGAACCCGCGTTAGGGTATTACCCTAAACACGCTTTCCAGGCGTGCGACTTAAACCGCTCATCCACCTCTCCACGGAAGCCGCGCATTTTAACAGCTTGGCGGCATTGTTCAAACAGGCTGGCCGGATCAGAGTAATTTATTTAGCCGAGCCGCCGCAGGAGGCTGCTGGCGTGCGATTCGGCGATCAGTTGGGCGGCTGTGTCGATGTTCTTGGCGCTGGCGCGGAGCAGCAGCATTTGCAACAGACGGGCGAGGAGCAGCGCATTTTCCATGGCGTTGCGGCGGCCGCTGCCGGTGTCGAGGGCGAAATTTTTCAGCCAGTGATCGAGCGGTTGTAGGGAACTCTCTTTGTCGCCGAACATCGCCGGCAGCAGCCAGGCGAGGTCGATCCACTGCGGCTGGAAGTTGATGCCCAGGCGCTCCTTATAGGTGCGCAGCAAGTAGCCGCTGACATAGGGGACATGGTAGGTGACCAGCGGCGCTTTGGCGGCGTACTGGAGAAAGGCCAGTAGCCTGCGTTCAAGCGCTCCCTGCGCTGGCGCGCTGTCGTCGAGATCGACATAGAGCGTAGCGTCCGGCGCAATTGCCGAATGGCGCACGGCGCTGGCGGCAATGCCGAGCAGGCGGCCGTTTTTGGGTTCGCCGCCAGCGCTCTGGATATCGACAACCAGATAGCGAGTCTGGAAATGCGCTTCGTCCAGCGACGGTGCTGTGCTGTCGCGCCAGGCGGCCAGGCCGGCCCGCACATCGTCCGGCAGGCGCCCGGAGGCCGCGCTGTGAAACAGGAATTTATTGAGCCCGAGCATGATTATTGAACCTGATAGTCGAGCTTCAGGCGCAACTGGATTTTGCGCGCCTGACGGAAGGATTCCTTGAGGATGCGGCGATCCAGCTCATTGAGCTTTTCCGGGTCGATCAGGTTGGCGCTCTGACGCTCCGGTTCGCCTTCCAGGTGCTGATGCTGCAAGCGCAGCAACTGGATGAAGTTGAGGCCGTCGATCACGGCATGCATTTCCTCGGCCTTGGGGGAGAGGCGTTGCGCGGTCAGGCGCAGGCGCTGCAGGGTGTTGGTGTTGGGCACGCCGGTGGCGAGCGCGTAGATGCGGGCGACGTCGACGAAAATGCGCGAGCCGAATTTTTTCAGGTCGATCTTGCCCGGATGCTCGGCTTCGAGATCGGTGACGAAATCGCGGATCTTGCCCAGCGGCGGGCCGACATCGAGGGCGTTGCGCGCCATTGCCTGGAGGAAGAGGGGGGTTGCCGCCGCCTGCGCCAGCAGATGGCGGCGCAGCTTGTCGCCCAGTTCGCTCTTGCCGTACAGCGGGCGGAAATCGAAAAAGATGGTGGCGTGCAGCAGCGACATCGGCGCGGGCTGGCGAATCCAGGTGCTGAATTGCTCCTTCCACTCGTCGAGGGTCAGGCACCACTCTGGGTTGCTGGCCATGATGTTGCCCTTGCACAGCGGGAAGCCGACGGCATCCAGGTCGCGGTTGACGGCCAGGGCGAAGGCCAGGAAGCGTTCCTTGAGCGCTGCCTGGTCTTCGTTATCCGGTGTCGCGAAGATAATGCCGTTGTCCTGGTCGGTGCTGAAAGTCTGTTCGTCGCGCCCTTCCGAGCCGAAGGCCAGCCAGGCCCAGTCGATGCCGGCGAAGTCGTGGTGGTCGAGATGCAACTGGATGACGCGCCGGGTCAGCGCGTCGTTGAGGGTTGAGATGAATTGCGTCAATTGCTCCGCCCCGATGCCTTGGGCCAGCATGTTGAACGACAGTTGGCGAACGTCGGCCGCCGCGCCTTTGAGCGCCGCGACATCGGGCGCCACCTCGATGCTCTGGCGAATCTGGCGCAGGCCGACGCGCTGCAGGGCAAACAGGTCGCGCTCGGAGACGATGCCGGAGAGGCGCCCGGCAGGGTCGGTGACCAGCACATGGCGAATGCCGTGGGTGGCCATGCCCAGCATCGCGTCATAGGCCGTGGCATGCTCGTCGAGGGTGAAAGCCTTGACCGACATGGCCCGGCTGATCGGCGCATCGAGCGGCAGGCCGGCGAGCACGACGCGGTCGAGCAGGTCGCTGCGGGTGAAGATGCCAAGCGGTTTCTGCCCGGCATCGGTGATGACAATGGAGCCGACAGCGGCGCGTGACATGATTTCCAGCGTCTCGCGCAGCGGCGTCTCGGGCGGGACCGCCAGCGGCTTGCGGGCGCCGATGCCGCTCAAGGGTGAATTGAGCGTCTGTTGCTCGCTGGCCTTTTGCGCGAACTGCAACTGTAACTGGCGGCGCGACTGGTCGAGCAGGCTGGCGATGTACTGCGTGCAGAACAGGTTGAACTCCGGGCTGCTGGTCATCAGCGCCAGGAAATTTTCCGCCGGCAACTGGTAGCAGAAAGTGTCCTCAAGCGCCGTGTAAATATTGGTCGAGGGCCGGCCGGCGGTGACGGCGCCGATGGGAAAGCTCTCGCCGACGCCCAGGGTGAGGATGGAATATTCGGTCATCGCCACCTCGCCGGCCTGACGCGCCTGCACCTTGCCGGATTCGACCAGATAGAAGAAGCGGACATTGCCGGTTCCAGGCCCGACGATCTCGCTGCCGGCTGGGTAGAAAACGATTTCCGCCTTGTCGCTGAAAGCCTGTAGCGCCGCCGCCGACATTTTGTCGAAAGGCGCGTGCCGGCGCAGGAAAGCCTGCGTATTGCCGGCCATCCGCCGTCGCCCCTCAGCGCGCAAATCCCCGCCGATCTGGGCGATGCTTTGTTCTCCCGCTGTCTCGATCATGTTCTCGGACATGTTTTTCACCCCTTGTTTTTGCGTAGTTTAAGCTTGAGATGCTGTTGCCGATGCCACACCCGGACAGTTAAGGTTCATAGTCCCAATTTTCGTCATCCGCCGCCCAGTCAGTTAATAATTGCGCTCTGGACTCAAGCAAGGGCGCCGTATCACGTCCGCTGCAACTGCTTGTTAGGCGGCACGGTCATCAACGCCAACTTACGGCGGTGGCTGTATCAGGGCGCGGTAGGCTCTTCTCTCTCATATCCACCGTTCCGCGCTGAATTTCACGCTCTTTGTCGGCGGTTCTTCAAACAGCCTCTCCTCAATCGCCGCGAGGGGAACGAAGAACCCTTTCTTCTCGATGATGCAGGTGATCGACGTGGCAAAACATTCGGGGAAAAAATTCTTGTTGTCCGGGATCGCCGCTAGCATTTCATTGTATTGGTACCAGTCTACTTTCCTGCCCGATTGTTTCGAGATCGTGGCACCTACATAAAAAGCCAGAAGATACAGAAAGGTCTGGTTGGCATAGTCCGACATGAAACTCGAGCGGTCAGGCATCAACTGGCTTCTCACTTGATCCAACAACAGGTCGATTCGTGACAAGCTGTCGAGCGAATAGTCCAAGTCGCACTCGATCAACGCCTTCCGGAAAGACAGACCGTCAGGAAAGTCCTCGTTCCTCATGAACGTATCCAGATACCTCGAAGCAAGCTCGTTTATTGGCATAAGTCCTCCTGGGGTTAACTAATACTTGATCCGTGCGAAATAGGTTTTCTCCGCCGCCGCCAGCGCCTGTCTGACAGTGACGATACCCTGCTCCTCAAGCAGCGGCAGCAGCTTGAGGAAGACCTCGCCGGTAGCCAGCGCGTCCGCCAGGGCGTTGTGGCGGGCGTCGATGGCGATGCCCAGGCGGTCGATAACGGCGTCGAGCCTGTGCGATTCCTGGTTGGGGTGCGCCACCGCCGACAGCAGCAGGGTGTCGAGCACCGGCTGCGTAAATGAGAGGCCGGTGCGTTCCTCCTTCAATTGCAGGAAGCGCATGTCGAAGGCGGCGTTGTGGGCGATCAGCATGGTGTCCTCGCAAAAGGCGTGGAAGGCCGGCAGGACGATGTCGATATTCGGCTTGCCGCGCACCATGTCGTCGGTGATGCCGTGGATGGGGATGGTTTCCGGCTTGAGCGGCCTTTCCGGATCGACAATCTGGTCGAACACTTCCTGACGCAAAAGGCGGTTGTTGACGATGCGGACGGCGCCGATCTGGATGATCTCGTCGCCATTCGACGGGTCGAGGCCGGTGGTCTCGGTATCGAATACCGTGTAGGTCAGCTCAGACAGCTTGCGGTCGAGATCGATCGATTTGTCAGCGAAGTTGAACAGATCGAAATCGTAGTATTCCGGCCGGCCGGCGCCGCGCTTGGGCGCTTCCGCCTCGGCCTCGATCTCGGGCGTCGCCAGCGGCAGCACGAAGCGGAAGAAGGCGCGATGCGCGGCCTTCTCGCGCTGGTACCAGACTTCGCCGCCATGCCGGTCGATGACCTCGCGCAGCGACAGGGGCGAGCTTTCGTCGCCGACCTGCATGCCGTCCATTTCCCAGGTGTAGAAAGTCTCGGACGACATCGTCGGGCCGGCCCAGATCAGGTCGAGGTAAGCCAGCTTCTCTGCCGAGGTCAGGCGAAAGCGCAGTTCGCGCGGCGCACAATGCTCCTGCAACTTGCCGGCGAGGAAAGTTAGCGCGAACACCAGCGAAAAGCTGTCGGCCTTGACCCATAGGGCATCGTCGAGTTCCTCGGTCTTTGTCGGCAAGTCCAGCTTGTCGCCGATGCGCCGCTGGGCGGCGGCGATGAGGTCGATGCCCAGCACATCTTCCAGCGGCCAGCGGGTTTTCATCGTATCGGCGAAATCGGCCATCGTCCGGTCGAGGCTCTGGGACATGCGGGCGGCCTCGTCGGCGACGACGCGGACGAAGCGTTCGCGCAAGGCCGCATCCATGTCGGGGTAGTCGATCAGGTTGCCGACGGCGGCGCGGATATTGCCCAGCGCCGCCCGGTTGCCTTCGGTCAACTCGTGCAGCGCCTGGTCGCGGCGGGCTTCCTGTTCGATGTTGCGAGTGATGTTCTCGAACGTCAGCACGTAGCCCGACAGGTTCGCCTCGCCCTCGCCAGCAGAGGCCAGCACCGGCGCCATCTGCACGCGCAGGAGCTTGCCGCTGCGCGTGGTGGTGACGAAATTGGCCAACGCCGCCTTGCCCGCCGCCAGACGCAGGCGGATGACTTCCAGCGCGTGTTCGACCTGGTTTTTTTCGAGGATGGAATGGATCGAGCGCCCCAGCCCGATCAGCGCCCCGCCCGAGGCCGTGGTCGGCCCCTGGGCCAGGGCGGCGAATTGCAGGCGGGCGCGGTTGTTGTAGAGCAGGATGCGGCCGTCAAGATTGCACACGACGACGGATTGGGCCAGTTCCGACATGAGCGCCGCGAGGCGGTTTTTTTCCTCCTCGACAAAAGCCTTGGCCTGGGCGATCTGGGCCTCGACATCGTCCATCAGCGCATCGCGCTGCGCCGCCAGATCGTTGGCGGCGCCGGCCAGTTGCCGGACTTCCGGCGGCCCTTCGAGGCCAACGCGGAAATTGCGGTTGGCGTTGAGCATCAGGCGCAGCGTTTCGGCCATGCGCAACAGGCCCTCGACATACTGCTTGAACAGCTTGTAGAGCACGCTAACGCCGATGGCGAAACCGAACAGGGTCATCACCGTACCCAGCGGCAGGCGCGACAAGAGCAGTTCGGCCAGCATCCTGTGCTCGGATTCCCGCATGTCCAGCCAGACGATGAGGGAGGTCACGACGAAAGGCCCGGTCATCAACAGCCCGAGAACGACGACGGCGAGCAGAAAACGGTGCTTGGCCTTCATGATGGACCCCGCTGCGAAAAAGGCGCCGTCAGGCGATGCCGAGGAATTCCTTGATCTTGGCCAGCAGTTCCTTGGTCGAGAAGGGTTTGGTCATGTAGGCATCGGCGCCGATGGCCAGACCCTTCGCCACCTCGGTGGCGCGCCCCTTGGCGGTGAGTATCAGGATCACCAGACCACTGCGCTGCGGATCGGCGCGCAGAGCCTCACACACTTCGTAGCCGGATTTTTTCGGCAGCATCACATCGAGCAGCAGGAGATCGGGGTCGAAGGCGGCAACCTGAGCCAGCGCCTCCTCGCCATCGCTGGCGACGGCGACGGTGAAACCTTCTTTTTTCAGCAAAAACTCCAGCGACACGACGATATTGGGTTCATCGTCGACGATCAGGATCTTGTGCGCCATCGTTTAAGCCTCCTATTCTGCCGAGACCGGCAAAGGGTACCGTGAAAATGAACAGATGCCCTTGCCGGGCCATTTTTCACCCACAGCCTACCATCAAAATACTCGACGATCTGCCGGCTGATCGGCAGACCCAATCCCGTCCCCTGCGGCTTGCGGGTGAGCGTGCTTCATCGTTGCCTCTGCGAAATGGACGACGGCTGACACGCGAACGTGCCAGCCGTCGTTGGCATACGGTTTGATAACCGCACAGGAAGCCGCCTTTATGAACGGCCGTTGTCTCCTCCTTGCCCTTTTGTTCTGCGAAAGCAGCGTGGCAAGCAGCCGCCTCCTGATCTGTCGCGGCAGCGCTGTGCCGCCTCGTGTTTCGGGCGCCGGGTCCGGCCTTGCGGCAAGACCCGGCGGCACGGCCTTAGCCGCGAAGCTGCTCCAGGATCGCCGGGTTTTCCAGGGTCGAGATATCCTGCGTCAGTTCCTCGCCCTTGGCCAGACCGCGCAGCAGACGGCGCATGATTTTGCCGGAGCGGGTCTTGGGCAGGTTGTCGCCAAAGCGGATGTCCTTCGGCTTGGCGATCGGACCGATCTCGTGGCCCACCCAGTCCTGCAATTCCTTGATCAGCTTCTTGGTCGCTTCCGGATCGGTCGGACGCTGGCCCTTGAGCACCACGAAGGCGACGATGGCCTCGCCGGTCAGGTCGTCCGGACGGCCGACGACGGCGGCCTCGGCAACCAGCGGGTTGGAAACCAGCGACGATTCGATTTCCATGGTACCCATGCGGTGACCGGAAACGTTCAGCACGTCGTCGATGCGGCCGGTGATGGTGAAGTAGCCGGTCTCGGCGTCACGAATGGCGCCATCGCCCGCCAGATACAGTTGGCCCTGGAAGTCGGCCGGGAAATAGGACTTCACGAAGCGGTCCGGATCGTTCCAGATGGTGCGGATCATCGACGGCCACGGCTTCTTGCACACCAGAATGCCACCCTGACCCCACGGCAGTTCGGCGCCCGTCTCGTCGACCACGGCGAAGTCGATGCCGGGGAAGGGCAGGGTGCAGGAACCCGGCACCAAGGGCGTTGCGCCCGGCATCGGGGTGATCATGTGGCCGCCGGTTTCGGTCTGCCAGAAGGTGTCGACGATCGGGCAGCGGCTGCCGCCGACGTTGTCGTAATACCACAGCCAGGCGGCCGGGTTGATCGGCTCGCCAACCGAACCGAGGATGCGCAGCGACGACAGGTCGAAGCTCTTCGGGTGCACGGCCTGGGTCGTGTCGGATGCCTTGATCAGCGAACGGATCGCGGTCGGGGCGGTATAGAAGACGGTTACCTTGTGATCCTGGATCATCTTCCAGAACCGACCGGCGTCCGGGTAGGTCGGCACGCCCTCGAAAACGACCTCGGTAGCGCCAGCGGCCATCGGCCCGTAGGTGATGTAGGTGTGGCCGGTGACCCAGCCGATGTCGGCGGTGCACCAGAAGGTGTCGCTATCCTTGATGTCGAAGGAGTACTTCATGGTCAGGATGGCGTGCAGCAGGTAGCCGCCGGTGCAATGCTGGACGCCCTTCGGCTTGCCGGTGGAACCGGAGGTGTAGAGCAGGAAGAGCGGGTGTTCGGCGTCGACCCATTCCGGCTCGCAGGTTTCCGGCTGGCTGGCCAGTTCCTCGTGCAGCCAGAGGTCGCGGCCGGCGACCATGTTGGCGCCGCCACCGGTGCGCTTGAAAACGATGACGTTCTTGATCGATTCGCAGCCGCCCATGGCGAAGGCTTCGTCGGCGATTGGCTTCAGCGGAATCGCCTTGCCGCCGCGGAATTGCCCGTCAGAGGTGATCAGGATGACGGCGCCGGCATCGTTGATGCGATCACGCAGGGACTGTGCCGAGAAGCCGCCGAAGACGACCGAATGGATGGCGCCGATGCGGGCGCAAGCCTGCATGGCGACGATGCCCTCGATGGTCATCGGCAGGTAGATGACGACGCGGTCGCCCTTCTTGACGCCCCTGGCTTTCAGCAGGTTGGCCATCTTGCAGACCTTGACCAGCATTTCCTTGTAGGTGACCTTGGTCACTTCGCCGCCGTCGGCCTCGAAGATGATGGCGACCTTGTCGCCCTTGCCGGCTTCGACCTGACGGTCGAGGCAGTTGTAAGAAACGTTCAGCTTGCCGTCGGCAAACCACTTGAAGAACGGGGCATTGGACTGATCGAGCGCCTGGGTGAAGGGTTGTTTCCAAGTGATCAGTTCGCGGGCGCGCTTGGCCCAGAAACCTTCGTAGTCGGCTTCAGCTTCCGCGCACAGTGCCTTGTAGGCATCCATTCCGGAAACCGCCGCATTCTTGACGATTTCGTCGGACGGATAGTAGAACTGCACGGACTCATTCGACATATTTTTCTCCTCTGCGGCACTTCGAAAAATTATGCTGAGACAAACAATCTGTTGAGACAAACAATCGGTTCTCGGAGTTAGTCTCGAACGCAATAAAACCGCCCCCCGGGAAGTTCCAGACCCTCCGCGTCGGCAATCATTCATTACACGGCGATATTCTTACAAAGGGCTTACGAAATCACGCTGCGACGCAGCAATGGCGCAACGGTTGGACATTCGCGCCGCCCGGTATTCCGTCTGGGAAATTCCAGGTGCGGATTTCTTGCTGGAACACCTCAAGCGGCATTTCCCGCGAAGGCAACTTCGCCGATCGTCATTTCCGCACAGGGCGCGGCTTGGGTTGTGCGCTGCGACAAGGTCGAAGGCCGCGCAAACCCGACAGTGGGCGGCGCCGATGCCGCGCCGGGGTTGCCGTTCGGCCATCGTGTTGGGGTTCGCTGCGCTTACCGCCAACCTATGGCCCCTCGTCATTGCGAGCAAGACGAACTTGCTGGGATTACGCCATGCCTCACCCCATTAGCCTGCTGCCCCTGCGGGAGAGTGGCCGGGAGAAATGGGGGCGAGGGAAAGCGCAAACGAGCCGCCTGTCATGCGATTGCCATGGGCGGGCGGCAATGGCGGCGGGTGGCGTGGTAAAATCTTGCCCCCGCCAGATGCCATCAAGCCATGTCCCTGAACATACCGAAAAATCTCCTGCCTTCCTTCATTTTTGCCAGCCGCTGGATTCAGGCGCCGTTCTACATCGGCCTGGTCATCGCTCAGGTGGTTTATGTCTGGCTGTTCATGATCGAACTGGGCCATCTCGTGCATGGCGTCTTTGGCGACCAGAAGATGACCGAAACCGACGTGATGCTGATCGTGCTCGGCCTGATCGACGTGGTCATGGTCGCCAACCTGCTTATCATGGTCATCATCGGCGGCTACGAAACTTTCGTCTCGCGCCTGCATCTCGACGAGCATCCCGACCAGCCGGAATGGCTCAGCCACGTCAATGCCGGCGTGCTGAAGATCAAGCTGTCCACGGCCATTATCGGCATCTCGTCGATCCACCTTCTGAAGAGCTTCATCAATGCCGATGCGACGACCGCGCACACGCTGCAATGGCAGATCATCATTCACGCCCTTTTCATCATTTCCGCGCTGGGCATGGCCCTGGTCGACAAGATCATGACCCAGACGCTTATCCTTCAACACGACAACCACTGACCGGAGTCGAACATGACAGCCATCAAGCAGGAAGACCTGATCCAGTCCATCGCCGATGCTTTCCAGTACATCAGTTGCTATCACCCGCTGGATTACATCAAGGCGCTCGGCGAAGCTTACGAACGCGAGGAAGCGCCCGCCGCCAAGGATGCCATCGCCCAGATTCTGACCAATTCGCGCATGGCCGCCGAGGGCCGTCGCCCGATCTGTCAGGACACCGGCATCGGCATGGTTTTCATCAAGGTCGGCATGCAGGTCACCTGGCCGGATGCGACGATGAGCATCCAGGCGATGATCGACGAGGGCGTGCGCCGCGCCTATGCCAACCCGGACAATCCGTTGCGCGCCTCGGTGCTGGCCGATCCGTCGGGCAGCCGTAAAAATACCAAGGACAATACGCCGGCCGTGGTGCATTTCGAGATCGTCCCCGGCCACCACGTCGAGGTCATCTGCGCCGCCAAGGGCGGCGGTTCGGAAGCCAAGGCCAAGTTCGCCATGCTCAATCCCTCCGACGATCTGGTCGATTGGGTGCTGAAGAAAATCCCGGAAATGGGCGCCGGCTGGTGTCCGCCCGGCATCATCGGCATCGGTATCGGCGGCACGCCGGAAAAAGCCATGCTGCTGGCCAAGGAGTCGATCATGGCACCGGTCGATATCCACGAACTGAAGGCGCGCGGCGCTAAAAATCGCGCCGAGGAACTGCGCCTCGAACTGTACGAGAAGGTCAATGCGCTCGGCGTTGGCGCCCAGGGCCTGGGCGGCCTGACCACCGTGCTCGACGTCAAGGTGCTCGATTATCCCTGCCACGCCGCCAACCTGCCGGTCGCCCTGGTGCCCAACTGCGCGGCGACCCGCCACTGCCATTTCCATCTCGATGGCTCCGGCCCGGCCAGGATCGAGCCGCCGAAGCTGGAGGACTGGCCGGCGGTGACCTGGACGCCGGATCTCAAGGCCGCTACCCGCGTCGATCTCGATACATTGACCAAAGAACAGGTCGCTGCCTGGCAGCCGGGCCAGAAGCTGCTCCTCAACGGCAAGATGCTGACTGGTCGCGACGCCGCCCACAAGCGCATCGCCGACATGCTGGCGAAAGGCGAGAAGCTGCCGGTGGATTTCACCAATCGCGTCATTTATTACGTCGGCCCGGTCGACCCGGTGCGCGACGAAGTGGTCGGCCCGGCCGGCCCGACCACGGCCACGCGCATGGACAAGTTCACGCGCATGATGCTGGAGCAGACCGGCCTGATTTCGATGGTCGGCAAATCCGAGCGCGGCCCGGTCGCCATCGCGGCGATCAAGGACAATAAGAGCGCCTACCTGATGGCCGTCGGCGGCGCCGCCTATCTGGTCGCCAAGGCGATCAAGTCGGCGAAAGTCGTTGGTTTCGCCGATCTCGGCATGGAAGCCATCTACGAGTTCGATGTGCGGGACATGCCGGTGACGGTCGCCGTCGATTCCTCCGGCGTCTCGGTGCACAACACCGGCCCGCGGGAGTGGCAAATCAAAATCGGCAAGATTCCCGTCAGCGCCTGAGCCAAAAGATGGATGAAGGGGCGGGTTTAAAACCCGCCCTTACCGAGGAAATGGCGGGGTTCGAATAAAACCGCCTTGCCGCTCAGCGAGCGCCGGCTACTTTCCTGGCAGGTTTTCTGGATACTTCGATCTCGCACGGCGTCGGCTGCCCTTTCGGGCGCGCATCGCGGCAAACCGCGCAAATCGAGTTCACCCAGTTCTTGCAGGGCATTTCCCCCACCGTTGGCGACGCGGTCAGCAGGGATGCCAGGCGGGCGATGAATTCTTCCCGGCGCAGGCTCTGCCCGCCGTCGCTGGCATTGACGACCCGATTGCCGCCGGCTGTCGCCGCCGCGTCGAGCCGGCTCGACGCGAGGTGGAACAGTTCCTCGGCGCTTATGCTGACGCCATCCTCCTGGGTTGCCGCAATGCCGGCGCTCACCGTCACCTTGATCTGCTCGCGGCCGACGGAAAGCGTCGCCGCCGCCAGCGCCTTGCAGATCCGCCGGGCGAAGGTGGTGCATTGTTCGCGGTCGATATGGTTCGAAGCAATGCCGATCCGGCCATCGCCCAGAAGCATGAGGCTTTCCTTGGCGTTAGTTTTGCTGCGCAACAGGCCGGAAAGTTTGTCGACCACCTTCTCCCCGATGCGCCGGCCAAAATGCTGGCACAGCGCGCCATAGCCGTCGATGCCGAAAATCAGCACGCTGGCCGTCGGGCTGCCGGCCTCCTTGTTCAGATACTGTTCGAGGCAGTGCTTCAGTTCGCGCTCGCCCGGCGGCTGCTCGATTTCATCGCCGCCAGCCGCTGTTTCCAGGCCGGCCACGTGCTCCATGCGTACCTTGAGATCATCGAGGCCGATGGTGCTGTAGCGACCGACATCCGTGTCGATGTCGGCCGGCGGCGGCGCGAGCAGTTCGGACAGCATCGCTGCCGGATCCTTCTTGGGAATGAAGGCCGTGACGCCAAGCTGGCGCGCATGCTCGTGCTCGCTCGCGTCCAGATTGTCGGAGGCCAGTTGATAGAACGGCAAGGTGTTGATCCGGGGCAGCCGGCTGGCGCGGATGCGTTCGAGTAATCCGGCGCCGTCGGCGCTGGCGATGTTCAGGCCGGAAATCACGGCGACGATCGAAGCATCCAGTACCAGACTGTGCCACGCCGCCGCGCCATCCTGCGCCTCGCCCACGCTGTGGCTCTTGCGCACGCAACGCACCAGCAAGGCGCGCACGGTGCGCGAACCGTCCACTACCAGAATCTTCTGCGACTTGAGTTTATCGCTGCGCTCCATAATCGGGCTTTCCTGATCGTCGTCCAAGGTAAATGAGCAAAAGTTCTAGTGTACGCCAGTTGCCAAAGCAGGCTCAACAAACAATTCGATTTATCAAGAAATTACAATTAGTAATTAATGATGTTTTTAATGGTTTTGCAATATCAACCCATATCCCTTGTTCGGCAGCATGGCCTTACCACCGTTTTTTCAGCCACAAGGCCACATTCACCAAGCCAATCAATACCGGCACTTCCACCAACGGCCCGATGACGGCCACGAAGGCTTCGCCGGAATTCAGGCCGAACACGGCGATGGCAACGGCGATGGCCAGCTCGAAGTTGTTGGAGGCGGCGGTGAAGGAAAGCGTGGCCGACTGTTCGTAATTCGCGCCCGCCCGCTTGGAGAGATAGAAGGACAGCAGGAACATGACCAGGAAGTAGATCAGCAGGGGAATGGCGACCTTTGCCACGTCCAGGGGAAGCTGCACGATGTATTCGCCCTTGAGGGAGAACATGACGAGGATGGTGAACAGCAGGGCGCGCAGCGTCCAGGGGCTGACGCGGGGGATGAAAACCTTTTCGTACCAGTCCAGCCCTTTGACCTTGAGGCCGTAAAAGCGCGAGGCCACACCGGCGATAAACGGGATGCCCAGGTAGATGAAAACGCTTTCGGCAATCTGCCCCATGCTCACATTCACCACGGCGCCGGAAAGACCAAGCCAGCCCGGCAGCACGGTAATGAACAGCCAGGCGTAAAGCGAAAAGAACAGCACCTGAAACACGGCATTGAAAGCCACCAGGCCGGCGCAATATTCCCGGTCGCCGCCGGCCAGATCGTTCCAGACAATGACCATGGCGATGCAGCGGGCCAGCCCGATGAGGATCAGGCCCACCATGTAGCTGTTGTTGCCGGAAAGAAAGGCAATCGCCAGCAGGAACATGAGGACGGGGCCAATGATCCAGTTCTGGGCCAGAGAAAGCAGGAGTACCTTTTTGTTGCGGAACACCCGGCCAAGCTGCTCATATTTCACTTTGGCCAGCGGCGGATACATCATCAGAATCAGCCCGATGGCAATGGGGATATTGGTCGTGTTTACCTGAAAGACGTTGATGACGTCCTTGATGCCCGGCGCGGCCCAGCCCAGTCCGACGCCGATGAACATGGCAAGGAAAATCCACAGGGTCAAATAGCGGTCGAGGAAGGAAAGCCGCTGGAGTGTCGATTGGCTCATGGCGTTCTATTTCCGGGCTGCGATGGCGAGGCTGCCTTCACGACAGGCGGGCAGGAAGTCTGGCAGCGTTTCGCCATGAGCTTGCGCAAGCGTGCCGGAACAGCATTCCGCCGTCAGATAGGCGATGGTTTCCAGCATCAGGGGGATATTGGCCTTGTAGCGCGTGTTGCGGCCTTCCCGTTCCATGCTGGCCAAACCGCTGTGCACAATGTTTTTCAGGTGGAAGGAAAGATTGGTCTTGGGCATGTCGAGCAGCCGGGCGATTTCCCCGGCAACCAGCCCGTCCGGCGCGTATTTGACCAGCAGCCGGAAAATGGCCAGACGCGCCTCGGAAGTCAGGACTTCAAAGATGGTCGTGGCGGTTTGCGTTTCCATTGGACAATGGTTCAACGGCAGTTGAACAATGTCAAGGGAATCCATTGTTTTTCGTCATTCCCGTGCGGGAATGACGGATGGAATGACCTGCGGCCGTGGCATCGCCACGCCGGCCGGCGGCTATTTTTTTCTGCCTGGCTCCGCATCCGCCGGGTAGCCGGCGAACATGTTTCGCGTCTGGTTCTGCAGGCGATCCTGCATGGACTGGAACATCTTTTTCGACTGGTCCATGTAGGCCGTCATCATGCTTTGCATGGCGGGCTGCTGGAAATTCAGGAATTGGGCCCAGAAATCGGCCTGCAAATGGCTGTGGTCGCCAGCGCCGTACAGCGTGCGCGACTGGTCTTGCAGCCGGGTCTGGAAATCAATGAAGGTTTTCATGTTGTTTTCCAGGTATTTGCCCAGCATGCCCTGCATGGCGCTGCCGTAAAAGCGGATGAAACCGGAAAGCAATTCACTGGAAAACAGCGGCATGCCGCCGGATTCTTCTTCGAGGATGATCTGGAGCAGGATGCTGCGCGTCAGGTCGTCCTCGGTCTTGGCATCGACCACCTTGAAGTGCTCGAACTTGAGCACCAGATCCTTGACATCGCTCAGCGTGATATAAGCGCTTGCCTTGGTATCGTAAAGACGGCGGTTGGGATATTTCTTGATCAGACGTACCGTTTCCGACATGCTGCAATCCTTAATGCCATTTATGTGCAGCGCAACATTATAGCGCAAAAAAAAGGGCGCCCGCAGGCGCCCTTCTGGCGGTATCGCAGTGGTTTACTGGTAATAGAGGCCGCCGTTGATGTTGAGCGTGGCGCCGGTGGTGAAACCGGACATGTCGTTGGCCAGGAAGGCGCAGGCGTAGCCGATTTCTTCCGGCTTGGCGAGGCGCTTCATCGGCACGGAGTCGACGATGGTTTGCAGGATTTCCGGCTTGATGGCCATGACCATCTTGGTTGCCACATAGCCCGGGGCGATGGCGTTGACCGTCACCCCCTTGCTCGCCAGTTCGGCGGCCAGGGCCTTGGTGAAGCCGATGATGCCGGCCTTGGCGGCGGAGTAGTTGGTCTGGCCGGCCTGGCCCTTGACGCCGTTGACCGAGGAGATGTTGATGATGCGTCCCCAGCCGCGCCCGGCCATCTTGGCGGAAACCTGTTTGGACATGTTGAACAGCGAGGTCAGGTTGGTCGAGATGACGGCATCCCAGCCCTCCCTTTCCATCTTGGCGAACATCCGGTCGCGGGTGATGCCGGCATTGTTGATCAGGATATCGACCTGACCGCAGGCGGCTTCAGCTTCGGCCACCATGCGCTGGCAATCTTCGAGCAGGGAAACGTCTCCGGCGACGCAGACGAAATCCTGGGCCTTGAAGCCGGCTGCCGTCATTTCCTGCAACCATTGATCCTTGTTGTCGAATTGCGGATGGTAGGCGGCAACCATCTTGTAACCGGCTCTCGACAGCTCCTGGCAGATGGCCGTGCCGATACCGCCCATTGCGCCGGTAACGAGAGCAACGCGTTGCGTCATAATTTTTTCCTTCCTTTGTTTGCTACGTGGAACGGGGGTTGAAAACAGCGGTCAGTACATGTGCTGGCCGCCGTTGATGGAAATGTTGGCGCCGGTGAGGAAAGCCGCTTCGTCGGAAGCGAGGTAGACCACCAGGCCGGCGATTTCCTCCGGCTTGCCCAGTCGGCTGACGGGAATTTGCGGCAGGATCTTGGAGTCGAGAATTTCCTGCGGAATGGCGGTCACCATCTTGGTGCCGATGTAGCCCGGCGAAATGGTGTTGATCGTGACGCCGGTCTTGGCGACTTCCAGGGCCAGCGCCTTGGTGAAACCGTGCATGCCGGCCTTGGCGGCGGAATAGTTGGTCTGGCCGAAAGCGCCTTTCTGGCCGTTGACCGAGGAGACGTTGATGACCCGTCCCCACTTGCGCTCGACCATGCCATCTATGACCTGCTTGGTCATGTTGAACACGGAATCGAGGTTGGTGTGGATCACCGCATCCCAATCGGCCTTGGTCATTTTCTTGAAGGTCATGTCGCGGGTGATGCCGGCATTGTTGACCAGCACATCGACCGGGCCGATGTCCTGGGTCACTTCCGCGATACAGGCCTGCGCCGACGCGAAATCGGTGACGTCGCAGGCCACGGCCTTGAAGCCGTAGCCCAAGTTGTGCATCGCCTGCAGCCACTCGTCGACCTTTTTGTTGCCGGGCGAATAGGTCGTTACCACCTTGTAGCCCAAGCCGGCCATCTTGATGCAGATCGCCTCGCCAAGACCGCCCATGCCGCCTGTTACCAATGCTACTCGCATCATGATTTTCTCCCTCAGTAATTCATTGATTAAATCGCGCGTTCCTTGACATAGCGTCCGGGCGCCGGCTCGATCGGTTTGTATTTGACGCTGCTAGGCTTGCGCGGCGCCCGTGCCGCACCGAGCAGCGGCTTCATCCAGGCAGCCCAGTCGTTCCACCAACTGCCCGGGTTTTCCTCGGCGGCGGCCAGCCAGTCTTCCGGTTCGCTCGCCAGATTATCGTTAATCCAGAAACTGCGCTTGTTCTTGTTCGCCGGATTGATGACGCCGGCAATATGCCCGGAAGCGCCGAGCACGAAGCGCGCCTTGCCGCCGAGCATGCGCGTTCCGAGATAGGAAGAGCGCCACGGCACGATATGATCCTCGCGCGTCGCCAGGATATAAACCGGCATGTCGAGGGCGCCGATATCGACGCGCTCGCCGCACATCGCCAGCTTGCCCGGCAGGCGCAGGCTGTTGTCGAGATAGAGGTTGCGCATGTACCAGCAGGCGAACGGCCCGGGCAGGTTGGTCGAATCGGAATTCCAGTAAAGCAGGTCGAAGGCCGCCGGTTTCTGGCCCTTCAGATACTTGCTCTGGACATAATTCCAGACCAGATCATTGGCGCGCAGGAAGGAAAAGGTATTTTGCAGATCGCGCGCCGGCAGGAGGCCGCCCTTGCCGATGGTTGCTTCGCGCATGGCCAGCCCCTGCTCGTCGATGAACAGGCCGATTTCGCCGGTATCGCTGAAATCGAGCAGGGTGGTCAGCAGCGTCAGCGAGGCCGCCGCGTTGTCGCCGCGCGCCTTCAGCACCGCCAGGGCCGAGGTCAGGATGGTGCCGCCGACGCAAAAGCCGAGGGCATTCACCGCCTTGACCTTGCATACGTCGCGGACGACGTCGAGGGCGGCGATCGGCCCCTGTTCCAGATAATCGTCCCAGCTCAGGTGGCCGAGATCCTCCTTGGGATTGCGCCAGGAAATCAGGAACACCGTGTTGCCCTGCTCAACCATGAAGCGGATCAGCGAATTGTCAGGCTGCAAGTCCATGATGTAGAACTTGTTGATGCACGGCGGCACCACCAGCAGCGGCCGCGCGCCGACCCTGGGCGTCAGCGGCGCGTACTGGATCAACTGCATCACAGCGTTCTCGAAAATGACCGCCCCTTCGCTCGTGGCGATATTCCTGCCGATTTCGAAGACGCTCTCGTCGGTCATCGTCATGCGGCCCTTCTCGAAATCGGCGAGCAGGTTGTTGATGCCGTCGGTAATGCTCTGGCCCTTGGTTTCCAGCGCCTGCTTGATGAATTCGGGATTGGTCGCGGCGAAATTGCTCGGCGCCATCGCGTCGGCCACCTGGCGCGCCAGGAAACGCAGGCGGTTGCGCGTTTTTTCGTCGTCGGCCGGGACTGTTTCGGCGATTTGCTTCAGGTATTGCGTATTGAGCAGATAGAGCTGGTGCAGGTAATCGAAAACCGGGCTTTCCCGCCACTCTGGCGCCGCGAAACGGCGGTCGCCCGGCTCTGGCGCTACCTTGAACGTCTGCTCCTGCCCTTGCTGCTTGGCCAGCATTGACGCCCACAAGGCCGCCTGCTGATCCATGTACTGCTTCTGCAAAGACTGCCACGCCTGGGTGTCGGCGGCGACTGCCGCCGGGGAGGGGGCGCCGGCCTGGCCGAGATATTCCATAAACTGCTGCGCCATCTTCTGGCCAGCCTCCATGAACTGCATCGCGGAACCCAGAAATGCCTTGTTATTGTCCGATCCCTGCGCCATGGGAAGTCTCTTTTCTGATGTTATTGGGGCTTGAACCTTTGGATTCTGCATACCGCTCCAAGCCCTGTCAATGCAAAAATCGGTCGCCAGCCAAAGCACGGCAAGACCCGCAGTACGAGGCGAAAAAGCTTTTTCGCGCGACCCGTTCGCGGCCGCACGCAATTTTGCGGAGAATGGCTCGCTGTCAGCAAAAGCGAGCCCGGCGGCCGATCAGGAAAGCGTCTTGTCCTTCTCGACCAGCGCGTAGGCCGAGTGGTTGTGGATGGACTCGAAGTTTTCCGATTCGACCACATAGGCGTCGATGCGCGGCTCGGCGTTGAGGCGGGCGGCGACGTCGCGGACCATGTCCTCGACAAATTTCGGATTGTCGTAGGCGCGC
>Ga0123353_10000094_pt1 | contig 101598 bp, 88 predicted proteins | sample TergutLab28metaG_3_FD_92763 | JGI IMG/M metagenome (GOLD analysis project Ga0123353, IMG submission 92763) | Labiotermes labralis P3 segment gut microbial communities from Petit-Saut dam, French Guiana - Lab288 P3 | ecosystem: Host-associated > Arthropoda: Insects > Digestive system > Gut ...
ACCGACGCGTATAATACTTCCCACGCGAATTCCGTGGAAACGATGATCCAAACGTCACGGCCGGGTTCGACTTCCGGGTCGGGCCGCATTTGTACGGAACCGCCGTTGGCCGCGATGATGATATTCTCGATCCAACCGGGGATTTGCATCACGTACCAGTCGCCTTCTTTTTCGGTAAATTCCTGCCCGGGCCAAGACGCGCCGCGGAAGGCGTTACCGATGCCGTCGGTCCATGCCCACACGCTGGGGCTTTCCCAATCTCCGGGTACGAAGGCGCGCAGGGTAATCATGTCCGCGTCGGGTATTTCAACTTCAGGCTCCGCGCCGAACACGAAGGGGTCGCGTGCTTGCAACGCACCGGAGGTTTGCTGCTCGGTGGTTATATCGAAATCGCCGTCGTCGTTATGCACGGTTATCCATACGGGTACGCCTTCGAAGCGGAAATCGCTCGTTTGGATCGTTCCTTCGTTGGCGTTAATCAACGCGCCCGTTTTGTCGGCGGGCAGGAAGGTGTAGTACCAGCCGGGATTGTTGGCGTCAGGCGTAAAACGTATATCGCCCGGCCAATCGGTGGCGGAGGCGTTGCCTCGGGGCCCCCATGCCCATAAGGCAGGTTCTTCCCAATTTTCGGGTACCTGCGCGTAGATAACGACGGCATCCATCACAACCGAGCCTTCTTCAACTGCAGCCGTCGCGCGGGGTACAAACGGCGCGAACGCGCCCGCGGTTTGTTTGGTTGCGGTTACTTCAAAACTTCCGTCCGCTTCCACCGTCACCCATACGGGGCGGCCCTCCAAGGGGAAGTCGCTCGTTTGGATACCGACGCCGTTGATCAACCCGCCGGTTTTATCGGTGGGGATATAGACATAATACCAACCGGGGTTGTTCGGGTCTGCTTCCATTGTTAACTCGCCCGGCCAATCGGTCGCCGCAGCGTTACCCCTCGGGCCCCAAGCCCATACGGCGGGCCGTTCCCATCCGTCGGGGATTTGCGCGTAGATGATCGTATACATCTGCGGGATCGCGCCCGTGGTTTGTTGTGTATTCGTTGCCTCAAACGATCCGTCGTCGCTAATCGTCACCCATACGGGGCGGCCGTCCAGCGGGAAGTCGCTCGTTTGCGAACCGCCGGCTTCGTTAATCAACGCGCCTGTCTTGTCCGCGGGCAAATGGAAGAAGTACCAACCTTCGTTACCAGGTACATGGTACATGTACAGTTCACCCGGCCAATCGGTGGCGGCGGCGTTACCCCTCGGGCCCCAAGCCCACACGCGGGGGTTGGACCAACCTTCGGGGATTTGCGCGAAGATAACGGTCGTGGCTGATGGGAGCGCACCCGTGGTTTGCGGTGTGGTGGATACGGTAAATTCACCGCTTGCGTTGGTTACGGTCACCCACACGGGTTCGCCCGTCAAGGGGAAGTCGGCGGTTTGCGCGCCGCCGCCTTCGTTGATTAAGCCGCCGGTTTTATCCGCAGGCAACCAAATGTAATGCCATCCGGGGTTGCCGGGGTCCGGCGTCAGGTACAGCTCGCCCGGCCAATCGGCGGCGGCGGCGTTGCCCCTTGGTCCCCATGCCCATATGCGGGGCGTTTCCCATTCATCGGGAACCTGTACGAACACAATAGATTGCCCCAGTTCTTCCGAAGCGTTGACCGTCGTGTTCGGCGCGATAAACATGGCCAAAAGCACCATGATTACCGCAAGCAATAAAAATTTGATTTTCTTCATTTTGCATCTCCTCTTTTTTATTTTTTGTTGCTTAAATCCTCATCATATGCCACCAGCAAAGAAAACGGCGGCAGGGTTACGGCGTGCCGGGATTGTATCACCCACAGTGTTTCCGTCCCTGCGGTGCGGTCGTCAACGACTACATGCAAAGGTACGTGCCATAGGAAGTTAACCACACGCGGTTCGCTTGACGCGTTGTACGCCACAAAGATATTACGCCATTCGTCACCGCCCGCGTGTTCACCCAAGCGGTACGCCAATATTAAATCCGATCCGGCAGGGGCAACCGATGCGGGTGGGTTGGGCAGGAGGGGATGGTACGCGTCGTTGATATCCGCCCGATTATCCATACGGAACGCGGGGCGCGCGTTGCGTAAAGCGATCAAACCCACGAAGTATTCGTGTACGTCGATGAATGCCGCTTTTTGGTCCCAGCGTATGGCGTTAAAGAAATCGTCGGAGTTGAAGGTATTTTCATGACCGCGTTTGGAACGCAGGAACGAATCCGCCGCGTGGATGAACGGAATACCTTGCGAGGTTAGTATTACCCCCGTGCCGAAGGTCATGCTTCGGGCCACATTTGCTTGGAGCGGGTCGTCGCGGTCAATCATGTGGTGCGGGTCATGGCGGAAGGTTTCGTTGTTGAGCGTATTGTACTGCGAAAAGAATTGCGGCGTGGACCAGTTGCTCGACCCCGGGGAATCAATGCCGCCGCGTGCCGCGCCCAACGACCATGCGATATTATCGAACAGGATCATGTCATCATGCTTGGAAATATAGTTGACGCTCTCCGAAGCGACGCCCACGTTGGGCGTATTGGCGCGGATGCTCCGCCAAACGTCGCCCGTGATACCGCCGAAGGTAGAGCCATTGACAAAACCGGAGCTTGCGTCGCGATTGCCGCCGCGCAGCAGGTTACGCGTATTGTCGTTAAAGAAAGCGAAGCCGTTACCCGTGATGTTGTTCGCCGAGGAAGGCAGCGGCGGATGATCAAACGCTTCGCGTAAATTGCCTTGGCTGTCGCGGAACAATTCGGGGAAGTTAAGTGGTGATCCGTTCGGGTTGGCCGCCCACGGTTCGCCGTAAATAATCACCGTCGGGTCTACGGCGCGTAACGCTTCCACGGCGGCGCGCATCGTGTGGATGTCGTGCAGCCACATTAAATCGAAGCGGAAGCCGTCGATGCCGAACTCGCGCTGCCAATACAGCAGGGAGTCCACAATATATTGCCGCACCATCGGGCGTTCGTCGGCCAGTTCGTTCCCTACCCCGCTGCCGCCGCCCGCGATCATCCCCGTACACCATGTCCGATGGAAATAATACGGCACGCTCGCTTGGAACGGCCCGTCGGAAACGCTGGCCGTATGGTTATACACCACGTCCATCACCACGCGGATGCCGACGTTGTGCATGGCGTTGACCGCGGCCTTTAATTCCCGTATACGTTTGTACGGGACGGTTGGGTCGGTGGCGTACGCGCCTTCGGGTACGTTATAGTTCTGCGGGTCGTAGCCCCAATTCATGGCGTGGCGCGTGTTATAGACTTGGCGATCGGGCTGGAGCTCGTTTACGTGACGTTGGTCGTAGATGGGCAACAAATGGACGGTGGTTACGCCGAGCTCGATCAAATGGTCAAGCCCCGTCGCCGCGCTTGTCGGTACCGACCAACAGGCTTCGTTTGAGCAAAGCGAAATTTCAAAGGGTGTTTGCGCATTACATGTACCGCTTGCGCGATGCGTTCGCGCGGTCGTCCCCCGTTCGGTAAACGCCATAAACGTACCGCGGTACGCGGGATTGATCCCCGAGCTTGGATGGATGGAAAAATCGCGCACATGCAGTTCGTAAATCACGTGGTCCACTTGGTACGGGTGGTCCGTGACGGGATTGACGCGCAACTTCGGTGCGGTTCGCTCCACGTATTCGCGTTCGCCGTTAACGTAGCGGTAACCCCGTTGCAGCCACGTCAGGTTATCCCCGCCCCTCAAGGGTTCGCCGCGTTGCGTATCGTTGATGATCGCACCCAATCCTTCATTGGCGGAAACCGCCGTGGCGTACGGGTCGATCGCGAACGTAACGTTCCCTTGCGGGTGCGTCACACGGTACATATACCACCATTGCGTATTTCCGTCCGCCCAATCGCCGGGGACGGATACGCTCCACACACCCGACGCGTTGCGCGTCATGTCAAATAAATGATGCGGCTCCCGTATAAAGGACGAAAGCACACGCATCCCGCCCTCTTCCTCGTAATGGCCTCCGCCGGGAATCTGGTTTAAATCACGGTATAAGGCTATTTGCACGTTGACGGCCGTCGGGGCCCACAGTTTGAATTCGCTCCTGTCGGCGTACCAACGGTGCCCCAGCCAACCCGTGTAGCGGAATTGGTCCAATATCCCGCGCATCAATACGTTTACACCGCCGGTTTTTAGTTGCCCGTCACCGTACGCCAGCGAATAATGGCGTTGGGGGTCCAATTCCCCTGCGGTATGGACATGGAATACGGGGAACGAAGCGCCGCCGGCGATACGGCTGGAGCCTTCGCTTACGTTTGTGATGGGGATATCGGTGCCGTTCGCCCAGTCCGTGCCCGTTATATCACGCAATATAAAGGCTGCGGGGTCCACTTCGCCCTCCGGTTCAAGCATGGTGATCTTTATATAATCCCGCCAATCGGCGATTGCCGTCACCGCGAGTCCGCCCATGTACGGGAAGGTCGGCATGACCATCGTCGTGCCCTGTATATGATAAACGGTCGTATTCACAGGATTTCCCTCCCCGTCGGTGTCCAAATACGCGATTACGTCGCCCGTTTGCCGCCCCCATACTTCCCAACCGCCCACCGGGCAAGGCGGTAAGCGCATAAGGAAACCTATGCGGTCCGTCCCCGGTTCAAGTTCAAGCGTAAGCGTACGGAAGGGGTAATATTCCTCCGTAAACGGGCTTAACAGCGATACCTGCGAGGAATACCGCCCGCCGCCGCCGCCGATAATGCCGCCCGAACCGCCGCCGGGTTCCCATACCCAAAAATCCCAGCCGCCCGAATGGCGCGGCGCGCGTTCGTACACATGTATGGTGAGCGTCAAGCCGTCATGCGATACGGACAGGGGTTCGTCGGAGGGTTTGCCGTCGCCGCGCAACACCCAATAAACCCCGAACGCACCCAACGCAACGACCAATAACATAACCGCGATAATTAACTTCGTCGAAAGTTTATCAAGCATGATGGCTCACTCCTGCAAAGGACAAAAGCTACCGCCCTTTTCAAGGGTGGTATGTAGGATAATATGCGTATGGGGGCAGTCCGCATTAATCAGGTTTATTAATGTCGAAACGCTTCGTTCGGCCATTTCTTCGAAGGGCTGCACAAAAGTGGTAAGCGTAGGGTTTGTATATTCCCCGTTTTCAATACCATCGAAACCGATAATAGAAATATCTTCCGGTATACGTAAACCTTTTTCGTGTACGGCTTTCATCGCGCCGATGGCCAACACATCTGACAGACATAAGAAACAAGTGTGCTTTCCTTGTTCCAATAATTTCCTCGCGGCCTTGTAACCCGTCATAAACAGGTAAGCCTTATCATAGTCCAGCGCCACCGACGTCGGGGTTATCCCGTATTCACCGAATACCTTGGCCATACCTTTCTCACGCAGGTGGTATTGCCCGATTACGGCGATATCCCGATGGCCGTTGCGGCAGATATAATCCGCTATCTTCGCGCCCTCGGTTTCATCATCAATTGTCACGCTGGAAAACCACGAGCGGTCCTCCGTTTTTAATACCGTAGTGGACGCCATGACGATGGGGACGCCGATCATTTTTAATGACGGGTAATTTTCCTCAAAGTATCCGCCCAACAAAATAATGCCCTTGGGGCGTTTTTCCTTATAAATGCTGATGGCCGTATCCGCCATGCTGATGTTCGCATCCAATTCGCAGCTATGCAGTATTACGTCGTAATCCTTACCGTTCAGGTTTTCCAAAATAAGCGAAATAATCCTTGAAAAAAACGGGTTCGTGATGCCGTGTACAAGCAGCACAATAGATTGGGTGGAAATGCTGGACAGGCTCCGCGCGCTGTTATTGGGTATGTAGGTGCAGTCCTCGATGGCTTGCCGCACGCGGGCGCGCGTATCCTCACTGACACCCTTGTGCCCGTTGAGCACCCGCGAAACGGTGCTTTTGCTTACGCCGGCGAGGCGTGCTATGTCATATATGTTCGCGTCTTTCGGCATGGGTACCCCTTTTATTTCATAAATTAAAACGGGAACGTTCCCGGGAACGCTCCCGAATCGTAGCATACGACACGGAATATGTCAATTGTGTTACAAAACCAAAAACATGACAGGCGATAACACAATCGGACGTACCGCATATATATGGATTGGTAGCGATAATCCGCTCTGACGCCCGGATTACGCTTGGGGGGAATCGACATGCGTGAGATGCTGCGTTTTAGTGACGTTTCGCTGACATATCAAGCCGAAAACGGTGAGGTTGAAGCGCTCAGGGATATTGATTTTTCGGTGTACGAAGGGGAACTGGTATCCGTCATCGGGCCGTCGGGCTGCGGTAAGACGACGCTCCTTTCCTTGATTGCGGGTTTGGAGCCGCCTACCGACGGGACGGTTACGATCAACGGCACGCCGGGTTATATGCTTCAAAAGGATAACCTGTTGGATTGGCGTACGATACGCGGCAACGTTTTATTGGGCTTGGAGATATGCGGCAAGAAAAATACCGCGAATACGGATTACGCCGACAGGCTGCTTGGGACATACGGCTTATGGGAATTCCGTGATAAGCACCCTTCGCAGCTTTCCGGGGGAATGCGCCAGCGCGCCGCATTAATCCGTACGCTTGCCGTAAAGCCGGAGCTTTTGCTCTTGGACGAAGCGTTTTCCGCGCTCGATTATCAAGCGCGCCTCGTCGTGGCGGATGATGTGTTTAATATCTTAAAACGGGAAAAGAAAACGGCGGTCATCGTCACGCACGACATCGCCGAGGGCATCAGCATGGCCGACCGTTTGATTGTGTTAACGAAACGCCCCGGAAAAGTGCAGACCAATATATTATTGGAATTCGACCCCCCCGACGCAACCCCGCTGAAACGCCGTGAAGACCCCGCTTTCCGCGGGTACTTTAAGACTATATGGGAGGGGTTGGATATCCATGTGTAACGTAATCTCGCCCGAACGCGTCGCGTATTTGGACGGTAAGCGAAAGCGGCAACGGTTGATACGTTTGTGTCAATTCTCCGTTTTGTTATTCACCGTCGGATTGTGGGAAGGGCTCGCCCGTATCGGTATCATCGACGCGTTCCTTATGAGCCAACCCTCGCGCGTGTGGCGGACGATCGCCAACCTTCAAAACAATAACCTGTTAAGCCATATCGGCGTCACGCTGTTCGAAACCGTCGTGGGTTTCGCCATCGGTGTGGTGCTGGGGATTTTTATCGCTTTTTTATTGTGGTATTCGGACTTTTTGGCCAAGGTCAGCGAACCGTTCCTCGTGGTACTCAACGCCTTACCCAAGATCGCGCTCGGCCCGATCATCATCATTTGGGTAGGCGCGGGAATGCAAGCCGTCATCGTGATGGCGTTGGCGATTTCCTTGGTGGTTACGGTTATGGAAATGTTCAACGGCTTTAAAAACACCGATACGGAGCTTATCAAAATGGCGAGAACGTTTGGGGCTACGCGCCTGCAAACCTTTATCAAGATCGCATTCCCTTCCAATCTGCACACGCTCTTTAGTTGCTTAAAAATAAATATCGGGCTTACGCTCGTAGGCGTCATCGCGGGGGAATTCCTCGTGTCGCGTGCGGGGTTGGGGTATTTGATCGTGTACGGCGGGCAGGTTTTCCAAATGGATTTGGTGATGACGAGCGTTATCATATTGGCGGCGCTCGCGGCGATGCTGTACCGGATGGTTGTCTTTTTGGAACGGATTGTCATGCGGGCGGTTAAGGGAAGTTAGCAATAAAAGATATAAGGGGAGATTTGCATGAAGAAGGTTTTATTATTAGCCGTGATGGCGGCCGTGGGCCTTATCGTGTTTACGGCTTGCGGACGCCGCAGCGACGGCGACCTTACGACGGTGAGGGTAAGCGAGGTTACGCGCTCGGTATTCTACGCGCCGCAATACGCGGCGATCGCACTCGGTTTCTTTGAAGATGAAGGGATCGCTGTTGACCTGTTTACTTCGGACGGTGCGGACAGAGTAATGACGGCTTTGCTTACGGGTGCGGCGGATATCGGATTTTCCGGCCCGGAGGCGACGATCTACGTCTTTAACGAAGGACGCGCCGACCATGCCGTGGTATTCGCGCAAGTGACCAAGCGTGACGGTTCGTTCCTGATCGCGCGGGAACCCATGCCCGACTTTACGTGGAGGGATATCATCGGTGCGCATGTACTTCCCGGCAGAAGAGGCGGAATGCCCTTTATGGCACTCGAATACGTGGTGCGCCAACATGGGATCATGCCCGGTACGGACGTCGATTTTGACACATCAATACAATTCGCCGCGATGGTGGGCGCGTTTATGAGCGGAACCGCCGATTTCGTGACCGCATTCGAACCCGTCGCCTCTACCGTCGAACTCGAGGGGCGCGGCTTCGTGGTCGCTTCCGTGGGTGAAGCAAGCGGCGAAATTCCCTACACGGCATATTACGCCCTCGGCAGCTATATTTCAGCCAACCCCGAAACCATCCAAGGCTTTACCAGCGCCATCGCCCGTGCGCAAAAGTGGGTAACGGATAATCACGCGTCGCTGGTGGCAAGCACGATCGCGGGATTTTTCCCCGACGCCGACCCGATTATATTGGAAAACGCCATCGCCCGTTACAAGGCGATCGACGCGTATTCCGCCAATCCCGTCATGACGCGCGATTCCTTCGACCGTTTACAACGCGTGATGGAATCCGCCGGGGAACTGACGCAGCTTGCGCCGTTCGATCGGCTGGTGGATAACCGCTTCGCGGAAATCGCGGCGGGTAAATAAGGACACCGCAAGCCATTGCGAAGAAAACCCCGATTTGCCGTATAAGGAGCAAACGAAGCTCCACGTCACGTTGCGCGGGGGGTACGCCGAGGAATTCCTTGACGCCATCCCCCGCTTGTTGGAAAAGGGATGACCAAAAGGCGAAATCACCCCAATGCGTGGGGACGATCCATGCGGGCAGGATGTCCAATATAAGCGGGAGCAAAACGGCAAAAATAATTAATGCCGTTAGGAGGGTAAGCGTACCGTATCGCGGAAACCATTTTTTCAGATTCTTTATAGAGACAAACAACGCATGGATAACGATAAATAAAACAGGCAGCAACGGCGTAAAACCAACGAAGGCAACCAAACCGCCGGTCAATATATGGTCGGGCTTTCCCAAACCGGAAGTGACCGCAAAGCGTTCCGCGTTTACGCGCGTGGGTTCGGTTGCTCCGCCGAAAAGCTCAACGTTGTGCCAATCCCGTGACATATCCTCAATATGATAGGGAATAAGCGCAAGTTCCGCGCCGCCTTTGAACACACCGCGGATGATCCGATCCTCACCGTCAACTGTCAAAATCATACCCACAACATCGATACTTCCCCACAACTTATGCGCCAGGGCTTCGGAAACAGCCGCGCCCGCACCGTCGATGGGGCTTGGCGCGCCGCCCGTCAAATAAACGGCGGGCCAAACGCAATCGGCATTACCGGAATACGTGATGCCGATTACGTCATGTTTCCTATACGGGCCCGCGGCCCGAACAACGGTTTCATTCCAAAAGGTCGGCCAAGGGGTTTCCGCATTATCGATCGCGTATTGCCGCGCGCGGTAAGCGGTTTGGCCGCTTATCGACTGCGAATAGCGCAAGGATGTCGGCGGAAAGTGCTTGATTTCGCGGGCTTGGAACATACCGATCAGCCCGAATATGATCAGGATGCACCAAGGGACGATACGCTTCATCGTCAGTTCACCCGTACGCGGTCGCCGACGCTGACCGCCCGATTGCTTGATGATATGACTTGGCTGCCGCGGTCGATCGGGCCCGTGACGGACACCGTATGGTCGTCGGAAACGATGACGCTGACGTTTATCCGCTCCACCACGTTTTGCAAGCCGAGGACGGTATTACGCCTTCCCACGGCATATACGAAATACCCGGTGTTATCGGTACGGAGAGCCGAAATCGGTACGCTCATATCGTAATTACCTCGGCTCAGGACAATCTGCGCGTCGATCCGCTGCCCCACGCCCCAATCATTACCGGGGAGGGCGATCGTGACCGTGACCCGATCGTTTTCGTCGGGCGCGGAAATGGCTGATACGACCCCTGTCACGGTGGGGGTGAAAAACAAGTTGCCGCCCCCCGTCGTCACTTCGCTTTGGCTCCCGACGGAAAGCCTTTGCGCATCCCTTTGGTTAACCTGCATTTGCGCCTCAAACCCACCTTCCGTGTCCCTGAGGGTGGCAAAGGGGGCTTTTGCCGTTACGGAGCCTTTTTCCGTTATCGTTGCAACCACGCCGTTTTTTTCCGCGAATAAAATACCCTCCGCCAATATCAACGCATCCAATGATTCGACGATGGCTTCCTTATCGGCGATGTCCAACGCCAGCGTTACCGCAGTAATATTGCTTTGCACCGTTGATTCGTTGCGCTGGTGTACGCTACGCTGATGGGTGAACTCCGCCGAAGCGAGGGAAGCGGCGGCATCCTCCACACGCCGCGCCGCCGTTCGGCGGTTATCGTTCGCCCGGGTGACCGCCGTTTGCAACGCGGCTTGCGCGCGTTCCACTTCCGTGTCCAAGGATTGGGACGTATCCTCCAGCCGTCGGGTCGCCGCCAACAGGTTGTCACGGGCGCGGGATTCGGCTGCATCCAATGCTTTTTGCGCCTGTTCTATCAGGTTTTGCCGGTTTTGCATTAAGTTATGTTCCGCGTCCTCCAGTCTTCGCGCTGCGTTTTGCTTGTTTTCCGCCGCACGGGCTTGCGCGGTTTCCAACGCCGCTTCCGCACGTTCGATTTCGCTTTGACGTCCTTCACGGGAGTTTTGCTCTGCTTGCGCCAGGCTTGCCTGCGCGTCCTCCAGCTTGCGCATCGCGATAAAGAGGCTTTCCTGCATCGCAGCTTTCGCCGAATCATAAGCGGCTTGCCTTTGGTTTATTTCCGCTATGGCCGATGCGATTACAGAGGGGTCCGGGGAAATTTGCATCAATAGGCTTTGGTATATGATCAACGCGTTATGCAAATGCCCGAGGGCTGTTTCCACGGCTGCCTCCCCTTGTATTCGCGTGCTTTCGAAATCCTCGCGCGTGCGTTGGTAATTGCGCCGAGCGTTGTCGATTGCGTTGCGGTCGGCGGTCGGTGTGTTGAGCCTTAACGCTTGCCTCAACGCTTCCTGCGCTTCATTTACGCCATGCTCGCCCTGCGCTACCGCGGCTTCGTAATCCTCCACCGCGCGGGTATGGCTGCGCAGGGCGGATTGTACAGCGTTGTCATCCCATTCTTCGTAAGGTGCGGATAACAATTGATTTAAGACCTCTTGGGCATCGGCTATTTCGTTCCTGCCTTGTTCGACCGCCGCTATATAATCCTCCAACGCGCGTGCGTGGTTGCGCAGGGCCGTTTGGTTATCCCCGCTTTCGTTTAATAACCGTTCCAACGCTCCCCTCGCGGCATCGATGTCTTCTTCGCCTTCATGGACCGCGGAGGTATAATCCTCCCTTGCCCGCGCCAACGTACGCCGCGCGTTTTCCAAAGCGCTTGCGTCAAGGGGTTCTATGTGTTCGTGCCGTTCAAGGTCAAAGCGCATTTGGTCAAGCCGCGCATTTTCGCGGATACGCATTACGGACAATTCATCCACGCAGAACGCCGCGATGGCGTCGCCGCTCCGTACCTCTTGCCCTACTCCGATAAACACTTCGTCAACCGTCAACCCTTCAAGAACGGTAACATCAATCATGTTCGCGGGCATTACCGTGGCGACGCCGTTGATCGCTTCGATGATTTCACTCCTGGCGGGTGCGGATACCGTAACCTTTGCTAAGGTCGCGCCGCTCGTACCCCGCGCCACCAGCGTGAAGATAAGCATAAACGCCAGGAACCTGAATATATTGCCCGCGGCGCGGCGTTGCTTGGGATCGGCGTTTTTCAACAGATTTTTCATATACAGCTACTCCTTGATTCCGGCGGATTGGATACCCAACTCCAGGTATTTTTGGCCGAAGAAAAAAAACAGCGCGGCCGGTATCAGCATTAACAGCGAGGCTGCCATGGCAACCCCCAATTCCTCCGACACGATTTGCGGCAGGAACAACGAAATCGGCCATGACGCGGGGTCGTTCAAAAAGGTCATGGGTTGCTCGATCGCGCCCCAAGTCTCCAAAAAGCCCAGCACCAAAGCCGCGAGGATACCGGGTACGCCCAACGGAAGCCCGACGTACACGAAGGTACGCAATCGCCCCGCCCCGTCGATGTTGGCCGCTTCCATGAGCGCCCGCGGCACCGCGTCGAAGGCCCTCATCATGATAAAGACCGGGAACGCCGAAAACGCGAAGGGCAGGATCACGGCCCATATGTTACCCATCAGACCCAAGCGGTCGATCACCAAATAATTGGGTACCATCGTCACTTGGAAAGGCATGAGCATGAGCGAAATATAGACCGTAGCTGCGACCTTGCGTCCGCGGAAACGGAAGCGGCTCAACGCCCAAGCCGCGGGTGCGCCCAAAATTAACTGGCCGACAACCGAGGGTATGACGATCTTGAACGTATTCCAAAACATGGTGAAGAACTGCGGCATGTCCAAGAGCAGCGAGACCATGGGTTGCAACGTTGGCCACGACGGAAGGATCGGCCAAACAGATTGGCCCTCCGCGGAGGTGAGCGCGGGGCCGATCGTGATGCGCAATTCATCCAACGGCATCAACGAACCCATCACCATAAACCACAACGGCCATACCACCAAAAAGGCCAGCGCGATTAAGGGAACACATTTTATACAAAACCTAATCCTTTTCATCCAGGAATCTCCGCATAACCAAGATAATCAAAAGCAACGCGACCCCCAGCATCGTAGCCGCCGCGCTCAATCGGCTGATGTCCAGGTTCATGAACCAATTATTGAACAGGTGCTGCAGCAGGTACATGGAGTCATTCGGATACGCCCCCGCTACCAAATACGCCTCCCGAAAGACACGGAAGCTGTTAAGCAGCGAAAGGATCGATACAACCCCGACCGTAGGCAGCAGGCACGGCAGGGTCACGTACCGAAAGGTCTGCAACGCGTTTGCGCCGTCCGCGTGGGCGGCTTCGTACAACGTTTCGGATATGCCGTCCAAACCCGCCAGCCACAGGATCATGTTGTAACCGTTGTTCTTCCACAGGTAGGTAAACACCAGTACCCAAAACGCCGCACCCGAATCCATGAACGCTACGGGCTCCAACCCTACACGCAGCAGGACCGTATTGGCGAGCCCGCCTTCGTTAAACAACGCCTGCCACAGCAACACGATGCTGGCCACGGGTACGGCCATCGGCAGCAAAAACGCGGTCTTGAAGAATTTACCCATGGGTTTGATCGAACGGAGCAAAAGCGCCGTACCCAAACTCACAACCATAAGGAGCGGGATGCAGACGGCCGCGAACTTTAAGGTATTCGCAGCCGCCAGCCGAAAGGCTTGGTTGTTCAAAACGGATACATAACTTTCCAAACCTATAAAATTCACGCCGCGTACGTCGTAGAAGCCCCTGCGTACCGTATCGATCAACGGCAGCAGGAAAAAAACCGTTATCCCACCAAAACTCGGCGCAAGGAACGCGACGGCCGCAGGGCCGTCCCCCTTACGAACGTTCCGCCAGATAGTTGCGAATGCTTTGCTCAATTTCCCGCACAGCCCCTTCCACATCCAACCTGCCTTGACATAACCGTTCCACCGTTTCCCAAACCATATTACGCAGGGTCGTTTCGATGTTCGTCGGCGTATTGAGCCGGGCGATAAACGCATCCAAATCAACCCCGAACAGCGGCATGTTACGCTCCCGCATCAATTCATTGATCAGATCGATTTGCGCGGCGATGCCCGAACGCGTAATCGGTAAGCCCAAGCCGTGGTTAATCTGCTGTACTTGGACCGATAACAGGGTTTGGATAAACGCGGCCGCGAAATCGGGGTTGGCCGTATCGGCGGAAACGCCCGCGAGGGTGGAAGGTATCCAAACACCCGGTGCCAGTCCCGGGAAGGGTTCGATAAACGCTTCCCCGTCCCCGCGGTCCATCATCGTATGCAGCAACGAAAGGTTCGTAACGGCGAACGCGCCCATGTTCGTTGATTGGAGCATATAAGTCACCAGCGAAGCGGGTACCGTATTCACCCTCCCGCCGCCGCCAAAGGATAGGAAGGACGATCCGGCCATCATTTCGTTTGTATCTGTCAAGCCGTACATATCGCTGATCGCCTTGGTTGTTTCCAGGAAAGCACGCAGCATATCGGAATCCAAACGATTGCCGTCAACGATCGCGGGGGCATTGGCTTGCCACATGATGTCGAACAACTCCCGTAAATCGCCGAAGTGCAGTTGGGCGCGTTCTTCCTTGGGTACGCCACCGAGCATCCCCTCCCCGCTTATCAGCGGAGCGGCGGGGTTGCCGTTTACCACGCTGTCCGCCAATGCGGCGAGCGTGCGTACATTGCTTAATTCGCTCCTGTCCCCCAGCAAAGCGGGGATCATGAATTGCGTGGGGATCACATGTAATCGGCCGTTGTCCGTATACGACGCCAGCAGGTTTTGATAGATGCCGCTTACGTCCATCCTACCCGTCAAATCGAGCAGCATACCCCTGTTCGCGTAGCTTTCGACGGGTGTACCGTCCAATATAAGTATGTCAGGCCCCCTGCCGCTCAATAAACGGGTATTTAACGTACGGATCGCATCGGACACGGATACGGCGTTGTCGCCGGATAACGCGATTTCATAGGTGATGCAAGCATCCGGATGTAAACGCCATATTTCCGTTATCGCGGCGCGTACCGTTTCGTTATCCTCCAATGACCAAATGCTTATGGTCTTTTGTGGGTTAACATGTGCGTCATGGTCCCACGTGTATCGGAACAATCGATTGTACTGACCATACATCGATACGTTTACGATGATACAGCCGTCGGCGATTTCCTGCATGGCCGCGGCCGTACCCGAAGCGGAGCCGAACGTAAACGCCGTGCCGTCAAGAAAGGTATCGATATGCCCGTCCGATGTATGGCGCAGGATGCTGTGCCCTTGCAAGGTAAAAACATCCCCGTTATTGTTCGCGCCCAGCGTACCCGGCGTTTCCAAATCGGATATCAGGCTCCCCGTGGCGATATCGTGGATCGCCGTCGTCTGCCCGAACATGCCGCCTAAGGAAATATTATTACCTCCGGCACTTATGCCGCCGCCCGCGGTACTCCCCGACATCCGAACCTCCGACGTTCGGACCTCCGTTCGGCTTCCCGTCGCTCCCGAGCCTTGCGAACCTTGCCCATGCGTTATGTTATTCATGCCCGTGGGGTTTTCCCGCATAAACCTTGCGAGCCAATCCACGCCGTAATTAAGCAAGACCCGTTGGTCGTCCAACAACTGTATCAACGATACGTTGTGGCTGTCCCCTTCGGCAATCGCATCGTCGATTTCCGCAACCGGGAAATGCTCCGTCGTACCGTCCGGGGATAATTTTGTCATGCCGTAACCCTGTAAATACAGCAGCAACCTTCCGTCGGGAAGCAACGCCGCGGATTGAACGTTTGTGAAACGGTCGTCGTTTGCACCCGGACCGGGCGATTGCGTCCATGTCACGCCTTTATCGCCGCTGTCGTACCGGGTACGCAGCCCTTCGTCGAACGCAACCAATGAACCATCCTGCGCTACCATGCTGATAATCCGCCCTTCGATGGGAGGGGTTATATCCACCTCGGCATACCGCCCCGACCGTTCTCCTCCTGCTTCAACCCTTCTTGATTCCCCTCTACTCGTTTCCTCGTTGGCACCTTCACCGCCTTCACCGTTCCTGCCGCAAGCGGTGGCAAGCAATAACAACCCCGCCGCGCAAACAAAACAAACGAACCACTTCTTCATACATGACCTCCGTTGATTTGATTTTCCCTCGGAGTATACAAACGCAACTGGGACAAAATCAGCCTTCATTTGGAACAAAATTGGAACAACCGCGAAACGCGGCGGCAAGGATGCTATAATCCGTACGGGAGGTCGCAGACAATGAATCGATTGATCTATATCGCCGAAGACGAAAAAAACATCCGCCGTCTCATCCAATCCTATTTGGAAAAAGAAGGCTATACCGTAACGGCCTTTGAAAACGGGGACCAATTGTATGAAGCATTCTTGCAAAAGAGTTGTGACCTGCTGATCCTCGACATCATGATGCCGGGTAATAATGGGTTGATTATATGTACAAAATTGAGGGCGATTTCGAACGTCCCTATCATCATGCTGACGGCCCGTGATACGGATGAGGATTATATCTCCGGCATAACCCTGGGGAGCGACGATTACTTCACCAAGCCCTTCAGCCCCGCGAAGCTGCTCGTGCGTGTCAAGGCTATGTTCCGCAGGATCGAGATGGATACGCAAACCAAGGAAGAAACGGTCGCCTTCGCGGATATCACCCTGCATTTGGATCAATTTTCCGCTTATTGCAAGGGAAATCGCTTGGGGCTTACGAACACGGAATTCAACCTATTGGCTTATCTGTTGACGAACAAGGAAAAGGCCGTCTCAAGAAACGAATTGCTCAACAGGATTTGGGGGTTCGGGAATATCGTGGAAACCCGCGCCACGGACGCTGCCGTCAAGCGCCTGCGCAGGAAACTGTCGGATATGGACAGCGAAGTTTTCATCGAAACGGTGTGGGGGTATGGGTTTAGGATACGGTCCGGATCGGAGGCATAAAATGAAGAGCTTTACGCGGAAGTTGATCCTATATTGCACCGGGGTTATCTTTATCGGTTTTTTTGTGGTTTATATCCTGTTTAACGCGATGGTGGGCTCTTATATCCGCGCGGAAGCCGAACAGGAACTCAACCTGGGGATAATAGACGCGGAGAATATATCCCGGCGCCTGTACCTTTCCATGACCGAAGTTGAATATGACGGGGAATCCGAAAATGACGATATTTCGGTTCATAATGAAATCACGCAGGGTATAACCATCGCGTCCGGTATTAGGACAAGTGAGATCAACCCCATAAACGATATACCGATTTCAAGCGTTATACGGGTATCACCTTACGATGGTTTCCACATTTCGAGCCTTTCCGTCAGCCTGGGGCACGCATATACCTTTCTTCCCATGCGTCAATCCATTATTAATACGGGTACGATCATGATAGACGCCCATATGGGTGAAATTATCATGCCCTCGCTCGAATTCCTGCCCGACAACCAAATCGCGCAAATAGAATTTCTTTCCATGTACTACTTGGATAACCGCAGCCTTTTTGCAAACGGGGGGATGGTCATCGCAACCGACGCGAACAGCACCCACTACATGCGCGCAATCAACCAAACCATGGGCGATGAATCCATTTCCATATTGCTTTATACGGATATCAGCTCCGCCATCGCCTTCATGAACAGCATGAACAACCGATTGATCCTGCTTTTGGTTTTATCCGGGCTCGCGAGCCTGACAATCGCCGCATTAATGTCCATACGCTTTAAGAAGGCGATCAACCGCCTTTGCAAACATGCGGAAACCATCGGTCACGGCGATTTCGACAAAACGGCGGGTGCATTCCATGATTCGGAATTCACGAGACTATCGAACAGTATGAATGAAATGTCCAACATGCTCAAAACCTACGAAGGTAACCAAAAGCAGTTCTTCCAAAACGCCTCCCACGAATTGCGTACCCCGCTTATGTCCATCCAAGGTTATGCGGAAGGTATCATCGACGGCATCTTCGATAAAGACGAAGCGGCGGAGATCATCCTGTCCGAAGGGCAAAAAATGACAGACATGGTGGGTGAGCTCCTTTTCCTGTCCAGGATGGACAGTCACCCCCAAAAATCCTTCACGGTTTCACCCATCAATATCCGCGGCCTGTTATCCGAATGCGCCGAACAAATGAAACCCATCGCCGCGAACGTGAATAAAACCATAACGCTAAGCGAAACCCCACCCGAAGCGGCAATTACGGGCGACAGGGAAAAATTGACATGCGCAATTATTAACGTATTGTCCAACGCGGTACGCCATGCGAAAAGCGATATAACGCTTAATTGCGTTATAAATGAAAATACTCTCAAGATCGAGGTATGTGATGACGGAGACGGGATAGACGCCGCTGACTTGCCCCGCCTGTTCGAACGCTTTTACAAAGGCAGGGACGGGAACGCCGGATTGGGGCTTGCCATCAGCAAGGAGATCATCAAGAACCATGGTGGGGACATTACCGCCGGCAACAAGCCGAAAGGCGGGGCCGTGTTTGTGGTTGAATTGCCGCTTATTCCTTCTTAAGGTATTTTCTCAATATTTCAAACACCTTATCCATATCAAGCGGTTTGCCCAGGTGGTCGTCCATACCCGCTTCAAGGCATTTTTCAATATCCGCTTTAAATACGTTTGCGGTCATCGCGATTATCGGTAATTTACCCTGCAGGCCCACGGGCATCAGGCGTATCCGACGGGACGCTTCCAACCCGTCCATGACCGGCATTTGAACGTCCATAAAGACGATGTCATATTTTTCAGGGTGCGCCCCAATCATGGCGAGTGCTTCCTCGCCGTTTTTGGCGCAGTCGATCGCAAGCCCCGTGTCATCAAGCAAAGTGATAAGGATTTCGCGGTTAATCTCAATATCTTCGGCAAGCAACATTCTTTTGCCCGCAAATTCATTGATTCCGGCACCGCTTGCGGGGTCCGTTTCCGTTAAGATACGGGTATTTTCATCATTGACGTCGGGTACCGGCATTGTGCGTGAATCTTTATCGCTGCGCCGTACCTTTACGGTAAAGATAAACCGTGCGCCTTTGCCGAGCTCCGATTCGGTACGGATATCGCCGCCCATCAGCTCGATGATACGCTTGGAAATGGCAAGGCCCAATCCCGTACCGCCGTATCTGCGGCTGATTTCGCTTTCGGCTTGCTCGTACGCGGAGAATAACCGTTCCTTTTGCTCGTCGGATATTCCGATACCGCTGTCGGTTACCTCGATGCACAGCTCGCAATCCTTTTCGGATTCTGACACGACAAACGCGTCAAAGCGGATTTCACCGTCTTCGGGGGTAAACTTTACCGCGTTGGACAGCAAATTCGTGATAACCTGCGCCAAGCGTTGGTCGTCCCCTATCAGGAAGCGCGGGATATTTTCATTGACATTCACCGTAAGCCGCTGCTTCTTTTCTTCCAATTGGAAACCCACGACCGTAAGCACCTTTTGCAACATTTGTTCGAAGTTATATTCAACGGATGACAGTTCTAATTTGTTGGCTTCAATTTTCGCCATGTCAAGCACGTCATTGATAACGCCCAATAAATGGGAGGACGCTTCACCTATCTTGTAAAGGGCTTGGTTTTTTTGTTCAACGCTTTTGGCCTTTTTCCCTATAGCCGTCATGCCGAAAATCGCGTTGATCGGCGTCCGTATTTCATGGCTCATTCTGGAAAGGAATTCACTTTTGATTTGGCTTATTTCTTCGGCATTATCCTTTTTCCTTACCAGCTCGTCTTGGGCTTCTTTTAATTGTACTATGGTCCGGCGATCCCTTGCTTTCAGCTTACCCACCATGATAACAATCGAGGATACCGCCAGCAGGATGGTCATCAGCTTTTCCGTCGCCGCGATATCGGACGTCGCGATGAAAAAAAAGTACGCGGAGTATAATACGGCGGTACTGCCGCTTAATGTTCCGCTGATATAACCGTCCAAATATGTAAACAGTACGACCGGGATAATCAGTATCATCATGGGATTCGGTATCTTAAAAAAGTAAACAATCGCAATCGCCAAAACCGTGACGGGGATACTCGAAAAGCGATAAATAATTTTACTCCATTTCACAGAGCAACCATCCTTTAAACGAACACCTTGCAAACTTGTTGCAAGGTGTCCGTTTCATTCATATTAATTTTTACTTGCACCTTTTCAATAATTGCTCCCACTTCTTATCAACGTGCGCTTGCAATTCCTCAATCATCCACTCGTTGCCTTTCTTAAACAGATGACGGAAACGGCCTTGCAGCTTGAGGTAATCTTCCACGGGGAGCTTCGTCTTCGGTTCGTAGGTCAGCTTCCATTCGCCGTTTTCGACCTCGTACAGCGGCCATATGCAGGTTTCCACAGCCAGCTTGGTGATGGTCATCAATTCCTCGGGCGGGTAGCGCCAGCCGCGCGGACAGGGAGCCAGCACGTTGAGGAAGGCCGGGCCGGGCGTGTAGTGCGCTTTATAGGCCTTTTCGTGCAGGTCCTTGAAGTTGTTGGTAAAGGTCGTTTGCGCGACATAGGGTACGCCATGGCCTACGATAATGGCCGTGAGGTCCTTTTTGTGCTGGCCTTTACCTACGCCCATTTCGCCCTTGGCTTGCTTGGAGCCGACGGGAGCCGTCGAAACCTCGGCGAACTTAGGTGTGGACGAGGAACGCTGGAGACCCGTGTTCATATAGGCTTCGTTGTCGTAACACACGTAGACCATGTTGTGGCCACGTTCCATCGCGCCGGAGAGCGATTGGAGGCCGATGTCGTACGTGCCGCCGTCGCCGCCGAAAGCCACAAACTTATAATTGTCCGTAATCTTACCCTTACGCTTAAGCGCGTTGTAGTTGGATTCCACACCTGAGATGGTGGCGGCTACGTTTTCGAAGGCGCAGTGAATGAAGCCTTCCTGCCAAGCGGTGAAGGGGAAGAGTACGCTGGATACCTCCAAACAACTCGTAGCCACGCCGCAGACGGTTTTGTCTTCCTCATTAACGGCGCGCAATACGCCGCGTACCGCAACACTTGCGCCGCAACCGGCACAAAGGCGATGACCGCCCGTCAAGCGTTCCGGTTTGCATGATTCTTTCTTAAGATTGTAAGCCATCAGTTTACCCCCCTTACTCCGACATGGCGATAAATATCGTCGGTTTTTCCGGAGTTTATAATTTCGGTTAGTTTTTCAAATACATACAGGAAATTTTCGACCGTTACGTCGCGTCCGCCCAAGCCGTAAATATAGTTAACGATTTGGGGACGGTTGGCGAGGTCGTAACACGCCGTGCGTACATCCACGAATACGGGGCCGCCCAAACCGTTGAAGCTGTCACACTTATCCATAACCGCGACGGCTTTCGCGTTGGCGAGTGCCTCCGCCAATTCGGCATGGGGGAAGGGACGGAACAAACGCAGCTTGAGTACGCCCACTTTTTCGCCTTTGACACGGAGTTGGTCGGCGGCAACCTTTGCGGTACCCGCGCTGGAGTTAAGCACGACGATCACGCGTTCGGCGTCGGCCATTTTATATTCCTCGAACAGGCCGTACTCGCGGCCGGTCAATGCCGCGAATTCCTTGGAAACATCCAATACAATCTGCTTCGCACCCTTCATGGCTTGCGCGCGTTGGTATTGGTGCTCGAAGTAAAATTGCGGCGTGTCATACGGGCCGACCGATAACGGGTCGCCGTCAAGCAAATAGCGTTCGGGTTTAAATTCACCCACAAACTTCTTAACTTCATCGTCTTCGATCAGTTCGATATTTTCCACCGCGTGGGAGGTGATGAAGCCGTCTTGGCATACCATGACGGGAAGCAGCACATCCTTATGCTCGGAAATACGCCATGACATAACATAGTTGTCATACGCTTCCTGGTTATTTTCGGAATACAATTGTATCCAGCCGCTGTCGCGTGCGCCCATGGAATCGGAATGGTCGTTGTTGATGTTGATGGGGCCCGAAAGCGCGCGGTTGATGACCGCAAGTGTCATGGGTAAACGTTGGCCGGAAGCCACGTACAACAATTCCCACATAAGGGCAAGGCCGCACGCCGACGTTACCGTAGCGGTACGCCCACCGGCTGCGGATGCACCGATACAGGCACTCATAGCGGAGTGTTCCGATTCAACCGCTACGAATTCGGTATCGACTTCGCCGTCGGCCACGTATTGGGAGAAATAATGAACGACTTCAGTCGAAGGGGTAATCGGATAAGCGGCAACCACGTCGGGGTTAACTTGCTTCATTGCGGTCGCGGTCGCTTCGTTACCGGAGAGTAATCTGCGGATTCCCATTTATTTGTCCTCCTTATCCCAAGTAATCGCACCGTCGAAGGGGCAGACCTTAAAGCATACGCCGCAACCCTTGCAATGCTTGAAGTCGAAGTCGAGGCGTTTTTCGTTTTCCACGGGAATTGCGGAGTCCGGGCAAACCGGGAAGCAAAGCATACATTGCTTGCATTTATCCTCATGGAAGGTAGGGATCATAATACGCCAGTCACCCGTGTTTACCGCGAGGGCCGTGCCCCCCTCGGTTATGTTGCCGCCTACGCTGATTTCATTCCACGGTTGGTTTTGGTTTACACCTTTTACATAAATCATAAGCCCTTTACCTCCTTTAAGCCGCGTTCGATTGCTTTCATGTTGGGCGCGATAACGTGGGGTTTTGAGGAGAAGGTGTCTTTAATCGAGATTTCCATTTCCTTCATGAATGCGTCTTCGGGTATGACACCGCTTACTTTTACGATTGCGGCCAGCATGGCGGTGTTTGACAAGTTCCGGTTGCCCAATTCTTCGCCGGCTATTGCGCTGGCGTCGATGGTATAAACCCCGCCCTTGTAACCTTCCAATTGGTCGAGGAGTTCCTTGGGTTCCCTTTCGGAGTTGATAACGATGGCTCCCGTTTCCTTAAGGCCGCCCGTAACGGCTACCGCCGAGAGGAGCGTCGCGTCCACGACCACGACATAATCGGGTTCGTAGATGTTGGAATGGAGCGAACTGCGTTCATCGCTGATACGATTGTACGCGGCAATCGGCGCACCCATTCTTTCCGGGCCGTACTCGGGAAAACCTTGTACGTATTTCCCTTGTGCGAACGCCGCGTCCGCCAAGAGCAAGGAAGCCGTTTTCGCACCTTGTCCGCCGCGTCCGTGCCAGCGTATTTCTACCATGTTTGACATGCTAGACCACCTTTCGTTTTGATACTTGCCACGGCATATCCGTACAATTTTTATAATAATAAAAGTGTACGCGGGCAATGGCAGTATTTCGATTATACAGCAGGGTTTGTTTGCTCGTAAATGGAACAAACATTCTTGCTCGTTACGGGAATTATATAAAAATAAAAAATCCGCATGTCCTCATTGACAAGAACACGCGGATAAACGAATCACATCTTATTCACAGATCACCCTACATCAACCTTACCAGCAATTGGATGATAAAGTCGCGTAATAAAAACATGAGGAGCAAGGTAAAGATCACGGAAAAATCGATCATCATACCCGGACCGCCCAAAGGCGAACGCTGGATAACCTTCCGAACAGGTGAAAGGATTGGTTCCGTTATCCTGTATATATAAAAGGCAAACCTACCGCGCGAATGGGGAAACCACGACAACAAAATCCGTATGAACAATACCACATATAAAACATTAAAAAACCATTCAATCGCCGTGATCAAATTGGGCATTGCACTTACCTTGCGCTAACCCAAGGAAATAAATACCCGCCGCTGGTAAGCTCTTCCTTCATTTCCCCGGAAATGTGTACGCCCTCGGGCGCAACCAAAAAGATGTCCTTGGAAATGCGTGATATGGAACCATCCAACGCGTAAACGGCACCGGCAAGCACGTCGGCGATCCGTTGCGCTTGTACGCGATCCACGCCCGTCAAGTTAACGGCACAGGTCTTGCCTTCACGGATGTTGTCGGTTACCGTGCAGGTGGAGTTAACGTCCTTGGGGTTGGTCAGTATAATTTGGATTTTATTATCCGAATGGCTTTTACGGCCATATAATTCTACGATTTTATCTTCGAACTTACCCTTGTGGGGCTTGGGCGCGGTAGCGGCGCGGGCGTGCTCCTGCCAGGTTTTTTCCGGTTGGGGTGCTTCCTCTTCATTGTAATACGCTTCATCTTGGTTGTCGGGATCGTAGGTGTCAAAACCCGGACTCAACATCGCGTTACGCAAACCGCTTTTTACTTTTAACCATAATTCCTTCATGTATGTTACCTCCTTGTAATGGTTACCTTCCTCCCACCAAGGCCGTGCCTACACGTACCATGGTGGCCCCTTCCTCTATCGCGACGGTATAATCACCGCTCATGCCCATGGAAAGTTCGAAGGGCGTTTGTTGGGGGGTAACAGAATCGTAACATCTCGTCCCAAAAATGTCAACACCTAAATTTCGCATTTTTCTGAAAAATAAACGGTTTTCTTCGCCATTTTCTACAAAAGGGGGAACGCACATCAAACCGCGCAACCGAATGTTCGGCAAATCGAACAGTTGCTCCGAAAATATTTTCGCTTTGTCGGGTAAAATCCCTTGTTTGCTGGCCTCGTCGGCTATATTTATCTCAATAAGGATGTCGATTTTCCTGTGTATCGCTTTTGCTCTTTCGTTTATTTCCACGGCCAAATCATAGGAATCCACCGAATGGATCATACAAACCTTATCAATAATTTTCTTTACCTTGTTGCGTTGCAAATGTCCGATAAAGTGCCACACAGGTGAGTCGCCATATAATTCAACATATTTCGGTAAAAATTCTTGTGCGCGATTTTCACCGAGATGCGTTACACCCGTTTTTATAAGTGTACGGATACGTGAAACGTTTACGTTTTTCGTTACGCCGATTAACGTAACATCAGAAGCATGGTGTCCGCTTTTATGCGCCGCTTCAGCGATGTTTTTTCGTATAATTCTTACATTTTCCTCAATATCCATATAATCTCACCATACCGTTACCATATCATTTGGCCGTCCGTAACCAATCCCGCATCGATCACGATGCTGTCGAACTCACGCAGGCTGCCGCGGTTACGCACCGGGCACAATAATGTAGAACCACCCCTGTCGGTAATCGGTTCATCCGTATATATCCTCCGAAAGTCCGCAAAGCCGTGATTCGCGCGGTATATGCCCTGTACGGTACGCACGTCGGTGATTGTATGGCGGCCGCCTTGCCCGTCAAGCAAAACATCGCCGTAAAAAAGGCCCGGCGTGTCGCTCCTGATATGGGCGAATGCGCCCGCCCATTCCGCAACCGTTACGGGAATGCTTACATTCCCCTCCCCCGTATAACGGAGCACCGAATTATCGATAATACCGTGTACATACGATATGGGAATAACAAAATAATCGCGCGAGGCAACGGCCGTGTTGGGAATTTTCAGCCCTTCCTCCACGGTTTGGGTCGTACGGATATTCACGTTGCGCCGATGCATAAAATCCATTACATAACGCGTTGAGCGGAATACCACACGGCTGTCACGTGTATAGGTCTTTAATTGCGTTATACGCATATTCATGGGGATAAAATCGCCGATGGAAGGGTTTTCCACAAATATCGTGCGCGTTTGCCCTACGGCATAATCGTGTATCAGTTCATTGGGTATGTATACGGCGATGTACCATATATTACCTACGATCTTAAATGCGGGTTCGTTGGCTTCCAGATACTGCGGGGGGAAGAGGGGGATGGTATCAGGGGTGAAATTGAGCTGTTCACGGGTGAGCGATTCCATACCGGATAGGGTGAACACACTTTCCAAGCCGTCCACGATCGGCGACATAATGCCGCCCGAACGGGCATACATATTAGTGGAATGTACGCCTAAAAGCGCCAACAAATCCGCCTGTTCACGGGCATAATCCCCCGCGGCGCTAAAGCCCCTGCTTATGATGAACTGATTGCGGTGGGTAATCGATTGGTTTAAACCGTCGCGCAGGGCATACAAGTCGGAAAGGTTATGGGACGTAAACGAATGGGCGCGGTTGTCCACCTGTCCCCTGATATGGTTATTGAGACGGACGACATTGGGGTCGGTTTGGTCGTGCCGCATCGTGGAAACACGCATGGCGTTTTGGTCCAATACTTGCATATCCCGATTGATCGAAGCGACTTCGGCGGCGTCCTGTATGCTGGCGATACGTGTACCCGAACGGACGCGCTCACCTTCACCGACGGCATATACGATTTGTCCGTCGCGCGGGGCGTGATATACGCGCTCGTCCCTGATGATAATCCCGGTAAAAGTTTGCGGTGTGTCAATGGGGCCTATGCGCACAACTTCCGTGGCGACGAGGGGAGCCATATGGCTAACCCCCCTGTTTATCAAATGCCCGATAACGTAGAGGATAATGACCCCCAAAATAAAATACGCGGAAAATGAGGAATAACGGATCCTTCTTTCCATAACGTCCCCCCACTTATCTTAAACTCGGAGTAAAAAATGCCCTTTAGAAAGTTGATTATACCGATATTGGTTGGCTTGTTCAATATAACGTTGCTTGCGTTTCCGCGGGAAGCGTTAGGTGCGGCGCGTGAAGGGCTTTTATTATGGTTTCATACGGTTTTGCCTTCGCTTTTACCGTTTGCCGTCGGTATGAATATATTGATAAAATTGGGGTTTATGCGTTTTTTCGGCGAATGTATCACCCCTTTGACGAAAAAAGTATTCGGTGTCGGCGGTGCGGGGGGAGTCGCGTTTATTACGGGGGTAACGTCGGGCTACCCGATTGGTGCCAAGGTCATCGGGGATTTATACCGCGAGGGGGATGTTAAAGCCGATGAAGCGCAGCGGCTTATGGCGTTTTGTAACAACGCGGGGCCGTTATTTATCGTGGGAGCGGTAGGGCTCGGGATGTTCGGCGATGCGAAAGCGGGTTATATATTGTGGGCGGGGCATATATTGGGTGCGCTTGCGATCGGTTTGCTCGGGCGATTTATGCGGGGAACCGTAAAGGAAAAAGATAACCGTAGAACCCGAAAGGATGCGGGTCATTTACGTACGGAACCCTTCGGTAAGGTCCTTGGCGAATCGGTGGGTAACGCAATGGAAGCGATGGTGCTCGTCGGCGGGTTGATTATTTTCTTTAACGTGTTCTTTTGTATCCTCCATACAATATTTAAACCGGATGATATGATTATCGGGGGGTTAATCAACGGGTTGCTTGAAGTGTCCGGCGGGGCGCGTATGATTTCCGCACATGGACCCGACGCGATTTCATTATCGGCGGCGGCTTTTGTGATTGCCTTCGGCGGCTTAAGCGTCCATGCGCAAGCAATGCACTTTACCGTGGGTACAGGGGTAAAAGCCGGTATATATCTATCGCATAAACTCCTCCACGGCATCCTTGCGGCGGTTTTTACGACTTTTTTATGGTTATTGACGTAAATTGTGCATATGATACTATTACTTTGCGCAATCAACGAAAAGGGAGGGTTCCAATATGAACCATGAATTGCAATACATGAGGCGCGGGGTCGCGGCGGCGATCGTGTTCACCGTTATCACTTGCGGCATCTACGGGATATATTGGCTGTATCAAATACTGACAGCGCAATACCACCTGAACAGACGCCCAAGCTCCGCCGGTATGGATATCGTGCTTTCGATTATCACCTGTAACATCTATACCATTTACCTGATGTATAAGATGGGTAAAATGGAATCGGAAGCCTACCGCAACTACGGCATGTATCCCAAGGATGATGCGATCCTTTACCTCATTCTCGGGATATTCGGGTTCAGCATCATTTCATATGCGATTATCCAATCAAATATGAATGCCTTGGTGGACAGCGGCAAGGAATACAACCCGCCTCCACCACCACCCCAACACAGTTATTATCAATAACCTATGAAACAGACAATTAAATTATATGTAATATTATCAATAATCGGAGGGATAGCGTTGTCGCTGTCCCTCTTTTTCGGCATTGGCTTCCCTTGTGTTTTTTATTGGGGGGTCGGTGTCCCCTGCCCTGCCTGCGGCCTGACGCGGGCGTTTATCAACGCGGTGCGATTGGATTTCGGGCAGGCGTTCGCGTATCACCCGCTGTTTATTATCGTCCCGATTTTGCCGCTGATCGCTTCGGGCTCAACGAAACCAAAAGTGCAAAATACCTTATGGATAATCGCCATTGTGCTGATTATCGCGGTGTGGGTTGTACGGATGGCCTTGTTTTTCCCCGATACGCTTCCCATGGTTTTTAATTGGCAGTCGTTGTTGGGTCGGGTTCTTCAAACAGTTCGGGGAGGATAACCTCGACGGATTTATCCGTGAGCTGCGAAACGAACGCGTTTAATATTTTTTCGATTGATGTCTTTAAGTCGTGTCGGGCGGCATCCTCCGTCGCCGTAAGCGATATCGATGTATACAGGTCGTTTCCGATATATACATTTGCGCTCCCCATCACGTCCCCTTGATTGATGGGCGCTTTTTTATGGATCGGTACGCTTAACTCAACGCGGATTTCAACTCTTTCAACACTATTTAAGGGAATCCGTACGCCTTCTTCATAAATGTACCCTACGGAACCCCCGCGGGAACGCGTAACGGGCATTTCCCCCGCATTGTCCCGCGCCGTGAGGATCGTCTCATATACATAATTATTAAATCCGTAATTAAGGATTTCCTTGGAATCCTTATATTTTTGGCTGCGGCCCTTATCGCCCCAGCCGCTTGCCAATACGACGGAAATCAGCTGCATATCCTCGCCTTCGATTTTACGTTTGGCCGCACCCACGAAGCAATGCCCCGCTTTATTGGTATAACCCGTTTTTACGCCGTTGGCGCCGGGGTATTCGTGCAGGAAGCGGTTGCGGTTGGTAAACGAATAGCCCCTCTTATCGCTTTCAAACCGCGCGTCGCGGGTATTGGTGAGGCCGATGAAACCGGGGACGCGTAACGCATAACGCGTGATGATCGCCAAATCATAAGGCGTTGAATGGTGATCATCCATATCCAAACCGCTGGCCGTTTTAAAAATTGTATCCGTCGCACCGATCTCACGCGCTTTTTCGGTCATCGCAATGCAAAAATCCGCCACGCTCCCGTGCAGATGTTCGGCGATCGCCACGGCTGCATCGTTGGAGGATTCAAGCATGAGTGCCAGCATCAAGTCGCCGAACCTAACCTTTTCGCCGGCGGAAAGGTTCATCTTAACCTTTGGCGCGGATGCGGCTTTTTTCGATATAGTTACGGTTTCGTTCATGCGGCCGCTTTCAAGCGCGATGATAGCCGTCATGATCTTCGTGGTGGAGGCCATCGCCAACGGTTCGTGTTCCCCCTTCCCCCAAAGGACGCGCCCCGTTTCCGCGTCGATGAGGATCGCGCCGTGCGCGTTGACGTCGGGTTTATCGGCTCTTACCGGAAAAACGGGGGATAAACAAAGCATAATCCCAACGATAAGCAATACCTTTTTCATCAGAAAATTCCTTTCAACGTATCGATAACGTTCCGATAAAATTATTGTGTTCTATTTTTTACAAATCATACGAGCCATTGTATAATGTTACGGAGGTGTTACATACATGAGCAGAATCATCGCCATCGCCAACCAAAAAGGCGGTGTGGGTAAAACCACCACCAACGTCAATCTCGCAACCTGCTTGGCGCAAGCGGGTAAAAAGGTACTCGTCGCGGATATTGACCCGCAAGGCAATACCACCAGCGGTTTCGGCATAGATAAAACCGCGCTGAGGCATACGATCTATAACCTCTTGATGGGTGACGCTTTTCTTGAACAAGTGAAGCTGTCCACCATCGTGGACAATTTAGACTTGGTGCCCGCCAACATCCATTTAAGCGGTGCGGAAATTGAGCTCGTCAACCAACCCCGACGGGAATTCCTGCTTCGGGGTATATTGAGCCACACACGCTACCTCTATGACTTCATCCTCATCGATTGCCCTCCCTCCCTTAACATGCTGACGTTAAACGCGTTATGCGCCGCCGATACGGTACTCGTACCCATCCAATGCGAATATTACGCGATGGAGGGTTTGACCCAATTGATGCACACCATTAAATTAATACAAAGGAAACTTAACCCGCGCCTTTTCATCGAAGGCGCGGTATTTACCATGTACGACGCCCGTACGAATCTGAGCGCGCAGGTCGTGGATCAAGTAAAGACGCATCTTTCGGAGCATATTTACGCCACGATCATCCCCCGCAATGTGCGCCTGAGCGAAGCGCCGAGCCATGGCTTACCCATCACCCTCTACGACCCGGGTTCAAAGGGTGCGGAGGCATATATCCAACTGGCGCAGGAAGTCATCGACAAGGAATAGAGGTATTTTTCTATGGCGAAAAAAGGACTGGGCAGGGGGCTCGACGCCCTGCTGGACAACCCGAATATCGAGCAAACCGAAACGAATACCCCCGAAACGCCGTTATCGGGCGTATCCATGGTCGATATCCGACTGGTGGAACCGAACGAAAAACAACCCCGACAATACTTCGACGATACCGCCCTTGAGGAATTGGCGGCTTCCATGAAGAACTTCGGTATCATACAACCGCTTTTGGTAAAGCAATCCGGCGGTTATTATACGATTATCGCAGGCGAGCGCCGTTACCGTGCCGCCCGTATGGCGCAATTGACGGAGGTCCCCGTCGTCATCAAGGAATATACCGCGATGGACGAGCTCCAAGTCGCCCTCATCGAAAATATACAACGGCAGGACCTCACCCCCATCGAGGAAGCGCAATGCTATACCCGATTGATGGATGAATATTTTTTTAGCGCGGAGGACATCGCAAGGCAGGTGGGTAAAAACAAACACGCCGTCACAAACGCGCTGCACTTGCTAAAACTGTCGCCCGCCGCGCAGGAATTCGCCGTCACGGGCGATTTGACCGCAAGCCACGCCAAGGTACTACTCGCAGTCGAAAACCAAAAATTACAAGCAAAATTGGCGAAGAGGATCGTTGAGGAAGGGTTAAGCGTACGCAACGCGGAAAACGCCGTCGCCGCCGCGCTCCGTGAAGCGGAACGCGAATCGATTGAAGATCCTATTTCGGAAGCGGTTTTGCAAGCCTACCGTACGGCGGAAATTGATTTGAAACATGCCCTCGGCGCCAAGGTAAGCATCCGACCCGGTAAAAAGAAAGGCCGGATAGAAATCGAATACTATTCACCGAATGAACTGGAAAGGTTGTTGCAATTGTTACGGGGAATCCAATAAACCTAAACCATTCCCCCAAATTATCCGAATACATTACCGAGGACGTATTTAATCTTCGCCGATTGGGGTAATGTATGAACCCTTTTAATATTTTCATCAACCGCGATGTATCCGTTTTCACCGCGGTACATAACCAAAAGCGACCCGAAACGGTATGGCGGGACGGTCAAACCGTTTCGGCCGTGTTGGAAAGCGTAAACAACGGCACAGCATCCTTACGAACGGAGGATGATGTGCTTTTTACTGCCGACGCATCGGCTATACGGGGACAAGTGGGCGATAATCTGACATTCTCGGTAAAGCGTACGCAACAGGGATACGAGCTGACGCAAGTCACCGACCGTAAGCAAAATACCGAAACGCCTGCGCCCCGACGCGGCCGCGCCACAACGATGGACGCCATCAAGGATTTTACGCAAACAATTGAAAGCATAAAGGAAAATAATGAGCTCCGTTCCGAATTCCAACAGGAACAGAACCTGAAGGTAGCCCGCGCCATCGCGGCGATACGGCGTTCGCAGGGGTTTATGGCCGCTACCGGCGGGAAGAGCGCGGCAGCCGCCATCGTGGAAAGCGGCTTGGATATATCCAAAGTGAGCTTCGCCGCGATGGATCGTATCCTGCACCATGTGGATCGCCGCCCCACGCAACCCATGCCCGAAGACGAACGGTTTTTTTCCCGTAAAAACGGCGAAGCCATGGTTTCGGGTTTACGCAATCACGGCTTGCCCGTTTCCGAACGTAACGTTTCACACATGGAACGCGCGTGGGAACGTTTGCCGGCCAAAATGCCCGATCCCGTCATAACGCACTTGGCAGCCGATGAAACGGAGCTCACGCTGGACCATATCTATAAATGCAATTATTCCGCCCCGGAAAATAAGGAACCGCAGCCTTACCGCGAAGTCACGGCGGATGAATGGAACAAGCATCAAATCGCCATCGAAAAACTATTTATCCATGAGGAAATCCCTTCAACGCAAAAAACGTTTAACGCCGCCCGCTTCCTTTTCGAACGGGACCTGCCCATCACGAGGGAAAATATCGAACGGTTTATCTTCCTCCGCGAATTACCCGTAAGCATAAGCGGCGAAAATTTTCCCGAAGCCTTTTTTGACCGTGCGGCGGCGTTTATCGTACAGGATAAGCCGTTAGGTACGTTATCCCTGCCGGAAATCGTACGCCTGGCCGAAACACAATTAAAAATAGCCGTACAAGCGGCGGCACGCCATCAAAGCATAGGCATCGACACCGACGTTATGCGTAATAACCTGCGCCAACTGACACAACGAGAAGCGGAACTTTATTTAAAAATGGCCGGTACGCAAACAACCGGTACGGAAACGGCAAACCTTACGCTCCCTGCTTCCCGCCTCGTCTCCGTTTTTTCCGTTTTATCCAACCTCCAGCCCCTTACCGCAAACGTCCATGCGAACATACTCCATGACCGAACACCCTTCACGATCGAAGGGGTACATGAATCCGTGCTTACGGCGCGCGCGCATTCCGACTACGAACAAAACGCGACCGTCCCGCTTGCACGTTACGGCGACTCCTTCGCTCAAGTCAAAACGTTGTTTGCGCCCTTGCTTGACGGTATGGGTATCACGCCGACGTCGGAAAACGTAAAGGCCGCGTTTATCCTCAGTAAAAATAAAATGGACGTAACGGTCGAAAACCTCCACGCCGTAAAGGAAATCGATGCAAAAATCACTGCGATTACCCACAAGCTCCACCCCCTCATCGCCGCCAAAATGATTACCGAGGGGTTAAATCCGCTTAACATGCACGCCGATCAATTATTGGCTTATGTAAGGCAATTCAATTACGACATGGGTGAAAGCGGTACGGAAAAAATCGCGCGCTACATACATGAAATGGATGAAAACCAACAAATCGACGGTGACACACGCAAGGGCATGATCGCCATCTACCGTATGCTGCACGTCATCCAAAAGGACGGCGCGGCATCCTTGGGGCTTGCAGCGCAGCTCAACACCCCTATTACATTGGGCGGCTTGTATGACCTCGCGTTAAATCGGAGCACCCGCAAACACGTGGATATAACCGTTGACGACGCGTTGGGGGAATTGGAGCGTATCGTACGCCCCGAAGGTAATATCCGTGCCGCAATCGAAAACGGCGCCCAACGGCACGCGCTTTCGCACGCGGATATCATCGCTGACGCCTTCACCGACATCGCCCAACCTACCGCTTTGGAAAAGTTGTTCCAAGCCGCCAACGGCATGGAGCAAGCCCTTGAAGACCTCGCCGCGGAAAAGCCCCACACACCGACAAATCCCGCAACCGCTACCGAACAAATCCAATCGTTTGTATCAGCCAATCCCGAGGTAATCCACAAGCTGCAGAGCCGAGGTATCTCCACCCGACCGGGGCATATAAAAGCGCTTTCCGAAGGGGACGATTCCGCTTTGGTTAATCATTTAAATGATATCGAAGATAAGACCGATTGGTTGGATGCCGTCCCCGCATCAAACCTTTTATCTCTTCGTATGGGCCAATCCCCCGGACATATCCTCGCGCAAATCCGCGCTGCGCTCGGGGATGAAGCCATTGGCCCCGTCCAATCCTTAATCGCAATCACCCACGGGCTCAACGGCGACGCCCAAGAGGGTTTTTCCCTTCCCGTTCGCATTAACGGGCGTATCTCCCACTTGCGCATGTATGTATTAAATGACCGTATGCTTACCGCTGACGGCGCACGAATCTTTATGTCGCTGGACACGGCATCCCTGGGTAAGGTTTCCGTTTATTTTACATGGAACAAAAACGGTTTGGACGCCACGGTTTCCGCGCAATCGAACGCCGTATCCGAAGCGCTGGAATCCTATGAGGATGAACTCCATGCACTTGCGGAGGAAAACGGCATACACATTAACGGAGTGAAGTTCATTCATGAATAAACAATCGGATTTTTTCGCGGCGGTCGCCGCGTTAACGCAATTTATCGAGTTGGCGGATAAAAATGTCGCAAAAAAAATTTCCGCATCACAACAAAATGCTGCTGATAACGAGGAGGAATAGTGAATGGTAATCGGTCATAACGTACCTGCCCTTAAAACCCATTTGAGTATGCGCCGTTCCGACCGCGGCCTTGCCGCCGCCATGCAACGTTTATCCACGGGTTTCCGTATCAATTCCGCCAAGGACGACGCGGCGGGCCTCGCCATCGCCAACAAGCTGAGCTTCCAAGTCAACGGGCTCAACCGTGCCAGCGAAAACGCCACCCACGGCATTTCCCTCGTGCAAACCGCCGAAGGCGCGCTCAACGAAATGCATAACATGCTGCAGCGTATGCGTGAATTGGCTGTGCAAGCCGCAAACGATACCTATACGGCGGAAGACAGGTCCCTCTTGGACAGGGAAATCGCCCAGCTCATCGACGAAATCCACTTCATCGCCAACCGTACGGAATTTAACCGTATGCGCATCATCAACGGTGAAGCGGACAGGGTATCGTCGGTAACAAAATCACCCAATCCCCCCGCGTTTATCCCCAACCCGCCCGTGGGTGAACCCGGACATGTTCCGGCTGCGCCGCCGGCAAATATTTCAATTCCCAATCCGCCCCCCGGTCAGCCCGGCCATGTACCCGGCTTGCCATGGCCGCAACCTCCCGCTTCCGGCGGTCATCCCGGTCCCACCCCCGAATTTATTGTTATCGCTAACCCAACGGATCCTTCCGATCCCTTTATCGGATATTTTCAAGACGGAATCCCCGAGTTTATCGCACTCGATAATATGGATTTATTAACGATGGGGCTCCCATACAGTAACTTGCATATCCCGGGTGGGACGCCTCCGCTGTTTATTCTAAACCCGCCCGAAGGCGAACCCGGACACGTAGCGGGTACGCCTCCCCCATTTATCGTCACTTCATGGAACGAAATCCCGAACCCCAACGAAGGTGCGCCGGGGCATGTATCGGGTACACCCGTAGGTGATTTGATTCCCAACCCGGCATTCGGTGAACCGGGGCACAGGATGCCCGTGGTAAAACCGAACCCGGGCGTAGCTTTCGACGGGACGGTTACCGATGCCGCCGCTCCCGGCCATTACGCGGGAACACCCCCGCATATCATCCCCAACCCGCCCGTGGGTACCGTCGGCCACTATAACCCCGCCGAACCCCCCGCCACGATATGGATACCCAATCCGCTGCCGACGGATCCCCTTTATAGTTCCATACACGATCCGGGAGCGGCTCCGTCGCATATTATCGTCGCCAATCCGCCCCCCGGGCAGCCCGGCCATGTACCCGGTTTGTTACCGTCGCAAATAACGATACCTACCCCCGTGTCGCAATTCCCACAGTTGTACGCGCTTTTTAACAATCCCTCAAGCCATCTTTTCGGCCTCCATTTGCAACCCGACATGGTTATGGGGCTTAATTACCCCTTGGGTGATCCCAACCGCGTATTGGGCGGTACCCCGCCGGAATATATACCCAACCCACCCGTCGGCGAACCGGGGCATATAAGCGGCGGTACCCCGCCGGAATACATCCTCGTATGGATGCCCGACCCCGACGGGGAATATACGTGGACATTGTCACTCAATCCGCCCGCAGGCGACCCCGGGCATGTCCCCGCAAAGCCGCCGAGCATTATTCCCAACCCCCCCGCGGGTAATCCCGGTCACGTAAACAACCCCGATGACCCGGAATATATTTGGCGCGTGAATCCTTCGGCGGGTACTCCGTGGCCTCCGGGTGAAGGCCCCGCGTTTATCACGATTGATGTCCCCCACTACGGCGACCCGACAAACGACCTTTTCTTCGACGCATTACGTGCGCTCGAGTTACGATACCCCGCGCCGGATTTTATTACCGTACCCAACCCGCCTTTCGGCGAGCCCGGCCATGTACCGGCGGCCGCACCCCCCACCATCGAAATTCCTAACCCGCCCCCGGGTGCCTACGGGCACGACCCCGGTCCCCCCCCCCCAACCCTCATCCCCAACCCGGACCCGGGCGAACCCGGGCATGTATCCGGTGCTGCTCCCCCCACAGCGATCCCCAACCCGGATCCGGGCGAACCCGGGCATGTATCCGGTGCTGCTCCCCCCACAACGATCCCCAACCCGCCGTACGGCGACCCGGGGCACGTACCCGGTATACCCCCCGCCATGATTACCAATCCGAACGCGGGTGACCCCGGGCACGTACCCGGCATACCGCCCGCTATGATTACCATACCCAACCCGGCGGCAGGGCAACCGGGGCACGTACCCGGCATACCGCCGACGACGATTACCATAACCAACCCACCCGCGGGACAACCGGGGCATGTGCCCGCCCCGCCGCCGCCCGCGTTAATCGGTATGGCAAACCCCCCGCCCGTCGGTCACCCGCTGAGCAGCTTCCACCAACCCGCGGCAGTGCCTGATTATATCCAAATACCCAACCCACCCGCAGGACAACCCGGGCATGTTCCCGGAGGCGTACCCCCCACGGAAATCGCGAATCCGCCCGTGGGTGATCCCGGTCATGTTCCCCCGCCGGAGCATATTATTTGCTGGGACGAATGGACCATACCGGACGAAATCCCCAACCCGGCTCCGGGCGAACCCGGCCACGTGGCGGGGACACCCATGGGTACATTGGTCCCCAATCCGCCGTCGGGTGCACCGGGACATGTCACCATGCCCGTGCCGGTGGTTATCCTCAACCCCATCGACCCAATGGACCCCAAGCATGTACCCGCCCCCACGATAATCCCCAACCCCGCTCCGGGCGAACCCAGCCATGACCCGGGGCACATTGCCCCCGCAAATATATGGATACCCAACCCGCCGCCGGGGGAAATCGGGCACGTACCCGCCCCCGCCGACCCGCCCGATTTTATTTGGGTACCCAACCCCGCGCCGGATCATCCCGATTACGGCCATTTGCACGCATTCTTCGAACCCGATGCCACGATAACGGTTAATAACCCGCCTTACGGTTCCCCCGGTCATGTACTCGGTACGCCGGATGTTATGATAACCATGGATAATCCGCCATCGGATCATCCCGCGCTCGGTCACTTGCATGATCCCGGTATACCGCCTGCCGATATCGCCAACCCGATCTACGGGCAACCCGGACATGTACCCGGTACGCCGGACGCGACAATCGACAATCCGAACCCGGGCGAACCCGGACATGTATCCGGAGGTATGCCGCCCGCCATAATACCCAACCCCGCATCGGGCGAACCCGGACACGTGCCCGGCACGCCGATTCCCGATTTCATTGATAACCCTGACCCGCCCGACCTCCTGCACGACCCCGGCGACGGCCCCCCCGATATGATCACCATACCCAATCCCCCACCCGACCATCCCCATTTCGGGCATTTAAACGTACCTTCGCTTGCTTATCCCCCGCCGATCATCCAAAACCCGCCGTTCGGCCAACCGGGGCACGTTCCCGGTGCCTCAGCCATACCCGCGAGGGGTATCGCTTCATTATTATATATGTCGGAGCAGGTACAGCCGGGTTCGCTGCCGTTAACGGTGGAAAGCCCGGGAATGCCTGCGATCTTGACCATTGCCTCCACCCCTTCATGGATCGCTCCCACGAACGGTTCGTTCAGGCTCAACGGTAATGCCTTTAACATACAGGAAGGCGATGACCTGCAAGCCATACTCAACGAAGCCATGAAATACGCCGGGATCGATATGCAGAAAAACCACACCACCGGCGAATACCATATGTATACCCGAGTAGCCGGAAGCAGCCAAATGATCAGCTTCCAAGGGAATGCGCAAATCCTTGCGGCTATGGGCATACAAGGTGAAACGCATATAACGGGTACGGATGCGGTTATATCGGGACCTCGGGTAAACCCGCCCGTATTGGCGCAACCTGCGTCGCTGCCGATTAAAATTCCATCGGTCCCCTTAACCCATGCAGGTAATCTCACGATAACCGTCAACGGCGTATCCCACTCGAAAGGCTTCGAAATCGGCGACGAATGGGACACCGATGTACTTCCGTGGATTGAGGGTTTATCGGGCTTAAGCGTCGTCGGCACCGAAATCGTCTCCGACTTAACCGGTGCGCAGCAATCCATATCCATCGCCGCCGACGATCCCCTGTTGTTGACGCATTTCGTTAGCCTATCGGCTCCCTCTACCGTTTTCGGCACGAACGAACCCCTCCAACTGCTTAACATCAACGGCGTTCCGGTACCCGGTACCAATTTGGCGGTTTCCGTCAACGGTAACCAAATATCCGTACGGGGTACGGGCGGCGAGGACATACGCTTTAACATACAAGCGAGGATTAATCCGAACAATCCGCCCCAAATCATATTCGGTGACGTGGGCATGACACCCGTGACAGGCAATACGCTCCCGATGGACTTGGATTTTGGATTCCGTGAATTCGGTCCGTTGCGTTTGCAAATCGGCCCGAGCCATAACAACGCCATCGATATCCAAATCCCACGCCTTAACGCCGAAACGTTGGGTTTGGTGGAGTATGTGGCGGGGCAACGCCGAAACTTGCTTTTATACACCACATCCGAAGGCGCGCAATTGGCCATCGGCACGTTGGACAGGGCGATCAACACCGTTTCGGCGGCGCGCGCGCGGCTCGGCGCGTTTCAAAATCGCTTGGAATCAACCGTACGCAGCTTGGACGTGGCTGCGGAAAATACCGAATCCTCCCGCAGCCGTATAAAAGATACCGACATGGCATACGAATCCATCAAATTCGCCCAATATAACGTCATGTTCCAAGCCGCGCAGGCCATGCTGGGGCAAGCCAACCAACGCCCGCAGCAATTGCTGTCGCTGTTGCAATAACGGGAGGTCGGTATGATAAACGCAGATGATTATAAGATAAGGATTTCCAATGCCAATCCTGCGCAGTTGGTCGTAATCAATTTCGAAATGGTTATCGCGTTCCTGGACGACGGCCAAATCGAAAAAGCAAAGGACGCGCTCAGCCAGCTCATACGCTCGCTCAACTTCGAAATCACCCTCGCGCATGATTTCTATGAAATATATAAATATGTAAACGAATTGTTAATCGCCGCGCAATTTTCGAAGGACGACGCGAAAATAAAACAGACACTCAACGAAGCGCGTGAATTGATGGATGTTTTACTCGTCGGTTGGAAGGATGCGGAAAAGCAGGTAGCCGACCTCCCGCCCGTGGCGGGGATAGCCCCCAAGGTGTACGCGGGGCTTACCTATTCGCGCAGCGGCCAAGTTGACGAATATGTAGATGAAGGTAATAATAAGGGGTACATGGCATAAGACAAGGAGCATTCAATGCAAAAACCTATCATCTACAGCGGAATGCAGGCAACGGGAAATCTCCATATCGGCAATTGGTTGGGTGCGGCGCGTAATTGGGCGAAGCTGTCTTCTGACTATAATTGCCTTTTTTGTGTGGTGGACCTGCACTCGCTGACCGTGCGGCAAGACCCGAAGGTACTTCGCCAAAGCGCGCGGAACGTATTGGCATGGTACATCGCACTCGGGCTTGATCCTGCGAAAAACATCCTTTACTTCCAATCCCACGTAGCCGCCCACGCGGAGCTGGCGTGGATTTTGAATTGCTATTCCTATATGGGCGAATTGGGCCGAATGACCCAGTTTAAGGAAAAATCCGCCAAGAGCGAAGAAAACATCAACGCGGGGTTATTTACATATCCCGTATTGCAAGCGGCGGATATCCTGTTGTATCGGACCAACCTCGTACCCGTGGGGGACGACCAGCGCCAGCATTTGGAATTAACCCGTGACGTTGCCCAGCGCTTTAACCAAGTGTATGGGGACATTTTTACCGTACCTGAGGCATATATTCCACCTGTAGGCGCACGTATCATGGCATTGCAAAACCCCGAAAAAAAGATGTCTAAATCCGATGATAATCAAGCCAACTGCATCTTCCTTTCCGATGAACCCGGTGTTATAATCAAAAAGTTCAAACGGGCGGTGACCGACTCCGATAACCAAATCCGCCACGCACCGGATAAACCGGGTATCTCCAACCTGCTTACGATTTATTCCTGCGTAACGGGACGCACGATGGATGAAGGCGTCGGCGATTTTTCACAAAGCGGGTACGGTGACTTTAAGGTCAAGGTGGGTGAAGCGGTGCTAGAAGCCCTTATCCCCTACCGCGCAGAATTTGAGCGGTTGATAACGGATACCGCGTACTTGGACGGCGTAATCGCCGATGGCGCCGATAAAGCGCAAGCCATGGCAACGTCCACATTAATAAAAGTAAAGGAAGCTGTAGGGCTACCTATATGTATAAAGGAAGGGGTTTCTTATGAACGCAGTTAATTGCCCGCGTTGCGGTCGTATGTTTACCAAAACGTTATCTAACATTTGCAAGGATTGTGAAAAAGCAGAGGTAGATAAATTCGAGGAAGTACGGTTATACGTAAAGGAAAACCCGCACAGCTCCGCCCAGGAGGTTTCTGAAAAATGCGAGGTTTCCGTAAAACGTATCCTGCAATACGTACGCGACGGGAAAATTGATATTTCGCAAGGGATGGAAGGGCTTATCACTTGCTCCAAATGCGGCAGACCGATCAAATCGGGCCGCATGTGCGAACGGTGCACGAAAAATATCGCCGGCGCGCTGACGGATATGATATCGGTCGCCACAGCCGTTAAGGAAAAGGAATCCTCCGGTTCAAGCCCCAAGCAAAGCGGTATGTTTACGTTAAATAAAAATTAATATCCCGAAATAACAGCCGTTATTTCCACGCTTTATACAGCCCCGCGATGACTTGTTCGATCGGGGCTTTTTTGATTACGACGGTTTTGATTTCCACGCCGTATGACGCTGACAACAAACGCAAGCCGTCGAAGCTCCCGTTATAGGCGATTTTACCGTTCGATACCATAAGGATACGTTCGGCCATTTCTTCCAAGTCGTCCATGTCATGACTGGTGACGATGATCGTCACGGCGTTTTCACGGTTAATCTTCTTTAGGAAGTCGATCATTTGCCGCTTGGCAACTACGTCCAGCCCCAGCGTCGGTTCGTCCAATAAGATGAGCGTGGGGCTGTGTAAAAGCATCATGGCAAGGTCCACCCTCATACGCTGGCCAAGGGATAATTCCCGTGCGAAGGTCTTTAATAACCCGCCGATGTCGAGCAGGTCGGTCACCATTTCCATGTTGCGTTTATACACGGCGTCGGGGATGTCCCACACCACGCGCTTCCATTCAAAGCTCTGTAAAATGGGATGATCCCACCACAATTCCGTACGGTTGCCGAAAAGTACGCCCAACTTATGCATGAGGCGTATCCTGTCTTTATCGGGTGACATACCCAGTACGGAAATATGACCCTGTGTGGGTCGCAGCATACCCGCCAAGAGCTTCATGGTGGTTGATTTGCCCGCACCGTTGGGCCCGGCGTAGGCGACGAATTCGCCGGGATTGACGGTGAACGAAACATCATCCAACGCATGGACGGTTTTCTTTTCCGGTTTAAGCAGGTTTTTAAGTATCCCTTTCCCCGCGTTTTCACGCTGCCATTGGGTGAAGGTTTTGGTAACGCCTTGGACATGAATTCCCCCGTTTTTATCGGCGGTGTCCCATGGGATGGTATCGGTTGATGCCCTTTTTAACATAATGGTTCAATCCTTTCCTAAAGAAATAAACAGCGAAAAGCCATATGACGATTGCTATCAATAACGGATACCACGCGCTCAAACCGAAGGGCGCTTTACCGAATAACGCAAGCGTGGGGAACCACGCGAGCAACCCCGTGGGGATAAACGTGATAAGCGGAAGCTGCAGGTAACGCGGCATCCCCGACAGCGGGAACGTGCTGATATGTCCGAAGGTATCGATGACGAAGGACGAAATCTCCTCAGCCTGTACCGGCGCGTAAAACGTAAAACAAGCAGCGAAGTACGAGCTACCCAATATGATCGCCATCGTTATCAACAGGTTACCCGCAAGGGAAAGTATCCACCACCAAGGGAGGGTGATATCAAGGTTGTGCAGGGCAATCCCCATCATCACCGCGCCCGAAATAAGATTGCTGCTGCCCGAAAACGGGATGAACCCTTCGGTGGCGAGCTGCATGGGTAGGGACACGGGTTGGATAAACATATGCTCAAGCTGCCCACGTCCTATCCTTCTGCTGATATGCCCCGTATTCCCGCCCGAACAGAACGTTTGGAAAATACCCGTGACAACGGTCGTATACGCAAGCATAAACAGTACCTCGAAGCGGTTCATGCCGCCGAGGCCGTCGAACCGCCACGCCAACAGGAAAATTCCCGTTACGGACGACAGGTTGGAAATCACGTCCGCCAAAATCGCGAGGACGGCGAATGTACGGTCACGCAACAACCAAGCCAAATCCATCTTTGCGTATAAGGCATAAAGGGAAAGCACCCTACCCACCGTAACTCACCAACCTTTCCTTCGATTGCGCGAACCATATGATCGCGACGGGCCAAAGGATGATATTCCATACCGCTTGCACGATGATAATCCGCATCGGGTCGGACGCACCCACAAACAACGACAGCGACGCGCCGCCCAAACTCCCGAAGGGTTGCACTTCGAAAATACGCGTTAAGCCGAAGGGTAAAATCCGAAACGGGATCACCGTACCCGAAAACAACGACACGACCGCCATCCTGATCGAATGCCCCAACCATGCCATACCGCGCAGACGGATCGTGATGCAAGCAAAGATAAAATCCAACGCGAACCCCAAAGATATACAAAGGAGCAACGACGGGAAGAACCACCCCGTAACCGGGATTACGGAGATTCCGAACAGGGGCGCGATCGCCAGCATGGGCAACGAAAATACCAGTAGCATAGGCATCCATTCCCCGACCGTCTGCGCGATTAGCTGACCGAAAATCGGGAAAGGCCGCGCATACAAATTAATTAGTTGGCCTTCATAATTCCAAGCGGATGCCATGGTGCGTACGACCAGCATCTCCGACAGCAACGCGTTTACATAGGTATAGGTAAGTAACTGCGTTAACGTCATCCCCACGTCGGTTTCACCGTCGGCGATGACCCGCCATAAGAACATTAACGGCAGCAAGTACATCAGCCGCACGATGATGGCGGGCAAAAGGTAGACCAGCCCGCCGTTGGTTTGCCCGCGTAAGGCAGTCAGGGCGGTCGCGGTATATTTATGCATCGCCGGCATCGGTTTCCAACTCCGTTATCACGCCGTTTTCCATATGCCATATCCGCGCGGCGAATTTATTGATGAAATAGCGGTCATGGGAAATCATCAGCAACGTACCGTCGAAGTCCGCCACCGCTTCTTCGATCCATTCGCGCGATTCTATATCCAAATGGTTGGTCGGTTCGTCGAGGATAAGAAAATTGATCTTATCCTGCATCAGCAAGCATAACTTGAGGCGGCTTTTTTCACCGCCGGAAAGCGATGATACCTTCTTGGCGATATCGGGTGTACGGAAGTTGAACTTCATCAGCAAGGCACGTGCCTTGTCTTCGGGTAACCCGGTTGCGCCGCGGATCGTTTCCAATACCGTTGCGTTAACGTTGTCAAAAAGGACGATTTGCGGGAGATAAGCGATTTTGATATTGCTGCTTACCTTTACGGTGCCGTCGTCGCAGACCTCTTCGCCCGTCAATAGCTTGATCAACGTAGTCTTACCGCAGCCGTTTGCGCCGATGAGGGCGATGCGGTCATTACGCAGGATATTTAACGTAATACCGTCCATCAGAATATTTCCACCATATGCCTTACGCACATCCTTAAGCGAAACGACGACCTTTGCCGCGTAACCCCCGCTCTTAAAATCCTCGTTTACCTTACGCGTCACGTTGGGTTTGTCGATCTTCACCATATGGTCGATACGCGAAAGGATGGCGTGGTGTTTCGTCGTATAACGATTGTTTAACACAAACCATTTGGCGCGGTCTTCTATGCGTTTGATTTCCCTCTGCTGGCGTTCGTACTGTTCCGAATGCTTTACGAACCGCCGAATCCGCTCAACGGCATAAAATGAATAGCTCCCGCCGTAAAAGTTTACCTTGCCGTAATCGATTTCGATAATGCGCTTGACGACGTTGTCCAAAAATACCCTGTCGTGGGAAATACATACCACCGTGCCTTTGAAATCACGCAGAAATTGTTCCAGCCACGCAAGGGACGGCAGATCAAGATGGTTGGTCGGTTCATCCAGCAACAGGATGTCGCATTCACGCAAGAGGATTCGGGCCAAGTTGACCCGCGTTTTTTCCCCGCCGCTAAGGGTGGAAAATAAACTGCTTTTCATCCCCTCCCCTATGTTCATCCCATTGCAAATCTTATCGATCTTATAATCCACGTCGTATCCGCCCAAGCGTTCATAATCGTCCATGAGCTTGCCGTAGCGTTTGAGTACGGCGGGATCAGGGTCGCCTTCCGCTTTTTTCATTGCGTTATAAATTTCGGTAACCTCTTCGAAGGATGTGCGCAGGATATCCTCCACGGTTTCACTTTCACCGAAAACGGGGATTTGCGCCAGAACCTCCACTTTTTTGCCCGTTGCCTTTGACAACGTACCGCTTTCGTAATCCTCGTCTTCGGCCAATACACGAAACAGCGTCGTCTTACCGGAGCCGTTCCTGCCCAGCAATCCGATTTTTTCCCCGCTGTAGATTTCCAAGCTGATGCCTTGCAATACGTGATTGGCTCCGTAGTATTTGTTTAACTCGTGTACGGAAATGTCGATCATGCGGATCATTCCTTTCTGTTGTTGCGTCGGTCGTCGCACAGCTAATTAAAAAACCCTGTGCGATTGTTGACCTCCGCACAGGGTTATAAGCGCGATATGCTTATAGCTTACGAATTAACCGATTAATTCGCGTGTGGTTACGGGCATCAAACAATCCGAAAATGGGCATACCACCCCCTTGTTTGAAACCGCGTTCATTGAAAGATGGAAGATATGCGCCATCCATGTAAATTGTTTCATGCTTTTCACCACCTTTCTTGTTAAAACCAATAGGTACGCTAGCACAGCACTTACCGGAAGTCAAAATATTTCGCTTAACGAGTTATTTTTTGCGCATATTCGCTTTCATGTGTTGCCTTACGTGTATTTGGTGTTTCTTCCAATGCGCGGCATCCTCCCGATGGTACGCGCTTCGGTCGTCCGTATATTTATTTTCGCGCTGTTGTTTTTGGTATTGTTCCCAACGGACGGGGGTTAGTGTTCCGCTTTCCAATGCGGCCCGAATCGCGCATCCGGGTTCGTTCGTATGGCGGCAATCGGAAAAGCGGCATTGCGCAAACAACCCCTCCACGTCGCCGAAGCCGATGCTGATCCCCTCCTCCGCGTCCAAAAGGCCCAATTCGCGCATCCCCGGCGTGTCGATGACCATCGCTCCCTGCGGCAACGTAAAAAGCTGCCGATGGGTAGTGGTGTGTTGACCCTTCGAAGCGTCTTCTTTGCGAGTTTCCTTCACCGTCATGACCTCTTCATCGGCCAAGGTGTTAAGCAAACTTGATTTGCCCACGCCCGACATCCCAAGGAAGACGATCGTCTTACCCGGTTGCAAGTATCCTGCCAACGCGTCAAGACCGTAACCCGCACGGCTTGAAATGGCATGGACGGGCACATCCGGCGCCGCGGTTTTCACTTCATTGATTTGCGAAGTAAAGTCATCGACCAAATCCGCTTTTGTCAGGATTACTACGGGTTGCCCCCCGCTTTGCCGCGCTTGCGTAAGGTAGCGCAGGATACGGTGTATGTTAAAGTCCCGGTTCAAGGACGTGAGGATGAAAACATAGTCGAAATTGGCGGCCACTACCTGCTCCTTGATATGCTTGGCATACCCCGCCAAATGGCCGGAAAAATCCGCCCGCGAAAATTTCGTGCGGCGGGGCAGTAATTCCGTGATCATCGACGGCCCGCTGTCGTTGTATTGCAAAAGCACGAAGTCACCCACGCAAGGCATGTCGGCCCGTACGATTGCGCCGCGCATGAACGAGCCCTTCAACCTCGCCGCCAGATCCCCGCGTTCGGTGATGACGGTGTACTGCTCGCGGTGCTGTTCGGTTATCCGCGCGGGGAGAAATCCCTCGGGTATCATTCCATCGTAACCATATGCTTGTAAGGCTGTCATTCTCTTCTCCTTTTTTAATCGTGTGATCATTTCGGACATAAAAATACCGCGGACATCTTATACCATTTTTGGTATAGAAAGTAACCCCCGCATCATTTTTGAATAGGATACAAGGTGACGGGGGGATTAGCAATGATGCGGATAGGTTTAGCCCTCTCCGGCGGGGGGATACGCGCGGCCGTTTTCCATCTCGGCGTATTGCGTTATATGGCGGACTCGGGGCTTTTTTCACGGATATCCAGTATTTCGTCGGTTTCGGGCGCGAGTTTATGTATGGGGGTTATCTTCGCGGCCAACGGGAACAAATGGCCGTCCGCGGAAGCCTTTATCAAAGACATCCAACCGCGGGTCAAGCGTTTGATCATTAACGAAGACATCCAACGTTCGGCGTTGCTCCGTTTGCCGTTTTCACCGACGAAATGGAATAACCGCGTGGAATTACTCGCCGACATGCTTGAGGAAAAATGGGGGGTAGTCGGAAACCTGCAGGATTTGCCTTCATTTCCGTTTTGGGAAATTAATTGCACGACGTTTGAAACCGGCAACCGTTTCCGCTTCCGCAAGGACTATATGGGTGACCAAAAAATCGGTTATGTCCAAAACCCCAACCTGCCTATTTCACATTTGATCGCGGCATCGGCGGCGTATCCCGTCCTTATCGGTCCCTATACGTTAAAAACGACCGACCTGCGCTTCACCGCGGATAAACAGGGTAAAGGAAAAAATGCCGAGGTCCTTGATCGCTATACCTTATGGGACGGCGGTGTTTTTGATAATTTGGGATTGGATGCCTTGCACAAGATAGGCGGCCATTTGGACAGGGAAATTAATTTCCTTATCGTCAGCGACGCCTCCCTTCCTTTGGAACATCAAAACCGCGGACGGCCCTCGCAAAATTTACGGCGGTTATTGGATATCGCCACAAACCAAGCAAATCATTTGCGCGCCCGCGATTTTATATATTCCATTGTTGGATGGAAAAGGGGGCTCTACGTAAAAATCGGCGAAGGCGTAAGGAATTACCCGACGACGCTGAACGCCCCAAGCGAAAAGGATTTCGACCTCATCTTCAATAACGGCTACGAAAGCGCAAAACACGAGCATGTCACCAAAACCCGTTTTATTAATACAATAAAATAAGATTCGAACAAAGGGGACTGTATCATGCAAAACGACATGTTTTATTTACAGGATGAATCGTCGGACTACTTTACGCAAGATTTTTGGGAAGAAAACGATCCCTATGACCAACCCGAATGGGCGGAAGCGCCTTCGGAAATGGTGAAGGAATTGTGGCCGGAAATACAATCGGAAGGCATGTTCCAATCCGAATGGCGGGAAGTGCAACCGGGTGACGTGACGTTGCCCGTGTGGGCGGAAGCGGCTGCGGGTGTATTGCCACCCCCGTCGATGCGTGAGGTTCCCGTTACGATTACGGCAGCCGAACCCGGCAGGGGCCATGCGTGGATCCTAACGCCTTCTCAGCGTCCGTGGATGCAGGGTCATTGGTTTGTCCCGGGTACCCGAATCGAAATCTTCGCGTCACCCGCACCGGGCTTTGCTTTTTCGCATTGGACGTTTATCAACCCCTTTACGGGGCGATCCTTTTCCGATGTGCGGGAAGCCATGGTAATCACCGTATGGGGCGAATTGAATATTCTGGCGTATTTCGTAGCCCGCAGGCCGATACCCCCACCCCGACCCCCGATCATCGGCAGGCCGCCGATCCCACCCGGGCCGCCTTTTATTCCGCCAAGGCCCCCGGGACCGCCTCGCCCGCCGATCAGGCCGGTGCCTCCGATCCTCCCGCCCCGTCCGCCGGTCCCGCCCCCACGGCCACCCTTTAATCCCCCACGGCCCCCGGGAACCCGCCCGCCGGTTCCCCCGCCCCGCCCGCCGATGAGGCCCACGCCCCCGAGACCGGAACCCATACGCCCCGGCGGCCCCCGAGCGGCAACCCTTTCGGAAACACCCGTAAACCCGATTATATCCGTATAAGCAAAAGGCTGCCTCGCAAAAACGATGCAGCCTTTTTTATCGGTTGAACCCGTAAGCCGTTAAGATTCCCTTAAACCTTTCGAGCTCCTCCGTTGCGGGAGATCGAGTATCGGCGAGCTTGTATGGGATGTTCAAATCCTTCCATTTAAGCTCGCCGTGTTTATGAAAGGGGAGTATTTCGATTTTTTGGATATTCTTGAATTGCTTCAGGAATGCGGCCATTTCGGTAAATTCGCTTATATCGTCGGTCAAGTCGGGCACAAGGACATAATTAATTTGCGTCGGTACGTTTAAGCGTTGCGCCACGCGTAAAGTGGCGAAGGGTCTTTCTATTTTTGATTGCGTGAGCCGACGGTATGAATCGGGGTTGTATGCCTTTAAATCCAACAATAACAAATCCACGTACGGGAGGATATCGTCAGCGGCCCCTTCATCCGCGCAGCCCGAAGTGTCCAGCACCGTATGGATTCCGTTAACGCGGCACGCCTTCAACAATTCGCGCAGGAACGTCGGTTGATCCGTCGGTTCCCCACCGGATACGGTAATGCCGCCGCCCGAAAATTTATAGTAGGAAGCGTATTTTAATACCTCCTTTAATATTTCCTCAATCGATTTCTTTTCCCCGTGTTTGCGAAACCATGTGTCGGGGTTATGGCAGTATAAACAACGTAAAGAACAGCCCGCAAAAAAAACCACGGTACGTATGCCGGGACCGTCCACCATGCCGCCGGTGTAAATGGAATGGATGTAACCCTCCACGCCTACATGCTTTCGTGGAAGGTACGATGAATGACTTCCAATTGCTGCTCGCGCGTGAGCCGCACGAAGTTAACCGCATATCCGCTGACGCGCACGGTCAGCTGCGGGTATTCTTCGGGTTTCTCCATCGCGTCCATCAGGGTTTCCTTGTCAAAGACATTAATATTAATGTGATGGCCTTTGTCGTGGAAAAATCCGTCCAGTAAATTGGAAAGGTTGTGGATGCGTTCATCCCCGTCGCGCCCCAGCGCCTTGGGTATCACCGAAAAAGTGTAGGAAATCCCGTCGAGCGCATATTCGTAAGGCAATTTCGCCACGGAGGACATGGAAGCGATTGCTCCCTTTTGTTCGCGGCCGTGCATGGGGTTGGCACCCGGTGCGAAGGGTTGCCCCGCTTCACGTCCGTCGGGTGTTGCGCCCGTGGTTTTTCCGTACACGACGTTGGAGGTTATCGTTAAGACCGAAAGCGTGGGGATGGCATTCCTGTATGCGCGGTGTTTCTTTAATTTTTCCATGAAGAGCTTCACGAGGTCGTTTGCGATTTTGTCCACGCGTTCGTCGTTATTGCCGAATGTGGGGTAGGTTCCCTCGATTTCGTAATCCACCACCAAATCGTTTTCGTCGCGTATTGCCTTCACTTTCGCGTGTTTGATGGCGGAGAGGGAATCCACTACGACGGAAAGCCCTGCGATACCGCACGCGTGCGTACGGACCACTTCCATGTCGTGCAAAGCCATTTGCAAGGATTCGTAGTTATATTTATCGTGCATATAATGGATGATGTTGAGTGTGCTGATATAAAGCTGTGCCAACCAGTCCATTACTTGGTTGAGCTTACGGTACACTTCGTCGAATTCAAGGTATTCCGTTTTAACGGGCGCGAACTCGGGTGCGACCTGTTTGCCGCTTTTTTCGTCCCGCCCGCCGTTGATGGCGTAAGTCAACGCCTTCGCCAAGTTCGCCCGCGCACCGAAGAATTGCATTTGTTTGCCGATGCGCATAGCGGAGACGCAACAGGCGATGGCATAATCGTCGCCCCAATAACCCCGCATCAAATCGTCGTTTTCGTATTGCAAGGAACTCGTTTCAATGGACATCTTCGCGCAATATCGTTTAAAGTTGTCGGGCAGGTTATTGCTCCACAATACCGTCAGGTTGGGCTCGGGTGCGGGACCCAGCGTCGTCAGCGTGTGGATCATGCGGAATGAATTTTTGGTGACGAGCGTCTTTCCGTTTTCACCCATACCGCCGATCGCCTCGGTCACCCATGTGGGGTCGCCGGAGAACAGCGCATTATATTCCGGCGTGCGCAAAAAGCGGATAATCCGCAGCTTTATCGCGAAGTGGTCGATGAGCTCCTGCGCTTCCCGCTCGGTAATTATTTTATTTTTTATATCCTGCTCAATATAGATATCAAGGAACGTAGCTACCCGCCCCAACGATGTAGCCGCTCCGTCCTGTTGCTTCGCCGCCGCCAAAAAAGCAAAGTACGTCCATTGGATCGCTTCCTTCGCGTTGGCTGCGGGGTTTGAGATATCAAAGCCGTAACCCCGTGCCATGTCCTCCAATTGCTTCAACGCACGCAATTGCTCGTTGATTTCCTCGCGCAGTTGTATCTCTTCACGGATACCGATCAATTTACCCGAAAGGCGCATCAAGTTTTCATGCTTGAGTTGGTTTTTCTTGTCCTTTATCAGGAACGCCGTACCGTACAACGCGACGCGGCGGTAATCGCCGATAATCCGTCCGCGCCCGTATGCATCGGGTAAGCCCGTTATAATGCCGGAGGAACGCGCGGCGCGCATATCATCCGTATACGCGTCGAACACGCCGTCGTTGTGGGTTTTACGGTGGTTGGTATAAACATCCTCGATGGCGGGGTCAAGTTCATACCCGTAGGATTTCAACGCGTTTTTAATCACGCGTACACCACCCTTGGGCATAATGCCGCGTTTTAACGGTTTATCGGTTTGCAAACCTACGATTTGTTCCAAATCCTTGTTGATATACCCCGGCCCGTGCGACACGACGCTCGACGGTTTTTTTGTTTCCACGTCAAGCACGCCTTTTTTCGCCTCTTCCTTCAAAAGCACGCAGACCTCCGCCCAAAGAGCGTCCGTACGTTCGGTCGCATCGGTGAGGAAACCCGCATCCCCTTCGTAAGGCGTAACGTTACGCTGTATAAAATCACGCACATTAACTTCTTCCGCCCATGTGCCGTCGTTAAAGCCCTCCCACGCAGGGAATATATTTCCCGCGTTCATGGTTGTTTGCCGATATAAGCCAGAATCCCGCCATCCACATACAGGATGTGGCCGTTGACGAAGTTAGACGCGTCAGACGCCAAAAATACCGCCGGTCCGGCTAAGTCCTCCGGTATACCCCAACGCCCCGCGGGTGTTTTCGCTATGATAAATTTATCAAACGGATGCGGATTGCCTTCGGCATCCTTTTCACGCAGGGCGGCTGTTTGCGGCGTGGCAATGTAACCGGGACCCAAGCCGTTACATTGGATGTTGGCCCCGCCGAATTCCGCGCAGATATTTTTCGTGAGCATCTTCAAACCGCCTTTGGCGGAAGCGTAAGCGGAAACCGTTTCGCGACCCAATTCGCTCATCATCGAACAGATATTAATAATTTTACCGTGACCCTTTTCCAGCATACCGGGTATCGCCGCTTTGGACATGATAAACGGCCCGTTTAAGTCAATATCGATAACCTGACGAAAATCCGCGGCTGTCATCTCCAGCATGGGGATACGTTTAATAATCCCCGCGTTGTTTACCAGTATATCGACGATACCCACGTCCGCGCGGATTTGTTCAAACAATCCGTTCACTTCGGCCTCGTCGGTCACGTCACATACATAACCGCTTGCTTTAATACCCAACGCTTCGTAACCCGCCAATCCCCTTTCCACCAGTTCCGGCTTCAAATCGTTGAAAATAATCCGTGCGCCGGCGTTGGCGAGTGCGGTACCGATAGCCATACCGATACCGTACGACCCTCCCGTAACCAATGCGATCTTTCCGTCCAGCCTAAAGATATCCATTATGATTCCTCCCTACCAATTGCTTTAATGTATTTAAGTCTTCCATATAACTATCCATCCTTACGTTGTCGCACAGCAGGCGTATATCGGCTTTTTCGCGGAGCAGCCAATCGAAGATCATCGTGTAATCAATCACACCTTCACCGATTTTACACCATGCTTTTTTATTGTCTTCAATGGCGATATTTTTGATATGCATTACGGCGATATCGTCGCCAAGCAATTCGATCATTTGCCGGAATATAGCGCCCTGTCGGTCAACGCTTTCCGGCAATAGCAAGTTCGCGGGGTCAAAAATCAATTTAAGTTTTTTTGACCGCACTTCGTCCAGCAGTCGCCGCGCAAGCTCGGGTGTATTTAACGTATGCTCCGCAACGGGTTCGATGCCGATGATGACGCCTTCCCTTTCCGCTGCTTCGGCCATACGGAGGACGCTGTCCTTCAGCAGCGCATAACTCGCTTCCCGTTCTTCCTTGGGTGCTTGTGTGTTTAGCGCCGTCGTTTCCGTGCCTACGACGGTTGCACCCATATTCTTCGCATGTACGATGTTATCCGTAAAAATCCTTACATTTTCCAACCGTTTTTCTCGGTCGTGTATGGAAGGTTCGATATAACAACCCAATACGGTGATTTCCAAATCGTAACGTTCGAAGGCGCGTTTTATTTCTTCCGCGTGCCGCGCGGTAATATCATGAATGCGGTTGATCCCGTCGATCGCTTTCGCCGGTGCCAGTTGGACGCAATCAAACCCAGCGTCTTTGATTATCCCCGCTAATGCGTCCGCCGTATGCCGCCCGAAGTCGTGCGCTCTGGCCCCGATCTTCACAGCGTCACCCCCGTTTTAAAGATCGCCAAATCCCGTATGCCGTTTTGCTCCGTTTTGGTTAATTCGTTGCCGCTTGCGATCCTGATGATATATTCATAGAAATTATCCGCCATATCGCCCACGGGTATACCGTGTATCAACGGTTCGGCGTCGTAATCGATCCAATTGCGTTTTTTATCGTATAGGGCCGTATTGCTGGAAATCTTTACAGTGGGTACGGGTGAACCGAAGGGGGTACCGCGTCCCGTGGTAAACAGGACGATGTGCGCCCCGCTCGCCGCAAGCGCGGTAGCGGCGACCAAATCATTACCCGGGGATTCGAGCAAGTTGAGCCCCGGTTTACGAAGGATTTCACCATAAGACAACACGTCGCTTACCAAAGCCGTTCCGGCTTTTTGCGTACAGCCCAAGGATTTTTCATCCAACGTCGTAATCCCGCCCTCCTTGTTGCCGGGAGACGGGTTTTCGTATATGGGTTGATTATTGTCAATGAAATATTGTTTGAAATTATTGATGAGACCGACCGTTTTATCAAAGATACCTTCGCTGACGCAGCGGCCCATGAGGATCGTTTCCGCGCCGAACATTTCGGGTACCTCCGTAAGGATTGCGGAACCGCCCTCCCCCACCAACCGATCGGTGAACGCACCCACCAACGGGTTGGCCGTTATCCCGGAAAGGCCGTCGCTCCCGCCGCATTTGAGCCCGATTATTAAACCCGTCGTGGGGATCGGTTCCCGCACATCGTTTTCCGCTTCCGCGATGATATCATCGATAAGCGCCAACGCGGCGGCGACCTCGTTTTCGTGGTCTTGGCAATTAATAAATTTGATTCTGGATTCGTCGATGTTTCCCAGCATATCACGCATTTCGGCGATACTGTTATTTTCACAGCCCAATCCCAATACCAAAACGCCGCCTGCATTGGGATGATGCACCAACCCGCACAATGCCTTTTTCGTATTTTCGTGGTCTTCACCCAACTGCGAACAACCATAAGGATGCGGAAAATTATATACCCCTTGCACGCTGCCGCGGATTTTATCCACAGCTTCACGCGCGATGGCGTTGCCTGTGGGGTTTACGCAACCGACCGTAGGAATGATCCAAATCTCGTTACGGATACCCGCCTTACCGTTCTTTCGTTTAAACCCCATAAACTGGCCGGGTTCGCACGTTACGGGAACCGTTCCGACGGATGTATAGGAATAATCCACTTCTTCCGATAAACCCGTCCTCAGGTTATGGCTGTGCACATGTTCACCCGTTTTTATATCCTTGGTCGCATAACCGATAGGGTAGCCGTATTTGATGATTTTTTCACCGGTTCGGATATCGCTTAGGGCGATTTTATGGCCGAACGGGATGTCCGCGGTCATACTTAACGCCACCGCTACATTATCCGCGGGATTGATCCTAAAGTAATCCATGAACGGCACCGCGCATCCCCGCATCGTTAATGCGGTATAAATGGCTTATGATGGTTTCGGTTAAGCCCGATATCGTCGTTAAATCCCGACCCCACAAATCAGCGCGGCTTAAGAATAAGGGAACGAACACATCCACGGGTTTATCTTTGCTTTCATTAAAAAACGCCTTCACCGAATCATCATCCATAACCGTGTACGGAATGCCGTCGCGTTCACCAACGGAATAAAATCTGATAAACGCCGCAAGCGAAAAAGTCAGCAATTTCGGAAGGGATCCCGTTTTTTCATATGTCTCCAATATAGTGGGCAAAACGCGTACCTTAAACTTGGCGAACGAATTTAATGCGATCGAAAGGAGGTTGTGCCGTATGAACGGGTTTTCGAACCGTTCGATAACCGAACGGGCGAAGGTGTTCACTTCGTCTTCGGGTAGGGGCACCATAGGGGCGAGCTCCGTATACATAACCTTTTCGACGAAGGCACGCATGTCGGTGTCCTTCATCATATCCCCCACCGTATCCAATCCTGCCATATAAGCCGCCAACACCGATGCCGTATGGGTACCGTTCAATAAACGTACCTTACGTTCGCGATAGGGTGTCAAATCGTTCGTGTAGATTACGTAGAACCCTATTTTATCGAGGGGGAACCTGCGCGAAATACGTGACGGGCTTTTGCTTTCGATTACCCAAAGCGCGAACGGTTCACCCGTAACGATCAAATCATCCTTATACCCGAATTCCTTTTCAAGAGTTTCCGCTTCATCCGTGGGGTAACCCGTCATAATCCTGTCCACCAGCGTATTGCAAAACATATTACAATGCTTCATCCAATCCAAAAAATCGGGGGGCAGCTTCCAATGCTCCGCAATCTTCAAGCAGCAATCCAAAAGCAAATCGCCGTTGTTTTCGTTTAATTCGCACGGGAGGATGATTAGCCCCTTCGTACTGTCGCCGTTAAAGTGTTCGTAACGTTCATGCAACAGCTTGGTGAGTTTACCCGGATAGGTGTTTGGCGGGGTTAATTCGTATAAGTCGGTATCATCGTATACGATCCCCGCTTCGGTTGTGTTTGAAACGATCACTTGCAAGTCGGTGTTCTTGGCGAAAGCGGCGTATTCATCATAATCCTCGTACGCATCCGTCGCGCCCGCCACACTTGTTACGACGCGTTTCTCCACATGGATTTCGTTGTTGCGTTTACCCCGCAGCAACACGGTATACACGCAATCCTGCGATTTTAACGGCGCCAAATCACCTTGCGGGATGTTCTTTATGATTTGCACGCTGCCGATATAAACGTTTTGCTCGTTTGCGATGTCGATCATATAATCGACGAACCCTCGCAGAAAGTTCCCTTCCCCGTATTGTAAGACCGTTACGGGGCGTTTGCATTTCTTCGCCGCTTCGTTGACGCGTTTCATCGCTGGACCCTCGCTCCCGCGCCTTTCATTAAACCTTCGACTTCCTTTAATAAAGCCGTCGTTGTATCGCCCGCCGTCGTCATCGCCAATGCGCCGTGGCACACGCCGTAATTTAACGCCGTTTGATAATCCTTACCGTGCATGAGCCCGTAAATCAAACCCGATGCGAAGCTGTCACCGCCGCCCACACGGTCAAGGATTTCCAATCCGTCAAGTTTCATGCCTTGGTATACGTTGCCTTCCGCCCAGCAAATGGCCGACCAATCGTTGATTGTAGCGGTTTTTACGGTGCGCAGGGTCGTACCGATTACCTTAAAGTTAGGATAAGCCTTCGAAGCCGCGTTAATCATTTGGATATAACCGTCCATATTTAATTCGGAAAGGTTTTCGTCGTTACCTTCGATTTCCAACCCGAGGCATGCTTCAAAATCCTCTTCGTTTCCGATCATCACATCCACGTTTTTGGCGATTTCGCGGTTTACTTCCTGTGCCTTTGCTTTACCGCCGATGGCTTTCCACAAAGAGGGGCGGTAATTTAAGTCATAGCTGACTAGCGTGCCGTATTTTTTAGCGCATTGTGCGGCTTCGATAGCCACCTGCGCGGCGGTTTCGGACAACGCCGCGAAAATCCCCCCCGTGTGGAACCAACGAACACCGAGCTTACCGAAGATTTCCTCCCAATCGATGTCACCGGGCTTAAGCGCGGCGGCGGCGGTATTGGCGCGGTCGCTCACCCCGATGGCCCCGCGTACGCCGTACCCCCGCTCAGTGAAATTGAGGCCGTTGCGTACATTACGCCCAATGCCGTCATATGGGATCCATTTGATAAAACGCGTGTCCACGCCGCCCTGTAAAATGAAATCCTCGATTAAATAACCGATATCGTTATCCGCGAACGCGGTGACGACGGTCGTTTTTAGTTTGAAGCATTTGCGTAAGCCGCGGGCTACGTTATATTCGCCGCCGCCTTCCCACGCGCGGAAATTACGTGCGGTACGGATGCGTCCTTCGCCGGGATCGAGCCGCAGCATAACTTCCCCCAGTGATAATTCATCAAACAAGCAGCTTTCCTTCGGTTTTACGTTTAACATATACGTTCTCCTTCTTTCGCGTTATCGCGAGGTTATTTATTTTTTATGGTTTCGGAAAAGGCAAACAAAAACGGTGCGACACCCTTCGCGTCATTATTCACGCGGGGTTCGGATACATAGTACTCGAACGTGCCGTCGCGTTCCTTATACGTACCCTGCCCCGGCATACCGCCGAGCCCTGCCACAAGGCATATATCCTTTAATATAAAATTACCGTTTTCCAATGTGAGTTTATGCTTTACGACGGCATCGAATATTTCCTTGCCGTATTCGAAGTAATAAACAGGCAGGTATCCCAACCGCGCACCTTTCATCAAGGCGTAAGCGATCGCGCAGGAACCGCTGGTTTCCAAATAGTTGCCCTCACGATCCCCTTGGTCGGTTACTTGGAAGAATAGGTTCGTTTCCTTGCATTTATACCTTAACAGCGCATCCAATAAATCCTTCAGATAATATTGCATCGTTATATATTCGTAAAAAAATTGTTCGTTTGTTTTTTCCGTCGTATCGACCAACGCCATGGCGAGCCAACCGAGCGAGCGCGTCCAAAAATTTTTACTTAACCCTGTTATCCGATCCGACCAAAACACTTCACGGCTTTCGTCGTAGCCGTGGAAGTAAAGCCCCGTCGCCGGATCACGCATGATTTCGAATACGTTCTTAAATTGATTGAACACGTCCTTGTAATTCCTGCATCCGTTGAAGCGCATTTCATATTCCATATAAAAAGGTTGTACCATATATAAACCGTCAAGCCATACTTGGTTGGGGTATATCATTTTATGCCAAAAGTTACCTACTTTTATACGCGGGTGGGAACGCAGCTGCGTATATTGCAACTCGATGGCGTTCCGATATTTTTCCTTATGATTCGCATCGTCGGTTGCTTGGTGTAAATCAAACAACATTTTTCCCATATTGATATGGTCGCAGTTGTATTCATATATATCATAACCCAACAGACGACCTTCCCCGTCGATATAATAATCCATATATCCCTTTGCGAAGTCGAAGTAGTCACGGTTCCCCGTAACGTAATATAAATCGAATATGGCCTTCATCATACAGCCGTCCACGTAATTCCATTTCGGCTTCTTTCCGTGCAGCGTATATTCCAAATTCCACGCGGGAGCGGAGGGTGTGGATGCGGCGAGTAAGCCGTTGACGAAATTGATGATTTCTTTCATATATTTGACCCGATACCTTTATTATTATTTAAGATCATTCCGGTTACGTTTTCCGTAAAAAAATCCAAATGTTCCGTAATTTCAAAGTCATCCATCATCGCCGGGCATTCGCATATCCGCTTATCATTCGGCGCAAATGAAAACGTATTACCGACGATGCTTACGCCCGACACCTTATTTTCCGGCAATCCGTAAATAAAAACCGCGCTGCCGGTTATCCCCGATGCGTTTACGCCTGTAACGGTGATGTTTTTAACCGTTGGGGTATATTCGTCGATTACGCGGGGCTTTTTGTCACGTACATAGTCGCTTCTGCCGTCCGGATCGCAGAAGTAAAACATGTTGACGACAAAACAATGGCGTACGTTTTCCATGGTAACGTTGGCGAAGGTTATCCCGTCCGCGACGGCGTGTTTGCCGCGGCCGCGGCGCGTTTTAATACGGAGCCCCCTATCGGTTTCACGCAGGAGGCATTGCGTAACGGTTACGCCGTATACGCCGCAGCTCATCTCCGAACCGATGACCACGCCGCCATGCCCTTTTTCCATTAAGCAATTGCGTACCGTAATATTTCGGGTTGGGCGTAAATGCGCGACGCTCATGTAATACTTACCCGCTTTGATGGCTATGCAATCGTCGCCCACGTTAAAGCGGCAGCCGATTATATCCACATCTTCGCTGCTTTCAGGGTTAATGCCGTCCGTATTGGGGGAATCGGGATCACATTCAAGCGACAGGCACAGGAATGATAAACCGTTGCAATATAACGGATGTATATTCCATGACGCGCTGTTTCGGCTGGTGATGCCGCTGACGGTTATACCCTCGCACCCGACGAGAAGTATGTTCTTGGGGCGATACGCTTTATTTTTGATTTTCGGATTAACCCAAAAACCGCTTTTATCCCCGTTGCCGTCGATGGTCCCCTCGCCGTAGATGTGGACGTTCTTAATATCTTTACCGTAGATGATGCTGCAATAGCAATCCAGAGGATGCCCTTCCCAAGAAACGTTGATCAAAGCCTTCGTCGGGGAATCATGCGTATAATCACGTTGGTACCCCTTTAATATCGCATGTTCATCGCGTTTGGTGCTTTGCTTGATTATCGCGCCATCTTCCAAATAGATATCCACGTCCGATCTTAATAATATATGACCCGTTATATATTCCCCCTTGGGGATATACACGACGGAACCCGCGACGGCTGTATAAATTGCCATATTAATGGACGACGTATCATCCGTGATACCGTCGCCCGAAGCGTTATAGTCCTTTATGTTAATCAAATATTGGGGTTTTGCCGTCCTTACGTTGAAGCGGATTCCTTTACCTCTTAACTCGATTTCATACTCCGTGTCGCACATAAGCCCGTACAGACAAACGACGTTTTTATCGGTGGTCGAATGCAATCGCCCGTTCAGATAAACATCGTACGCTTCCGTAAAGAAACAATCGTCGTTTTCCAGTTCAAAGATAAAACCGAAAGGGGTAACCTTGTGGATCTTGTACATTAGACAACCTCGGTTTCACAAACGATATCGTGCTTTCCCTCCCGGCCGAACAATACGGGAAAACACATAAAATAACACGTAAAAACCTTCGCGAACAGTTCACGCTGCAGGACAATCCCGACCGTTAGCGGCCTTTCACCGTTAACGGACACGATGCGCAATCCCATCATAGCCTTGCCGATGGTTTGGTTGACCTTCATAAAAGGCCATTGTAATAAAAAGACAGTTAAGATTATCACTATAAGCACAATCGCCGCCATCGTTATGCTTAAACCCTCCCCGTCGGGTAAAAAAAATGGAATAACAAAAATAAAAAATAAAACGATTACGGCAAGGAATACGAAAATATCCACGAGGTTTGCCAGCAGTCGTTTTATTAATTTCATTTTAAATCACACATCGCTATGTGATCCATATCCGTAAAGGTGATATTTTCGCCGCACATACCCCATATAAAAGTATAGCGCCCCGTACCCACGCCGGAATGGATGGACCAGCTGGGGGAAAGCACCGCCTGCTCGTTGGCGATGATGATATGGCGTGTTTCGTCGGGTTGCCCCATCATGTGGAACACACGGGTCTGTTCGTCCATATCGAAATAGAAATACGCTTCCATACGGCGTTCATGGGTATGGCAGGGCATGGTATTCCATATGCTTCCTTCCGAAAGGATGGTCATACCCATAACGAGTTGGCACGACTCCAGTACGTCAGGGTGCACATATTGGTTGATGGTACGTTGGTTACACGTATTTTTATCGCCTAAGTGCACTTTTTTCGCGTCGTTTAGGGTAACCGCGCGTGTCGTAAACGCGTGGTGTGCGGGACATGAATTAAAATAAAATCTGGGGGGCGCGGCGGCGTCAACACATTCGAAGGTTATATCCTTTACCCCTTTACCGATATAGAATCCGTCCTGATATCCAAGCTCATACATGATGCCGTCAACGATAATTTTCCCTTTACCGCCGATATTGATAATACCGCCTTCACGGCGTTCAAAGAACGTGTCAACACCCATTTCCTTACCTGCGGTTAAAGTCAGGGTTTTTTTAACGGGCATGATACCGCCCACAATAATACGGTCGATGTGTGAATAGGTCAGGTTAACCGCATCCGCCGTAAAAATATTTTCAATTAAGAAATGCTTGCGAAGCTCATCGGTTGTGTACCTCTTTACGTCATCCGGATGGTTTGAATATTTGATATCCATGATATCCCTCCTTTAATGCGTTTGTTTGAAATTCCGCTTCGGCGGCTTGGTACCGATAAACATCAACGCGCATGTCGCCGCTTGCAACGCGATAAACGTCACCCCGGCGATAATCCCATACGACAAAAAAATGGCGCGATGCAATGCGATGTAAAATCGGGCTGTGATGTCAAATCCGGCACCGGTTAAATACGCGGCCCAACCCCGGTAGGAACCCAAATGGCGCAAGCCTCGCGGCATATCCGCCAATACGGCGTGCATCCTATGACCTTCAAACGCCGCGAAATCCACATGGTTGGAATACATCAAGGCATTGTACATCACGATAACGGCCAACAATGCAATTACGATGATCACGAACAACAAACCGACCGCCGCTTTGGGTGGTTCCGATGCGTTTTTCACCACGATGCGCGCCGCAACAAAAAGAATGAACCCCGTAAGGAAAGCGATCAAATAATCCTCACTGCGACTGGATATCATGCCCCCAATGAGGAAAAACGTCGTGAGGGACAATGCCGTACAGCTTAACAACAGTACCGGCCAAAATATAGGTTTAATAAGCCTTTGGTCCATATGATTGCCTCCGTTTTACATCGGTGTTAAACGCGCGCCACCGGTATACAACATCCACCCCGTATAATCTCCGCAAAAGCATAAAGGAATATCGCAACCGTTTTTAACTCATTATCCGCGCGCAACTCCGAAATATAATAATCATACGTGCCGTCACGTAATTTATAGCTTCCGGTCCCGCGCATTCCCCCAAGCCCCGATACCAAGCAACCGTCTTTAAGGACAAAGATTCCGTCCCCAAGCTCTAATTTATTTTCCACTACGGAAATGAATATTTCCCGTCCTACGTCAAAATAATTTTCGGGCAGGAGCTTTAACCTCGCGCCTTTCATGATCGCGTACGACATGGCGCAAGTCGCGCTTGTTTCGGTATAGTTACCCGGCATATCCCCTTTGTCCGTCACCTGCCAAAACATCAGGTTATGTGTATACCTCAACATCGCGTCCACGATTTCCCGTAAATGCCGTTTTAACGTTTCACGTTCGATTGAATTGGAATCCGAATGGTTTCCTGTCTTAGCGTTATCCAATATTTCCGCGCAATCCACGAGGGCCATAACATACCAAGCGATGGCGCGGCTCCAAAAATGGCGGCTCAACCCCGTTTCCTTATCAGCCCAAAACATCGTGCGTGATTCGTCGTAGCCGTGATAAAAGAGACCGGTTTTTTTATCCTTCATAAATTCACGTACATTAACGAATTGGAGCAGGCTGTCGGATATATTCCTTCCGCCGTTAAATTCAACTTCATATCGGATATAAAACGGCTGCCCCATGTAAAGTCCGTCCAGCCAAACTTGGTTGGGGTATATCTTTTTATGCCAAAAATTACCTGTTTTAGTACGCGGATGCTTTTGTAATTGGGAATACAATAATTCCGTTGCTTTTTTATATTTTTCCTGCCCGGTTTTTTCATGTAAATCGAACAGTACTTTCCCCATTTTTATATGGTCAATATTATATTCTTCCGGATCATACCCCAAGATACCGCCGTCGTTATTGACGAATTGATCCGCGATCCTCTTTACAAAGTCGAAATAAATTTGCTCCCCCGTCGCGCAATGCAAACCCATAACGGCTTCCAGCATACATCCGCTTTCATACGCCCATTTGGGTTTGCTTGCCTGTACGGATTGCCCGATATTCCAAGACTCGACGGTTGCGTTTAATAACTTATTTTTTACGAAATCGATGATTTGACGGTGCTTTTCCTCTGTAAGGTACGCCATTATTCCTTGCCCCCGGAAGCGGTGACGCTCTGCACGAAATAACGTGAGCAAGTGAAGAATACGGCAAGCACGGGTATGATCGCGATCGTGGCGGCGGCGAATATCGCGCCGTAGTTGGTAAGCGTATCGACGTCCCCCATCAAACCGCGCAATGCTTGTGCCAATACCTGATTGTTGGGGCTGTTTAAATAAATCAACGGCCCCAAGAAGTCATTCGAACCCCACATGAAGGTGAGCAACGCTGTGGTGATGACGATGGGACGTAACACAGGGACCAGGATATACATCAGGATACGCAACGGCCCGCAACCGTCGATGGCGGCCGCTTCGTCCAAATCCCGCGGGATCGTCCGCATGAATTGAATAATCATAAACACGAAGAAGGAGTTTACCGCAAGCATTTCCTGTACATACAACGATGCGAAGGTGTCCAATAGGTTCATATCCCTGAAGATAAAGAAAACCGGGATCCTGAACGCCACATCGGGCATCAACAACGTCAGCATAACCAAACCGAAAACGATTTTCTTTCCGGGGAATTGGAAACGCGCGATGGCATAGGCCGTTAGGGTACAAGATATTACTTGAAATATTACCCTCGGAATCAGGAAGCGCAGCGTATTCATATAATAAAACAGCATATTATGGTTGCGGGAGATATTCCACGCCTCCGGGTAGTTATCCATCGTCCCCCGTCCGGCGGGCGGCAGAATGGCCACGCTGTTAAAAATGTCGAAATTATTCTTAAACGCGCTGCCGATCATCCAAATAAGGGGATAAGCCATAAACAATCCCACAACGATCAGGATAAAGTATCGGATCCCCGCGTTTATTTTAGCCCTGCGTACGGTGCGCAGATTCGCTTCAGACATATACCTCCACCCCCCTAATCACTGTAATGGACCCAAAATTTTGATGTCAGCCAGAGGATTAAGGTAAGTGCGCCAATCCCCAAAAGTAAAACCCACGTCAACGCCGAGCCGTATCCAAAGTCAAGCCCCGCGAAGGAACGCTGGTAAATATATACATTCATAAAGAGCGTGGCATTAAAGGGGCCGCCCTCGGTGATCAGGAACGCCGAGTTAAACTCTTGGAAGTGCCTGAGCATTACGTTTATGGTGTTAAAGAACAGTACCGGGGAAATAACCGGTATCGTGATACGGAATAACATTTGCCGTTTCTTGGCGCCGTCCATGGCGGCGGCTTCATAAAGGCTGGGGGATACGTTTTGCAAGCCCGCGAGGAAGATTAACATCGTGGAACCGAATTGCCACGCGGACAGCAGAACCAGCACAAACGGGGCGAAGGTTTCCGACCTCAGCCACATAATGGGTTCTATGCCGAATATACCCAACGCCGCGTTCACAAGCCCGTTATTACGGAACATTTGCCTCCACAAAATAGCCACCGCAACGTTCCCGCCCAATATTGACGGGATATAATAGGCCGTACGGAAAAGGTTTACGCCTTTGAGTTTGAAATTTAAGATATAAGCGATAAAGAACGCCACGATCAGGACCATCGGGGTCCCTAAGAACACAAAGCGGAGCGTAGCCGCAGCGGATGCCGTGAATAAAATATCATTCGTAAACATACGAACATAGTTGTCAAACCCGACAAATCGGGGTTGGGCGTCCAATAAGTGAAAGTGGCTGAGGCTTAAATAAAAGGAACGTAATATAGGATACGCCCGAAAAATCGCGAATCCGATAAACCAAGGGATTAAAAACACAAAAGGGGCTAACGGAAATTTAAACCTCCATTTTCTGGGCCTTTTCCTAACCCCCGCAGCCTTAACTGCGGGGGTTTCGGAGGGCTTATTTCTTTTATTGTCCATTATCTGTAGATGTTATCAAGCGCGTCTTGCTGTTCACGCACCATACGTTCCGCGGCTTCGCGCGCGGTAATACGCTCGGTCCTCAGTTCGTCGTAGATGGCATAACGGGGGTTCCTGAGGGTTGCGTCTTCCCAGTACACGGTCATGAAAGCCACGGGGAGTCTGTTGAGGAGTTCAATGCCCTGCGCTTGGAGTTCGTTGATCATACCTTCGCTTGATACGATCGCAAACGCGTCGCGGGCGCCCGGCACACCCAGTTCGGGACCTACGGCCCTAATCGCTTCGGGGTCGGTATAGAAGAAGTTAAGGAAATACGCGGCAACCTCGGGATGGGCGGAATTTTTGGATATCGCGTGGGCAAGGCTCGCTCTGGCTGCACCGACAACGTTACCGCCGGGCTGCGGGAAGGGGAACAGGACCATTTCGCCTACGCGGTCACCGCCGCCGTACGTTCCGGCGTCTACGTGGGGAGCGTTAATCCATTGGAATGAAGAAGCTGCGCGACCGCCGGTCCATACCGCGTTGTTGCGGCTGTTAACGGTGTCATGGTTTTCGAAGCTGGGTTGCCCGCCCGCCGCGTCGAAACGCAGCAGCAGGTTAAGAACCCTTTCAACCTCGTCGGCGGTGTAGTTCCACCTGCGGTTGGCCACGGGTTCCTTACCGGTCGTGCTGTACAGCATGGTAAGCAGGAAATGGTCGATGTCCAAATTCGAGAAGGGTACGTGCACATAGCGATTGTTTCCGGCGTCTACCGTGGCGTTGTTGGCGGAAATACGCTCGGCAAGAGCAATGAATTCCTCAAAATCGGTGGGCATTTCGGTCAAGCCGTATTCCTCGAGGAACACCCTGCTTGTGAGCAGCATACGGGCGTTCATCCCGTGGGGTAAACCGGCGATTTGCCCGTCATTTAAGGTCATGCTGTCGATATCGCTTTGCGAGAACTGGCTGAAGTCAATGATGTGGTCGAAGTTCCGAAGGTCTGCAAACACGTTTTCGCCGCGGCCCCACAAATGTACCCAGTTGAAGTTTACTTGGTTGATGTCGGCTTCGGTACCTGCCGCCACCCTTGTAAGCATCGCTTCGGTGGCGTCGGCGAACGCTGCCGTCGTGGGTTGGATTTCGATGGTAACGTTGGGGTAGCGGTCCATGAAGATGTCTACAGCCCTTTCGACAGCGGAATTCCTCGCGTCGCCGCCCCACCACCAGAAGGTTAGGGTTATGGGTGTCGTGGGCATTACGAACCCGGGATCAGGTTCCTGTGCTTGCGGGCCGGGGTCAGCCGGTGCGGGGGTCGGCGTGGGGGCCGGTGTAGCGGTGGGTACCGGCGGCGGGGCCGGAGCCGGGGTATCGTCGCTCCTGTTGCAAGCGGAAAGTCCCAATACCAACGCCGTTGCAAATACCAATACAATTACCTTTACTGCGTTTTTCAAAATACTTCCTCCTTTTTTAATACAATTCAACGTTATTGTGCTTACATTTAATAATATTTTTAAAATGCCCCCTTTCTTGTGAAATCATCCAAAATCATATTATATCCAGTAGGTTTATTTGTAAACCTCCCTGAATTATGGGTTGCGCTTATTATTTATATATGCTAACTTAATTGCAACATTTAATTAAGATTATTTTACTAAATTTATAACTAAATTAAAGGGGATGATTAAAATGGGGATAACGGGTAAAGAACTGGCTGCATTGCTAAACCTTTCGGAAGCCGCCATCTCGATGGCGTTGCGCAATAAACAAGGGGTGAGCACCGAAACGAGGAAACGTATATTGGAAGCGGCGGAGAAACACGGATACGATTTTTCAACGGTTACTAAAACACGCAAAGCGAGCCGACATGTAACCTTTATCGTTTACAAACGGCAGGGTGCGGTGGTAAGCGAAACCCCATTTTTCTCCACCCTTTCCGAAGGGATAGAAACCGCCTGCACCGAGTTGAATTATAAGCTCCACATCACGTACATCCATAAGGACGACGACGTGCAAAAAAAGGTGGATGACATCGCGGCTTCCGACAGTGCGGGTATTATCTTATTGGGTACGGAAATGCAATTGGAGGACTTTCGACCGTTTAACGCGTTGCGATTGCGTATACCCTTAGTGCTGTTGGATGTCAATTTGGACTTCACCGAGTTCGATTGCGTATTGATCAATAACGTACAGGGCGCGTACGATGCCACCAATTATTTGATTTCAAGGACGAAGAAGCAACCGGGGCACCTCCGTTCGTCCTATTTTATCGGTAACTTTGACAAGCGGGCCGAAGGCTTCTATAAATCCGTACGGATGCACGGCATGTCCGCGTCGAAATCCGTCGTGCATAAATTAACCCCCTCCGTGGAGGGGGCATTCGTTGATATGATGGAATTATTGGAACAAAACGAGGAGGTCGCGCCCTGTTATTTCGCGGACAACGATTTGATTGCCGTCGGCGCGATAAAAGCCTTCCAAAAGAAGGGCTTCCGCGTACCCGATGATATCTCGGTCATCGGTTTCGATGATTTACCGATGGCATCCTATTTTGAACCCACGTTGACCACCGTTCACGTCCCCATCAAATACATGGGCGAAATGGCCGTCAAGCGGTTAAACGAAATCATCAACGACAACAACCAAGTACCCATCAAAATATTGGTATCCACAAAGATAAAGAAACGTCGCTCTGCGTGAGGACATCGGTCAATTCACGCAAAAACGAAAGGACGTAAATGTCTTGAACGGTTTATCCTTCGTTACGACGCAGCTTGGGAATCCGGGTTGGTTAACCGTATCGGGATAGAGCTGCGTTTCCAAGCAAAAGCCGCTGTGCTTTTGGTACGTTATACCCTTACCTGTCACCGAGCCGTTGATAAAATTACCCGAATAGAATTGCATCCCCGGCATATCCGTGGTCACGGTCATCTTGATGCCGCTTTCCGGTACGTATACAACGGCCGCTTCCTGCCCGTTAAGTACATAACAATGGTCGTATCCGCCGGTATCGTTGACGGCAGCTGCCGCTTCGATGTCACAGCCGATCGCCTTGGGCGCGTTAAAATCGAAAGGCGTACCTTCCACGGCATAATATTCGCCGGTGGGGATCAATCCTTCATCCACGGCGGTGAGTTTGTCTGCATTGATTTGCATCACGTGCCCGTAGATATCCTTGGCGTCGAATCCTTCCAGATTAAAGTAACTGTGGTTGGTGAGGTTGCATATCGTTTGTGTCGGGGTTTCGGCAAGGTAATCTATGCGCAGGGTGTTGCAATCGGTGAGCGTATAGGTACAGCGAACCGTTAATTGCCCGGGGTAATTTTCCTCTCCGTCAGGGCTCACGTAGGAAAAAACAATCTTACCCGCGTCGGCTTCTTCAACCGTCCATATCTTTTTATCGAAGCCTTCGATGCCGCCGTGCAGGTGATGACCGCCATCGTTTTTCGCCAATCGGTATTCCTTACCGTCCAGCGCAAACCTGCCGTAACCGATACGGTTGCCTACCCGCCCGACGATTACGCCGAAGTAATAATGCTTACCGAGATAATCCTCAGCTTTATCCAGCCCAAGCACCACATCGCGGGGTGTACCGTTTTTATCCGGTACCTTGAGGGAGATAATCCCGCAGCCGACATTCGTTACGGTAACATTCATACCGTTCGCATTTGATAATTCATACGTCTTGACCTGCATCGCAATCCACACCTTTTTTGCTTGGGATTATAGCATAAACCCTTGTTTGCACACATATATTTCTTTGCATACGGGTATCCGAGGTGGGGTAGGTATGAATGTCAAGGAAAGGTTGGCCGGCGCGTTTTCCCTGCCCAAGGAAATCGCCTTGGACATGCCGTTGATCGTCGCCACGGGACGGGGTGAGTTGAATATTGAAAACTATAAAAACCTATTGGAATTTTCGGAAAATAAGATTCGGGTACATACGGCATCGGGGCTTTTGATCATCGAAGGAAAAAAAATGTGTTTGAAGCAAATCACGACGGAAAACCTGCTCATCACGGGGAATGTTAGCGGCATCTACTGGTAGAGAGGCTGTATCGATATATGCTTTTACGATTATGGAATTTTTTACGCGGTTACGTACGCGTTGCGGTTTCAGGCTTCTCGATTGAGCGATTCATAAACATGGTCGCGTATCGGGGTATTTTTTTATGGGACGTTTCCCGTACCGATACCGGCATCGAAATGAACGTAAGCATCAGGGGCTTTAAGATGCTGCGCGCCTACAGCCGCAAGACGAAATGCCGTACGCGTATTATTAAAAAAATCGGCCTTCCCTTCATTATATTCCGTTACCGAAAACGCAAACTGCTTTTAAGCGGCGTGCTTTTTTTCGTGCTTTCCCTGTTCGCGCTTTCTTCCTTTATATGGCGGATCGATATTATCGGTACCGAAACGCTGGACCACGATGACGTTCGCGCGTTTCTTACCGAGCGGGGTTTATCCGTAGGCAGTTTTAAATATTTTATCGATAACAAAACGCTTTCGCGGGAATTGATTTCCCGCTTTGCCGAAATAGGCTTCGCCGACATTCATACACGCGGCACACGGATGGCTGTGCTGTTGGCTGAAGCCATACCCCCGCAATACCTTATTGACCGTCAAACCCCCACGCATGTCATCGCGGACCGTGACGGTCTAATCACGAACATCACCGCCGGGGCGGGTGCGCCGATGGCACGCGCGGGCGATATCATACAAGCGGGTGAAATGCTCGTCAGCGGTATGCTGCAAATCCAATCCGAAACGGAAGGCCCCGCGATTATCTATGTACATGCTTATGCCGAAGTGTGGGCGCGCCGCTATTACTCCATCGAATTCGCCATCCCGTTATTTTATCAACAGCGCGTTTTTACCGGACGCACGGCAAACCGTCACGGCATCCAATTCCTGTTCGGTAAAAAACGTGAATTCCAATTCCCCGGAACTGGTAATTCCTTTACCGATTATGATAGAATAATCACAAGACACCAACCGGGCGCAAGCGGCGACTACCCCCTACCCTTCATTTGGCTGACGACGCATTATGCGGAATTTACGCTCGCCGACCGCACCCGTACGATGGCGCAAGCCTATGAAATGGCTGACCGCCAACTAACCACACGCATCCTGCGCGAGTTCGACTTGGGCATCGATATCGTCGAAAAACGCCTCATCTACGAGGAAACGACCGACGCGCTGTTGGTATACGCGCTCGTCATCACCAATGAGCGCATAGACCGCATCATACCCATAGAAGGAGCAAATACATGGACTCCCCCGGTACCCCACGACGGAACGTAGAAATACCCAACGCCCTAATGGTCAACATCTTCGGCAAGCTCGACGACAATGTAAAAAAAATCGAGCAGGCCTTCCAAGTGACCGTCATTAACCGTGACGATTCTATTTCCATCATGGGGCTCGGCCCCGCGTCCCGCACCGACAAAGCCGAAGCCGTTATAAAAAAACTCGTCGCATTTGCAAAAAAAGGAGAAATTATCACCGACCAAAAGGTCAATTATTTGATTGCCGCGTTGGAGGACGAGCACCCGTTTACCGGAACGGGGGAATTTAATGAAATTGAAAAAATCAGCGACGACACCGTATGCGTCAGTATCTCCGGCAAACCCGTTAAACCCAAAACCGTCGGGCAAAAGAAATACATCGATCTGATACGCACAAACACGATCACGTTCTCAGTAGGCCCCGCGGGTACGGGTAAAACATACCTCGCTATGGCGATGGCCATCACAGCGTTCCGTACAGGGCAAGTCAACCGTATAATCCTCACCCGCCCCGCTATCGAAGCGGGGGAAAAGCTCGGTTTCCTCCCCGGAGACTTACAACAAAAAGTTGACCCCTATCTGCGCCCGTTGTATGATGCATTACACGACATCATGGGTGCTGAGACTTTTATGCGTAATTTTGAAAGGCACCTCATTGAAGTCGCGCCGCTTGCATATATGCGGGGACGCACGTTGGATAACTCCTTCATCGTGCTCGACGAGGCGCAGAACACGACCCCCGAACAGATGAAAATGTTCCTCACGCGCTTGGGTAATAATTCGAAAGCCGTAATTACGGGTGACATCACGCAGATTGACCTGCCCGACGGAAAATTATCGGGACTTAACGAAGCGGTCAAAATCCTCGACGCCATCCCCGATATCGGCATCATCCACCTCAGCTCACGAGACGTGGTACGCCATCCGCTGGTGCAAAAAATCATCAACGCTTACGATAAACAGGAAGCGAAAATGAAATACAAGGAAAAACGCCGCACCCTAAAGAGTTGATCCTTATGCGCAGACGTTTTATTAATTGTTTAATGGTTGCCCTTGCTTTTTTGCTGACATGCGGAGCGATAGTGAGCGGGGCTTATTTTCGTACGGAAGATGAAACGTATGCGTTGCAAGTCGGGTTACCCTCCGACGTTACCATTTTTGCCCCAAGGGAAATCCCCGATCCCGTTACCACGGAGGAAAACCGTTTGTACGCGTTCGAGCGCGCGTTGGATCGGGAACCCGTCATGGAAATCGATCACGGCGTATGGGAAACGGTGGAGCGCAACTTGCAAACGCGATTTACCGAATTGAATGAAATACGTATCGCTTACAACGAGGAAAAGGAACGCGTCGAAAACGATCGCCGGTTATGGGCGCTATGGTACGCCGAACAGGTTGAACGCGTGGAGGAATCGCAACGCCAATGGGATTTAATCCGTGATGCTTACGTGGAGGACGGCGGCGATGTAACGCTTCTCCTGCCGCGACCCCCCGATTTTGAACTGACGGCCGAGCAGGAATGGGTCGAGCCGCTTATCGAGGCATTGGCACGCTTTAGGGAAATGCCCGTGGAATTTACGGATACACATCAGCAATACCTTTTATATATGCCTGAGTACGAATTAACACGTTTGTGGGGTATAACATGGGCCGCCGCACACAGCGTTCAAACGCGTGCCATCCGTGAAGGCGAAGAAGTCAGCGACCGTGTCTTGATGGAAATCCGGGATTATTTGGACGAACACGTACCGGACCGTATCGTATATGAAATCGCATTTGAAATCGTTCATCGCCATTTGCGTCCCAACCGTTTTATTGATATTGAAGCCACCGAAAACCTCCGCCGTATTGACGAGGACAACTACGTCCGTGCCGTGGTGCTTTCGGGCGAGCGTATCGTTTCCGAAGGGGAAATCGTCACCTACCGCGCGTACCGTTTATTGGAATATTTGGGCTACATCGGCGGCGAAACCGATTGGCGCGTATCCCTGCAAGACGTGATTATCCCGTTAGTGGGTATGTTTACGCTTGTTTTGGCGTTATTTTCCGCCGTTATCATGTACCTTTTATTTTACCGTCCCGCCATTACCACCACGCAAAAGGAAGCGGGGCTTCTCTTCATATTATATATATTAGTCCTGTCCCTCGTTTGGGTATTGCGTGAGCAGAATTACCCCTTCCTGCCGATTTTAGTTTTCCCCATGCTTGTGTCGGTGTTGATTGACCGCCGTTGCGCGATTATCTTTTCCGCTTCGCTGATTTTCATCGGGTATTTTATCGTAGACGGCTCGCTGCCGTATTTATTGTTCTACTTTATATCCTCCGTTTTGATTTGCCTGTTGTCGCGTTATACCACCGAACGCAACAAGATCATTTTGGTGGGTTTTATGGTTACGGCGATACAGTTCATTTTATCGCTTGCGATCGCTTTTACGCTTGAACGTAACCTTGTGCTGAATGATTTGCAAACGCATTTGGTTACCGCGGGGTTTGCGGCGGTAAACGGGTTGTTGACGGTCATCATCTGCGTGGGAAGCCTGCCGTTTTGGGAGGCGCTGTTCGGCGTTGTGACGCCGATAAAACTGCTTGACCTTACGAACCCGACGAACCTGCTTTTACGGAGGCTCACCATTGAAGCACCCGGTACGTATCACCACTCGCTTATGGTGGCGAATTTGGCGGAGTCCGCGGCTTATGACATCGGCGCGAACGCCCATGCCGCACGCGTCGGCGGTTATTACCACGATGTGGGCAAATTAAAGTTCCCGCATTTTTTCGCGGAGAACATCAACGGCGAAAACCCCCACGAACACCTCGAACCGATAAACAGCGCGGGGTTGATTATCAGCCACGTTACGTACGGGCTTACGTTGGCCGCGCAACACCGCCTGCCGCAATTCGTGCGTGATATCATCCGTGAACACCACGGTACATCGTTGATGCAATATTTTTACGTAAAAGCCAAGGAAGCCGACCCCGAAATCACCGAGGATGATTACCGTTACCCCTACACCATCCCCCAATCCCGCGAGTCCGCGTGCGTAATGCTTGCAGACACCGTCGAGGCCGCCGTACGTGCCATGATCCCCAGAATGAAATCCGTCGGCGAAGTGGAAAAGGTCATCCGCGACTTGGTGCGGAATAAATTTAACGATGGGCAACTGGTGGACAGCCAATTAAGCATCAAGGATTTGGATACGGTTGAGGCGTCTTTCACCCGCGTGTTAAAAAGTGCGCACCACGAACGCATCGCTTACCCCAAGCTGGAGCCCGAGCCCATTGACCCGCGCGACGCACGCGATTCGCTGGTGATACGCGGCATGGTCAGAAAAGAATAAGGTGATGAAATGACGATTTATTGGGATGATACAAAAATAAACGAAGCCCATCGCACGCTGGTCGAAAAAGCAATCCGTACAGGTATCGAATACGTATCCAACGAATGCGTCCGCGAGGATTATGAATTGAGCGTCATTTTCGCTTCATCGGAGGAAATCCGCAGGATAAACAATAATTACCGCGGTATAGACGACGAAACGGATGTACTGAGCTTCCCCGGTTTCCCGGGTAGTCCCGCGTTGGGTGACATCGTCATTTGCATGGAAGTGGCCGAACGGCAAGCACGGGAATACGGACATACCCCGGAACGGGAACTGGCTTTTTTGGCGGTGCATGGCTTGCTCCATTTGATGGGATACGACCACGATACCCCCGAGGAGGAAAAACGGATGTGCGCGGCGCAAGAGGAAATATTGCGTATGATCGGAGCCCAACGATGAATAAGAATAAAAAATGGTTGGATGCGTTCGGACATGCTTTTACGGGTATACGACGCACTGCTGCACGCGAACGAAACTTCCGTATACAGATTATCATGGGTATCACAGCCGTCGCCGCTTGTATCATTTTACAAGTGGACACATGGCATTTTTTGGCCGTGGTGCTGTCTATTTTTTTCGTATTGGCAATGGAATTGGTTAACACTTCAATAGAGGCTATAATCGACTTGGTATGTAAAAACCAAATACATCCGCTGGCGAAAATCGCAAAAGACGCGGCGGCGGGCGCGGTATTGCTCGCGTCGTTCCAAGCGATTATCGTGGCGTTGATCGTAGCGACTTCCGTTATAAGGAGATACATGTGAAAAATTTCTATTCCGGTTTCGTGACGTTGATCGGACGGCCCAACGTAGGCAAATCCACACTCATGAACCATCTCATCGGCGAAAAGATTTCGATCGTCACTTCAAAGCCGCAAACCACGCGCAGCCAAATCCGTACCATACTCACCGACGGGGATTATCAAATCATCTTCATCGACACGCCGGGGTTACACACGCCCAAAAATAAATTGGGTAATTATATGGTACACGCCGCGCTCAACACGTTAGGCGATGTCGACGCCGTTGTGTACATGGTGGAACCGAAGCTCCACAAGGGAAATATCCCCGACGGGGACAAAAATATATTGGACAAGCTAAATAATATAAAAACCCCCGTTTTCCTCGCGATAAACAAAACCGATAAGGTCGCCAAACCCGAACTGCTTACCCTCATCGATATTTACAGCCAAGCCTATCCTTTTAAGGAAATCATCCCGTTATCGGCCATCACCGGAGACAATACCCCCGCATTGCTCGCTGCCTTGCGCGGCGTACTTGAAATCGGGCCGATGTACTTCCCCGAGGACCAAATCACCGATCAACCCGAACGTCAAATCACCGCCGAAATTATCCGTGAAAAGGTGTTAACCTTTTTGCAAGAGGAAATCCCCCACGGCGTAGCGGTGGAAATCACGAAGTTTAAGGAACGCGCCGCCAAGGGCAAAACGCCGCCGTTGGTCAGCATCGACGCGACCTTGTACTGCGAACGCGACAGCCATAAAGCGATCCTCATCGGCAAACAAGGCGCGATGCTTAAAAAAATCGGCCAAACCGCCCGACGCGACATCGAAGCCCTGCTCGGTTCGCCCGTTTTCCTTGAGTTGTGGGTAAAGGTGAAAAAGAACTGGCGCGACAACGATTTCCTGATAAGGAACTTCGGGTATAACGATTTAAATTAGTTTCCATATATTTGATAACATATGTACAAGCGGTGAGGGAAAACTATCAATATTATCACTTATTTTCCGCCACATTTTATAGGGGGAATATACATGAAGCATCGCGAAAAGCTCTGGCTGCACTTTATCGAATCGGGTAACCCCATGTCCTACATCGCCTACCGCCAATTAATTAAAAAGGACGCCTTACGCCCATACGAAACCGAGGACCGCAATACCGCCCATGAAAACCTTTAAGACCCGCGGCTTGGTGTTGCGGGAATACGAGGCGGGAGAGTCTGACAAGCGTTTGCTGTTCCTGTGCAAAGGCGTTGGCAGGCTCTTCGTTTATGCCAAAGGCGCGCGCAAACCCAAAAGCAAATTTATCGCGGCGTCGCAGCTCTTTACTTATGCCGATCTCGTTATCGCGGAAGGGCGCGGATTTAATTCAATGGCACAGGCTACGGTCATAGAAAGTTTTTACGACCTGCGTACCGACTACGACGCGTTGTGTTGCGCCCATGTGATTACGGAAATATGCGAAAAAACCATATTGGAAAATGAAAACTGCGACGATTTATTACGGCTAACGCTTAAGGCACTCGGTTACCTACATAAAAAAGAACCGCCATTATCCCATTTACAGGTGTTGGCGGTTTTTATGTTGCGGTTTTTTTTATGGTACGGGGTCGCGCCTTCATCGGGGGAATGTTGTGTTTGCGGCGGGGACGTCGGGCTTTCCTTCCTTTGCGCCGAGGGTTTGGTTTGTAATGACCACAAAAGAAACCTATCCGGCGAATTCGTACCGCTTTCGCCCCACGCCCTCACCGCGCTGCGTTACATACTTGAAAATGATTTGACAAAGGCGTTTTTATTTACCGTCGGCGACGGTATCGTACGTGAAATCCAAAACGCCGCCCGAATGCTTTGGCGGCATCATTTTGAATGGGAATTACGCTCATTGACATACCTCTCCGCCTGAGCGTCCCACATTTCCGTATACTTACCCCCGGCGGCATACAACTTATCGTGTGTGCCGCTTTCTGTTATTTTTCCGCCGTCCATAACCAATATCCTGTCGGCGATGCGCGCCGAGCCTAAGCGGTGCGTAACGAGTATCGAAGTCTTGCCGAAGGACGAAGCCGCGAATTGCTTGTACAGGCGCGTTTCCTCCAGCGGGTCGATGGCGGCGGTGGGTTCGTCCAGTACGATAAATCGGTGTTCGCGGTACATGCCCCGCGCCATGGCCACGCGCTGCCATTGGCCGCCGGAAATTTCAACGCCGCCGAAGTCACGGCCCAGTACCGTATCGATGCCCTTGGGGAAGGTAGCGGTGTCGGTATAATCCACCCCCGCGGCGGTTAGCTTTTCTCGTACGTTCCTTTCCACCTCGTCAGCATCTTTATATTTACCCGTGACGATTTGCCTTGCCACACCCTCTTCATCGTATTGGGACCCCGTTTCCTGCGTCATTTCACCGCCGGCTTCGTAATCACTGATAAACACGTTCTCCGCAAGGGTGAAGATGTATTGTATATGGTCTTGGAAAACCGCCGAGGTTTGGGAAAACAGCGCGGTTTTATTAGTTTGCGCGGGGTCGCACCCGCCGACAAGCACCTGACCACCGTCCGCTTTGTATATCCCCATCAGGAGCTTGACCAGCGTCGTTTTACCGCTGCCGTTTTCGCCCACAAGCGCGACCGTCTCGCCGGGGCGTATACGCAGGGAAACGCCGTCCACGGCGGGTTTGTCCGCTTTGGGATAGGAAAATGAGATATCGGTCGCTTCGATTCCCTTGTTAAAATCAACTTGTACAACATTTGTGTACAAGTTCGGTTCGGGCAGCTCCAATACGTTCATAAAGTTGTGCGTCTTGCCCAACGTGCCGGAAACGTTCCATTTTATCCGGTTGAATATTTCCTCAAACAAGCTGAAAAGCATCCCTATCGAGGCATATACCGCCGCAAACGCCCCCACGGTGATGTAACCGTCCGTCAATGAAATAAAAAGCAACGCCATAATCCCCACCCAACCGGCGGCTTTCACCCCGTTAAGCGCGAGCGTGATGGCGGCGATTTTCTTATGCACGCTCCATTCCTTTTGCTGCAACAGGGCGAGCGTGTCCATATACAATCGGCGGAAGAAAAAGAACGCGCCGAACAGCCGCGTCTCCTTAATTTTGTCGCGAGCGATCAACGCGCCTTCGTAATGCTCGAAGCGGCGGCGGATGGGCGATGATTCCTTCTCCAGCTTATCCCACAGCTTTGCCTCGATGATTTGGCTCAACGCCACAGGCATGAAGGTAAGCGCGAGGGCGACCAAAAGCAACGGGCGCATACTCCACAGATAAACGCCCATCACAACGTAGTACGTGCCGTAGAAGAAAATCAAATCACTGAAGGTCATGAGCAAATAAGGGGTATTACCGCAACCGCCTATGGCTTTTTCCATATCGTCCAAGGCTTCCTTGTCTTCAAACATTTCCGCGTTTAACCGCCCCACCTTTAGCAATGCGATGACCCTAAGAACCGAACCGTCGGTCTTGCGGTTAAGCACATCGCCCGACATGTAATTATGCACGCCGTTAAGCACTTGCTGCCCCACCGTCACCAAGGCGACGAACAACGCGCCCATAAATACGTAGCGCATATTCCCGTCCACGCCGATTAACGCCAAATCCGCCAGCGCGTCGTACAAAATTTGATTGACCGGGGCGAGGATGCCCCACGACGCCCCGTGCATCACACCCAATAAGATATACGCCGTCCACATGACGGGCATCTTTTTAAAAACCATGGGTACGATACGCCGTATGACTTTGATCAGGGAAAGGGATTTCTTCTTTTCTTTCATACGTACCACCCCCGTTGGCTTTCAAACATTTCGGCATAGATGCCGACGGATTCCATCAAAGCATTGTGGTCTCCCTGTTCGACGACCCTTCCGCCGTCCAATACGTAAATCACATCCGCCATCTTTGCCGAGGCAAGGCGATGGCTGATGAAGATCGTCGTAATCCCTTGGCTGATGGATTCAAATTTTTCGTAGACCTGACTTTCGGCAACGGGGTCGAGCGCGGCGGTGGGTTCGTCCAATATCTTTACGGCGGCGGGGGAGATAATCGCGCGGGCGAAGGCGAGCCGTTGCCATTCCCCGCCGGAAAGGTCAACGCCGCCGTCGTGGGTTTTGCCGAGCAATGTATCTTTACCGTCCTTTAAGGAATCTGCTTTTATATCAAAGCCCGACAACGACAAGGCACGGTCGATTTCGGCGTCGGTCGCGCCGTTCGCCTTACCGATCGCCGCATTCTCCGCCACGGTTACGTCATAGCGTACGAAGTCTTGGAACAACGCGCAGAACATCGCCTTGATTACGGGGATTTCCCATTCGCGCAGTTCCTTGCCGTTGAGCAAAATCTCTCCCTCGTAATCGTCGTACAAACGCGTGATCAACTTGGTAATCGTCGTCTTGCCCGCGCCGTTTACCCCCACGAAGGCATAGTGCTTGCCGTTTTCTATGGTGAGGTTCAATTTATTCAAAATGACTTTTTCCGTGCCGGGATAAGTGAAAGAAACGTTCTTGAACTCCAACTTTTCAAAAACGGGCGGCGGTGTGACGGGCAATGCCTCCGCATCGCGTGCCTCCGTCAATTCCAAGAATTTATTGAACTCCTTTAAATACTCCCGCTCTGTGGTAAAGCGTTGGAAATAATGCGGCAACGACCAGCCCATGTTATTTACCGTGGCGAATAACGCGCCAAGCAAGGCGATGTACAGCCCCACGGTCATACTGCCATCGGCAACCGCCGGAGCCAGCATGAACAATGCCGCCGTGGAAAGTAATCCCAATATGACCGACGCGCTCTTCGAGCGGGCGAACCACAACGCGTTGACCCGAAGCTGCCATTTGCGTACATCCTCGAAGCCCGCGAGGTACTTCTCCGTCATCCTTTCCGCATAACCGAACAGGCTCCGTTCCCCCGCGGGCTCGCGCCCGTGAATAAACCATCCGACCGTACCCACGTAGCGGTCGCGTTCGGTTTTGTCGCGTTGGGCTTGGTAGCTTGCCTTGCCCGCCTTGATCGCCATCCAAAACATAGGCACACTCAATACAATCAGCAACGACCCCATCAGCGGCGCACTGGCAAGCAAAATAACCGCGTAGCTTGCGGTTATGCCCATCTCCCGTAAAAATTGCGTCAACGTGCCGAACATGACGCTCAGCTTACCTTCGGGGTTGTCCCACACACGGTTGAGCAAATCCACCGTTTCGTTGTTTTCCAAATGCTTGAATTCCAAGCGGGCACGCTTTTCCACCAAAGGCACGCGCATTTTCAATTGCGTTTTCATGCTCCCCTTCGTATCGGCAAGCCCCATCAGCGGCCAAAGCAAATAATTGTATACCTGAAACACGCCCAGCGCGACCAACGGCGCGATTATACGCGACGCGCCCAACCCTTCCCCCACCACCAGCAATGCCGTGTCAATAAAATAGGCCGTTACCAGCACGCTGACGGGCGCGATGGCAAGGCCGATAATTTGTTGCAAAAGCCCCAACAACGTATAGAAGGGTATCACGCGAAACGGCAACGACAACGCACGGGGATACGTCATCTTGCGGGACAAATCCATATGTATTCCCCCTTTTTTGCATTATACTATGATATACTGAAGGTGCCAATAAAACCCACAAGGAGGAACGAAATGAACACACAGGAACTGATGGACATCGCCGTAAAAGCCGCAAACCTGGACGAAATGCCCCACGACAGCGCAATCATGGTACCCGGCGAAAATATCAAAAAGGTATTGATGGGCGTGGATATGGACACGGCGGAAATCATGCTTGCCAAGCAACTGGGTTACGATTGCGTAATCAGCCATCACCCCCGCAACACAAATAAGGACATGCTGGACTTGCTCCACACGCACATCTTTAACCTTGAAAAGTTGGGTGTGCCCCGTAACAAAGGCCAAAAGCTGTTGGCCGCGCGTAAAAAGGAGCTCGGCTTCAACCAGCACGTATCCAATTCGCGCCGTTCGGAAAGCGCGGCCAAGCTGCTTGATATGCCCTACATGTGCATCCATACGCCCGCCGATATTATCAGCCAAGGTATGGTACAGGCGTTTTTGGATGAAAAATTCGCAGGAAAACCCGAAACCACCGTGCAGGAAATCGTGGACGCGCTGGGCGATATGCCCGAATACAAAAACGCCCACAGGAAACCCGTCATCCGCGCGGGCGGCAAGGAAAGCTACGCGGGTAAGATATATGTATTGATGGCCGGTTTGACCGGGCCGGGTGCCGCGATATTGAAGGAATACTTTGAAGCGGGTGTGGGTACGCTTGTACTCATGCACATCCCCGAAAAGGACGCGAAGGAAGTCGAGGAACAGGGCATCGGCAACGTGATCGTCGCGGGCCATATGTCCAGCGATTCCTTCGGGATGAATAAAATAGCAAAATTGTGGGCGGAAAAAGGCGTGGAAACGACCATGATGTCGGGGGTTATTTCCGATATTATTTAACCGCGCGTATATACCTGTCCAACCCCGCATTGTCCTTATATAACCGTATGCCGCTAAAACCGGCCTCTGCGGTTATTTTTTTTACTTCCGCGGGCCCGATTTCCATAAACAGCACCCCGCCGGGCTTTAGCAAGCGATATGCTTGCGGCAATAAACGGCGGTATAAATCCATCCCGTCAGCGCCGCCGTCCAAAGCGCGTCGCGGTTCGTAGTCGCGTACTTCCGTTTGCAACTCAGCCAATTCACCCGTAAGAATATACGGCGGGTTGGAAACGACGATGTCGAACGATTGCCCCGAATGCAACCCTTCCGCCAAGTCGGATCGGATAAAACGTATCCTGTCCCCCACCCCATGCAGCGCAGCGTTTTCATTGGCCAGCGAAAGCGCGTCGGGGCAAATATCAACCGCGGTGACTTGCGCGTCGGTCAGCACGGCAAGCGTAACGGCGATGCACCCGCCGCCGGTACAAACATCCAATATACGCGAAAAGGGTTTGTTCACCGTTTCCTTTATGACCGCTTCCGTAAGGCATTCCGTTTCCGGCCTCGGTATTAACGCTCGCTTGTCCGTCTTAAACGCCAATCCGTAAAAATCCCATTCCCCGATTATATATTGAAGCGGTTCACCGTTCCTTCTCCGTTCCAAGGCATTTAAAAAAGCCCGATATTGGTCATCGGGCATGGATGGGTTGGCGTTTGTTAATATTTCCGCGCGGGTTTTACCCGTAATGTGCGTTAACAGCAAAAGCACTTCATGACGGGGAACGGTTTCATCCCAAAGCATCGAACCGGTTTATACCCCTTCCAAAAAGCGCAACCGATCTTCCAAGATGTCATCCTCGGGCGGCGTTTCGAATACTTGCGGGGGAGCGACCTCACCTACGTTATAGCGACCGGTTACCTGACTGCCTTCGTCCAATACGAGGTTGGGGGTATTAACGTCCCCCACCACGCGCGCCGTGGAAGCGAAGTGCAACTGGGTATCGCAATAGATGTTTCCGTTCACTTCACCCGCCACCAAAAAATAGTTGGCGCGCACGTCGCCAGTGATGCTGCCGTTTTCACCCAGCACCAACGAGCCTTCCAACACGATATCGCCTTTAAAATCACCGTCTATACGTACCGAATCCCTTCCCGTAAGCCGCGCCGCTTCAACGGTCACCCCCGCGCCGATAACGGTACTGGGCGAATCGATCTCAGAGGGTAGTGATTTTTTAAACAGCATAGGTGTACCTTCCTTTCATGCATCTATCCGTACGGTTTTTATTATCGCATATATTTCCCATAAAAGCTATTGCATGTCCCGTAATATTTCATTATTATTACGCGGCATGTAAATAAATGGAAATGAGGTGTCGCCAATGACGGGCATCGATATATACGAAAAAGTGCTTGTCGTATCGCCTGCGGTGGAAATCGACGCGCACAGCGCGGAACGTTTACGCTTCGCCGTGGACGCGGCCTTTGAAAAGTCGCCGTGTATCAATATGATCTTTGATTTCGCCAAGGTGGGGTTTATGGATTCATCGGGCATCGGTATGTTGATCGGCCGTTACAAGCAAACGGAAAAACGCGGCGGCGGTTTGGCTTTGGTGAATATGAATAATGAAATGACGCGCCTGTACACCATATCCGGCCTTGCGAAAATTATTAAGAACCTACCTTCATTAGATGAAGCGATCGCCGCGTTAAGGGGAGGTGCGCAATGAATCGCATCGTATTGGAAATCGACAGCCGCGCGTGTAACGTATCGTTGGCGCGGGTCGTTACCGCGTCATTCATCGCGCCGCTTGACCCGGATGTTACGGAGCTTTCCGATATAAAAACCGCCGTATCGGAAGCGGTGACCAACGCCATCATCCACGGCTACGGCGACAATGAAGCGAATACCGTGCGTATGACTTTGACGTTAAACGAACGGCTGCTGACCGTGGAGGTTACCGACAACGGTATCGGCATACCCGATATCGCCTGCGCCCGCGAACCGTTGTTTACGACCTTACCGGAATTGGAACGTTCGGGTTTGGGTTTTACCGTGATGGAATCGTTTATGGATACGGTTGACGTAATATCAAACCCCGGTGTCGGCACGACCGTAACCATGACCAAATTGATTAAGACGATAGAATCGAATGATGAACACGGATCCCCTCAGGATCCATCATTGGCGTAACGTATGGAGTTGGACGCAAGGAGAGCCCTCATCGCCCGCGCCCAGCAAGGTGACGATGAAGCCGTCGAACAATTAATCCGCGAAAACAGCGGCCTCATATGGTCCGTGGTTAAAAAATTTTCGAAGCGGGGATACGAATTGGATGACCTTTACCAAATCGGGGCGATCGGTTTGCTGAAATGCATCCGCAAATTCGACTTGGGTTTTGATGTTAAGTTTTCCACATACGCCATCCCCATGATTATCGGCGAGATTAAACGCTTCTTACGGGACGACGGTATCATTAAAGTTTCACGCCCCATGAAGGAACTGGCCACCAAAGCACGCTACGCACAGGAAGCCTTGACCGCAAAATTAAATCGCCAACCCACGCTAAGCGAACTGGCGGATGAAATAAAAGTCGAAACGGAGGAACTGGTCGTTGCGATGGAAGCGGGTATGGAAATCGAATCCCTGCACGCGACCATATATCAAGGAGACGGCAGCCCCATCTACCTCATCGATAAAGTAAGCCAAGACCATGACGGCGGTGAGCAAGCCGTTAATATTTTAGCCCTTAAGCAACTCATCGGGCGGTTAAAGCCCAAGGAACGGAAGGTCGTTATCCTGCGTTATTTTCAAGATAAGACGCAAATGGAGGTGGCGAGCGCCATCGGTGTGTCGCAGGTACAGGTATCCCGGATAGAAAAACGCGTATTGCAAACCCTGCGCGACGGATTAAGCGTGTAAAAAAATCTTGCGTAAATACACGCGTAATGGTTATAATAACACCATAGCCTGAAGTGCTCGATAACCTATTATTTTGAACCTACAGACGTAAAACGGGAGTCTTATTTATGCGTGAGGCACGCCGTGCCGTCTCGTAACGGAAGGCGGAAATCCCGCTGCGGACACCCACCTGGCCTTTTGGCTAGGTGTCAAAATATAGGACCGGCATTTTGGGTTTTTTATTACATAAAAATGAGCGTCAACCCCATCAGGTTGCGCAACGGAGGCTGTACTTATGCTCAATAGTTTAAAGGGTAAGCTGATTATCCCCCTTATCGGCGTACTTGTATTACTCATTGCCGTCATGTTCGTGTACGTTTCAAGTTTGGTAAGCAATATGGCGGAGGATTTGACGTTAAAACGCGTCCAAGGTGCGGCGCAGGCAGCCGAGGCACGCGTACGCGACATGGAGGCGCAATCCCGTGTGGTGGCGAACGCGGTGGCGGGCAGCTATGTTGTTTCGCATACGATACGGGCGTGGAACGATGCCGTGGATGAAAACGGCGAACCCATTGAGGCTTTGCGGGAAGCCGCACGTACGGAAATGCTCGTTTATTTGGGCAACCGTTTGGGCGAAACCGGAGCCAGCAGTTTTATCGTACGCGATGCGGAAGGGAGGACGATCCTCCGCAGCCATTCCGCGCTGTACAATGACATAGACGGTTCAACGGCGGCTTCGGAAGCCCTGCGGGGAAGGCAAACCACGTCATATTCCTCCACCGGTACGATGCCGCTGGGTCTTAACACAACCGTCCCCGTATGGTACGAAGGAGATATCATCGGTACCCTGACACCCCTCTATTTCCTGCATACCGAAAATTTCATGCGTTATTTCGCGGACATATTTAATGCTGAGGTCTCTATCTTCAATAGTACGGAAAGTCTGGTCAGCACCCGGGGCCAAAGCGGCGTTGGCGTCGAGCTGAAGGCAAACATCGCGGATATCGTCATGAGCCACGCCAATAATGGGCGTTTGTATATGACGACCGAGCGTTTGTACGGCACCCTTTATTATACCGCTTATATACCCGTAATCGGCCTCGCCAACAACAATGCCCCCGTAGGTGCCATATCGGTGGCCTTTTCCAACGAATCCACCCAATATATGATGTTTAGGATCCACCGTGCCATCGTGGTGATCGGGGTCATCGGTTTCATTATGGCGGTAGGCGTTCTTTACTTGTTTATCGCGAGGGCGTTGAAGCCGCTCGGCACGTTAAAGAAGCAGGTACGTGAAATCGCCGACGGTAATATCAATATCAACATCGATCGGGCCAACCTCCCGAAGGACGAAATCGGCGACCTTTCAATGGACATCATCGGTCTGACGGAGGTAATCAGGAACGTTACGGACGACGTTGACCGCTTGATAACCGAATTAAACGTAAACGGTGAAATCGATTACAGGATAGACGGCAGCAACTACAGCGGCGCGTACAGGCAAATGATTGACGGGATGAATACCCTGATGGATAAGTACGTAAGCGAAATCCTTTCGATATTGGGCCTTATCGGCGATATCGGCGCGGGTAACTTTAACGTGGAAGTCCCCGTTATGCCGGGCAAGAAGGTATTGCTTAAGCAAAAATTTGATTCGTTCATCGATAATATCAAGGGCATTAATAATGACATCGCCACCCTCGCCCAAACCGCCGCCGCAGGTAATTTGGATGCCAAAGCGGACGCCGGCAAATACGCGGGTGACTGGGCCGTGCTTTTGGAACGGTTAAACGCCTTGGTTGGCTCTATTGCGGATAAGGCGTTTTGGTACGAATCGCTGCTGGATTCCATCCCCTTCCCCATATCCGTCACCGATAACAATATGTGCTGGACGTTCATCAACAAACCTACGGAGGACTTCCTGGGTAAAAAACGAAAGGACGTACTCGGTCAGCATTGCAGCAACTGGGGCGCGAAGATATGCAAAACGCAGGAATGCGGCATCGCTTGCTACAAGCGCGGCAAAGCGCAAACAAACTTTGAACAGGGCGCCATGCATTGCCAAGTGGACGTAGCCGCGTTAAAGGACCCGCAGGGCAAGGCGGTGGGCTACATCGAGGTTGTGCAGGACATTACCCAAATAAAGGCATCGGCGAAAAGATTAAGCGACCTCATGTCGGATATCCAAACCGTAAGCGAGCAGGTTTCCATCGGTTCAAGGCAGATTTCCAACAGTAGCCAGGACTTGGCAAAGGGTGCGCAAACGCAAGCCGCGCAAATCCAAAACCTTAACGCAAGCATCGATTCCATCAATGCGAAAACCAAAGCCGCCGCACAAAACGCCGCAAACGCCACGGCACTTTCCAAAAACGCCAAACAAAACGCCGTCATCGGCAATGGGGAAATGCAAATGATGTTGTCCGCCATGGAAGGCATCAAGTCGGCGTCGGACGGTATATCGAAGATCATAAAAACTATTGAGGAAATCGCCTTCCAAACCAACCTGCTCGCGCTCAACGCTTCCGTTGAGGCCGCCAGGGCGGGCGAACACGGACGCGGCTTCATGGTAGTGGCGGAAGAGGTTCGCAACCTTGCGGCGCGTTCGCAGGCCTCCGCAACCGAAACAAACGAATTGATATCCGAATCCGGCGCGAGGGTTGCGCACGGGACGGAAATCGCCGTCAAAACCGCCAGAACGCTCGAAACCATCGTCGCCGATTTCGATAAGGTATCAAATATTATTGCCGAAATCGCGGGGGCTTCTTCCGAGCAAGCCGACGCCATTATGCAAATATCAAGCGGCTTGGCGGATATCTCAAGCATCACGCAGCATAATTCCGCCGTCAGCGAGGAAGCCGCCGCCGCTTCGGTAGAGCTTTCCGCGCAAGCCGATACATTAACAAGGATGTTCGGATAACAAAATATCATTAAGGGCGTGCCGCATGAAACTCAAGAACAAAATCATCATCCCCGTACTGGCTATCCTTTTGGCCTCCACCGTTATACTGACGGTACTAAATTACAACATCGCCCGCAACACGGTCAACGATATGATGGACAACATCGTCGATTCGGGTATGCAAACGCTGATCAGCCAAACCGAACGCGCAATACGGACAGAGCGGGTGGTAACGGAGGAAATCAAGAATAAAAACCTCGTGCTGGCCCACTCCTTTGCGGAGATTATACGGGTAAACAATGAAAACGGCATGATTGCCTGGGACGAAACGAACATATCCTTTTTCAGCTACATCGCGGATTTGCTGGGCGTGATGGAAGTGAACGTGACGGACGGCGAAGGTACGATTATCGGCAGCAATTTCGATTACCACGGCTTTAACTACGGCACGGCAGATTCCACACGGCCTTATATGCGAATCCTCATAGACCCCTTGTACGTGATTTCCGAAGAACCGCGCCAAGACGCGCTTTCGGGCAACATGGCGCAATACACCGGCGTAGCGAGGCGGGACGGTCCCGGTTTTGTGCAAATCGGAATCGACGCGAACGCTATACGGGATTACCGCGATTTGCTGGATATACGAAACACCGCGGCGGCGTTGCATATCGGGCACAACGGTTATGCGTTGATTCTGCGCGACGGCGTGATTATCCATTGCCAATGGGAGCATCGGATCGGTACAAACGTAACCGGCGAGGATTGGTACGGCTTGATTTCAGCCGAAAAAACCAAGGCATGGATAACCTTGGACGGCAACCAATATTACGCGGGTTTCGCCGAGGTATATGATACCAAGCTGATTGCCATGTTCCCGCGGGATGAGTTCTACGGTTATCTTAACCCCGTACGCAACGCGGGCATTATCGGCTCCGTTATCAGCGTCGTGATCATGCTTGCGTTGGTTTATGTAATTTCCGCGCGTATCGTCAGCCCCATACGCGGGTTGTCGGGCAAATTAAGCACCGTCGCGGCGGGTGATTTGACCGTTTCCCTCGCGACAAACGAACGTGACGAGGTCGGCGACCTTTCGCGGGATATGGCGCGAGTGGTGGAAATATTCAATTCGCTGGCAACGGACGTCTCCCAATTTAACCGTGAGATCAACGTCAACGGCGATATCGAATACCGAATCGACACGGGTAAATACAACGGCGCGTACAAGGATATGGCGGAAGGTATTAATACCGTTGTGGCGAGTCTTATCGATGATATCAATGAGCTTTTACGCGGGTTGACGGAATTGGGTAACGGTAACGATGTCGAATTGAAGAAAATGCCGGGCAAAAAAATCGTTATCACCGAACGGTTTAAAAAATTAGATAATATTTTAAAGGATGTCGTTACGGAAATCGCGGCGATCACGAAAAACGCCTCCGAAGGCAACCTTAACATACAGGCGGATATCACGCGGTATACGGGGCGTTGGTCGAAACTGATGGGTGACCTTAACGCGCTGGTACGCGCCGTCGAGGAACCCCTTTCGGAAATCGAAGGGACGCTCCTTGAAATGTCGAAGGGTAACTTCGTGCAGATGTCGGGCGGTCACAAGGGTACGTTTGAATCGGTGGAAAAAGCCTTTAACCGCACGGAGAAGAGTACGCTTTCGTATGTTGACGAGATTTCGCGCGTGTTGGACACGATTTCCAAGGGTGACCTTACGGCGTCCATCAGTCAGGACTATGTGGGTAATTACGCGCCGATAAAACAAGCGTTAAATACGATTATCCAATCGTTGAATAAAACGATGTTGGAAATCAATCAAGTGGCGCGCCAAGTAAACGACGAAGCGAGGGAAATCACAAACAGCAGCGCAACCTTGGCGCAGGGCGCAAACGAGCAAGCCCGGTCCGTCGAAAAATTAAATTCGACGATTTTGTCCATCAAAGAAATAACGGCCCGAAACGCGGAAAACGCGAAACAGGCCGATACGCTTTCAATTAATTCCAAGCACCATGCCATCCAAGGCGACGAGGACATGAAGCAGATGTTGGTATCCATGGAAGGCATTAAAGAATCGTCGGATAAGGTAACGAATATTATTAAAGTTATTGAGGAAATCGCCTTCCAAACGAACCTGCTTGCGTTAAACGCCTCCGTTGAGGCGGCCCGCGCCGGCGAACACGGCAGGGGCTTTTCCGTGGTGGCGGACGAGGTACGTACGCTGGCGAGCCGAAGCCAAAAAGCGGCAAGCGAAACCGCCGAGCTGATTCAAGAGTCCATCGACAGGGTGAACAAGGGTTCTCAAATCGCGGTACAAACCGCCGAAACCTTGCAATTTATCGTCGGTGACGCGGACAAAATCGGGGGCATCATATCCAATATCACCACCGCTTCATCGCAGCAATTAGCCGCTATCAACGAAATCGCCTCGGTGCTTGCGAACATCACCCAAATCGCGCAAAATAACATAGACACATCGGAAAGCACCTCATCAGCCTTACATGAACTGACGAGCCAATCCGAAACGTTGCAAAACTTGATAAACGTCTTTAGGACGCGTTAAGGGTTTTGAGGTATTCCAAGCTGATGCGGGCCGTTTCCAGCGGGGGATGATCGGGGGATTGGTCATATTCCACGATGACCCACTTCGCGCCGATATCCCGCGCGGCTTGCAAAATAGACGGAACATCCTGACAACCGCTGCCTACGGGTTTAAACTGGAAGCCTCCCATGGCTTCCTTTTTGGTTTCGGCGTCCGCGCCGATAAGCTCGTACGGCGTACCGTCCACTTTTCCGCTGATGGTAAAATCCTTGATATGCACAAGCGGCGCGCGCCCGGCGTACTTGCGCAGGTATTCCGCGGGGTCGATACCTACGAGTTTGATCCAGCAGGTATCCATTTGGGTCTGGAGCAAATCCGCGGAAACCTCTTCATAAAGGATGTCCAAACCGTAGGCGTCCCCTACTTTGCGGAATTCAAAGTCGTGGTTGTGGTACAGGAGCGTTATGCCCATTTCCTTGGCGATTTTTCCCGCGTTTTCAATCAACGGGATGATTTGCTCAAAATCCTTGCCGCCGGGCGCGCGGTCCATGTCCAGCCACGGGATGGCAACGTATTCGCAGCCCACGGACTTGTATTCGGCGAAAGTTTTTTCGGGATTTTCCGTGATGGTGTCGATGGATACGTGCGCCGAAATACATTTGAGACCGTTTTCGTCAAGCGCGGTCTTTAACCCCGCCGAACCCAACGGACCGAAGCCCGCCAGCTCCACGCCGCAATAGCCGAGTTCCTTCACTTTTTTAAGCGTACCTACCGGGTCGGCGGCGAAATCGTCGCGTACTGAGTACAATTGCAATGCTACGGGTAATGACATGTTCATTCTCCTTTTTTTATATGGTTTTTCAGAATATATGGTATTTACAGAATATATAGTTTTTTACAAAATATATGGTTTTTACAAAATCATACTGACCTTCAAGCAATTTTCCTTTTCTTTTGAAGCGATGCGGAACGCTTCCTTCCAATCGGCGAAGGGGATTTCGTGGGTAACGATGCTTTGCAAATCGAGCGCGGGGTCGGCAAGCAACCGCATGGCGTCATCCATAAAACCCTCGTCGTTATTACAGCCCGCAATATTAAGTTCCTTGATGTGAACGCGCAGCAAATCGACGGGCGTTTTGCCGCCGAACGCGGAAAAAATAACAAGCGTGCCGCGCGATCGCAACACTTCCATGCATACATCCAAGGCTTCGGTGCTTGAAACGCACAAAATCGCGGTGTCAATCCCCTCCCCTTCGGTGAGACGCATGATTTTATCCGCGAGGTTGGATTCGCTGTTTACGTTAAGAGCCGCCGTTTTCGGGCTTACGTATTTCAATCGGCTGTCATAAAAGCCCGTATGGATGATTTGCTTCGGGTTCCTTAGCGCGCACAGCCTGTTTATCATGATGCCGAAGGGCCCATCCCCCGCAATCAACACGCGGCTCCCTTCGCTTACTTTGCCGCGTGCAGCCGCTTCCAAACAAACGCATACGGGTTCCATCAAACTGGCTACGGCGAAAGACATTTCCGGCGGTTTTATCCGCACGCAATCGGGACGCGTAACGAAATATTCGGCGAATACGCCCGGTTTGTTAAAGCACAAATGCCCCATATCATCGCATAAATGCGATAAGCCGCGCTTGCATGACGGGCAGGCGTAACACGGCATTACGGGGTGTACGGCTACTTCGTCGCCGACGTTTATATCCGTTACACCTTCACCGATTGCCGCAACCACGCCCGCGCCCTCATGCCCCATTACCATGGGCATATGCTCGGAAAATAAGCCCGTTTCCAAGTCGATGATATCGGAGGTGCATACCGTCGCGGCCTTCGTGCGTATTAAAATTCCCCCCTTACCGGGTGCGGGAATGGGGATTTCGCGTTGGTTGGCGATGCCGGGGGCTTCCAGGAGGATAGCTTTCATTAACGCGTTCATAGGATTTGCCCTATGCGAGGCATATCCTCGCTGCCGATATCATCGAAGAACACCGACTCGCGTACGTCCGTTTTTGAAAAGGCTTCCAATTTTTGCATGTCAATTTGCACACCAATCCCCGCGCTTTGCGGTACGTCAACTTTTCCGTTTATGATTTCCAACGGCTTCGTAAGGATATCCCCCTCTTGCAACATATAATGCGTATCGTTTGAAAATACGAAATTACAACTCGACGCGATTGCGTGCATCCCCGCGGCGGTCGCTACGCCCGTTTCCGCCCATGTACCCATCGTACACCACATACACGCGGCGTCAGCCATGGCGGCGATTTGCCGCGCGCGCATCAGCCCGCCCGCCTCGGAAACGTAGATAACGAATACGTCGCACGCTTCCTTTTTGATATGTGCCAGCGCGCGTTCCACGGTGGAGCATCCCTCATCGGCGGCAATGGGTACGTCAACGGCGCGGCGCACGGCAGCCATCGCATCTAAATCAAATTCGGGTACGGGCTGCTCAACGTATTGCAAATCAAACTTTTGCAAGGCTTTTATCCACTTAACAGCGGTGGGGACATTCCAGTTCATATTTGAATCCACGCGGATCTTCAGCGACGAACCAACCGCCGCGCGGATGGCTTCCAACGTTTCGATGTCTTGGTGCAGGTTGCGCCCGACTTTGAGCTTCACTTCCTTGTAACCCGCGTTTTTGTATGCGAGGGCTTTTTTCGCGTTTTCCTCGGGTTCGTCGATGAAGAGGTATCCCGCGTATTCGATTTGTTGCTTGCACGCGCCGCCCAGCAGGTTGTAAACCGGTGTGTTCAAATATTTACCTTTAATATCCAGGAGCGCTATTTCGATACCCGATATGGCGTACGTGCCGATTTGCGTCCAGTTGCGGGCGAATTCCTCCATGCGGCGCACGAGCAGCTCCGTTTTTAACGGATCGCGCCCGATAAGGAATTGTTTAAATTCATGCTCCACAACGGCCTCGATCGTGGGTATCGTCGGGCCCACACATTCGCCGATACCCGCGATGCCTTCATCAGTTTCGATTTGCAAGATAAGCGCGGGTGCGGAAAAACGCGTACCGCCCGACCACTTAACCGGATATTTGAGGGGAATACGTACGCGCGTTGCGGTAACGTTCGTTATTTTCAATATAGTTCACCCCTTTTTATATGAAATGGTTGATAAATTCTAAATTCTGATTAATAAGGCGTGTGTCGGAATCGTCGGGCAACCTGTATTCGCGGTATTTGATAAAAGATTCGACTTCGTAACCGCCACGGCATAATTGGCTTTGCGCGGGCAAATAAGAATTGCTGCCGTTGGTGCAAGCAAGCAATAAAGTATGTGCAAACGGGCTGTACGCCCGTAAACGCAAACCGATTTCCGCGCTTACCTCAAACGGGAACGGTACAAAAACAATCGGCCCGACGCGCAGAAGGGTTTGCTTCGCACGCCATACGTCGTTACCTTCCTTGGCGGGCAGGGACAGTTCCCCGCTTGTCATTTGCATTTCTTCATTATAAAAGGTTCGTATGCTTTTATACGCCCGTACCGCGTCAATGCCCGCAAGCCCGCCGACTTCCATCGCGTGTTGTAAATTACCGACGGAGTCACCGTTGGCCATACGCGGCGCGATATCGCCCTGCGCGCCGTTAAGGAAAAGCGTTACCGCGCCCGATTCGGCTTCCAAGCGGTCCGCCATCAAGCCCGCCCAGTCACGGGTGATTTCGTGGTTGTTGCCCGACGCGGTTAAGTGTGCGCCGATGTGTACGATATTGGCCAGCGGCTTGCCGTTTGCGTTAAACGTGATCACCGTCATGGTGGGGTCATATGTATCCCACGGGTTTTGTCCGAGGATGACCGTACCGTCGGGCAAGAGCTGCCTGCGGTTGATTCCTGCGAGTGACTGCGTTGTACCGATGCCGACCTTTACGGGATACGTGTCGGCGGCGGCTTTTTGCGCGGCTTCCACGTATTTGGGGATTAATATACTTTCGCAATAATCGGTGTCCAAATCGCCGAAGTGCAAATCCCGCGGGAAATACGTGGTACGCGGCGCGGAATGGGTATGCGTACAACTGATAATCACATTCCGCGCGGGTATGCCCGTGGCGGCTTCGATTTTACACGCGATTTCCTCCGCGATCGTTTCATGGATCAAGCAAACGGTCACGCTCAGGATAACCGCGGACACCGCCTCCGATCGGAACACGAGCGCCGTAACGGTCAAATTGTCGTTAACCGAAGTGCTTCGCGTGTGGTTGTTGTACCCGAATAAAAACCCGCCTACCTCCGGCGTGATGTCCTCCCGGGCGACGCCGACGGAAAAACCCATAAGATCAACCCCTATTCCAATTCCGCGTCGATTTTGTTCAACGCCTCCGCGAATTCATCGATATTCGTTTCCGTCATGTTTATGTTAAACAACAAACGCACCGTACGGTTTAATATACAAAGTGAACGCGGGCACATGTCCGCCGAATATTCTGCGTTACCTTCGTAGGCGGGGTCGGTCCACGGGTAGCCCAGGCGGTTCGCGCTGCGTTTTTCAAGGATGGGCGTCCAGTTGGAAAAGATGTGCAAGTCGCCGCCTTCGTACAGCTTCGCTTCATATAATTTATGGAGCGGTAAGCCTTCCCTTTCCGCCAACGCTAAAATCGGTTCGACCTTCGCATCGTCGTTCATAATTAAGTTAACGCAGAAACCGCAATCACCTTCGGGGTCGTCCACGTATTGCGGGGTGTAGTTAACGGGGGTGTTCAATTTTGAAAATAAACGTTTCTTTAAACCGCGGGTGTGTTTAAGCATCCCGTCCAGCTTGCTCAACTGCACGTTAAGCACCGCGGCGGCGATTTCGTTGCCGCGTATGCCGCAGCGCGAAAAAGGTTTGACATTATCATCAAAGGGATGCCCCTGCCCCACGTCGTTTAAACCGTTGTCGGATTGGTATACGCCGCGCTGGAAAGCGCGTTCGTTATTCGTAAAGAACACGCCGCCCTCGCCGCAGGTAATCACCTTAAAGAAATTCGTGCTCCACGCGAACGCGTCGGATTCCACGCCGCAATACTTCCCTTTATACGTAGCGCCGATGGCTTGGCAATTGTCCTCGATGAGGATCAGATTATGTTTTTTACATATGCCGCGGATGGCGTCGAGCCTTGCGGGTACGCCAACCATGTTAACCACGATGACGGCCCGTGTGTGCGGCGTAATTTTCTTTTCCAAGTCGATGGGGCACATGCCGAGGGATTCGTCAATTTCCGCGATGATGGGCACCGCCCCCACGTCCACCACGGCGGCGGGCGTAGCGATAAAAGTATAAGCGGGTACGATCACTTCGTCCCCCGGGCCGATTTCAAAGCCCGTCAAACAGCACGACAACGCTCCCGTACCCGACGCGAGGAACAACGCGTGCGCGGCACCCGTCTTATCGCGGAGGTTCCTTTCAAGCTGCTCGCAATTACTCGGCTTGCCGTCGTCGCGCACGCGGAAAAGGTTTTGCGGCTCACGCAGGAGCGATACAACCGCATTAATTTCCTCTTCGCCGATAGAAGACCAACCCATCGCACCTTCGGGAATGGGGGTTTTTATGGTTTTTGCACGCATCATTTGCCTCCGATCGGATATTTTGTATAAATTATAACAAAAGAAAATTAATTGTATAGATTCCCCCTCCCCCCGCCTTGTGCGATGTGATAAAATCAATATTACCGATTGCGAATAAGGATGTGTAATATGACAAGCGTTCTTCCATGGGAGCAAGCCCTCCCCGATTCCGATGTTTCCTTATGGTTCTTGGGCCAAGCCGGATATTATATGAAGTCCGGCGAACGTACGCTCTTCATCGACCCCTACTTAAGCGACAGCGCGGGCAGGCGTAACCCGCCTTCTTCCCGCTCGTATCCCGTCCCCGTTGACCCTGCCGAAATAAAAGCGGATATCTTCATCGTAACCCACGACCATATCGACCACCTCGACCCGGAAACCATCGAACCCTACCGCCATAAAGATACGACGATGTTCGTTTCCCCCCGACACGCCGCAAAAACGCTGGCACGTTTAGGCGTACCGCAATCAAACATCACCGTCATCGACCAAGGCGACGAAGCGGAGGTACTAGGCGTACGGATAAAAGGCGTATTCGCGCTCCCCACCGGGCCCGACTGCCTGGACACCTGCGGTTATCTCATTACCTTTGCTAACGGCAAGAGTGTATACCACACAGCCGATACTGCTTTCTGTCCATTGCTGCTTAAAACCGCGCCCCACGCGGACATCCTGCTTACCTGCATCAACGGAAAATGGGGCAACCTGCACATAGACGAAGCCATCGAATTGACGCTGGCCGTCAAGCCCAAATTCGTCATCCCCAACCACTACGACGTAATGCCCCTCAACGCGGAAAACCCCGAGAGCTTCCGTTATTTCTTATATAAACAAGAAACTACGGCGGAATGTGTGATATTAAATACGATGGAAGCATTTACGTTTTAGGATGTATTTTGTGAAGAGTGGAATTAACGCAGTTAGGATAATTTTAATATAATAGAGCCAATTCGTGATAAAATGACTCTACAGATTGAATGCTGAAACATGAATGGCACATTTATGTACCACAAAGAGTGTGGTACGTGTGTAAAACTTTTCCCAAACGGTGGTTAAATGGAGCAAAGTATAAATATTATGGTTAATAAAATAAAAAGTATATTGAATGACAATGAACCTTCCATTTTGCTATATGGCTCTGTTGTTCATGATGATTTCAAACTTGGCTGGAGTGACATAGATTTTATATGCTTAACGTCGAAGGCATTATATGACGAACAGGCGAATGAACTTGTTGATTTGCGACAAACGCTTTTGGAAAACCACCCTGAAAATTTGCATTTCAAGCTATTTGAGGGTGTTATTATGACGCTCGAAGCGTTTATTAATAATACCGATGATACTATTATATATTGGGGGACAAGTGGACGGCGCATTATTAAGAATTGGAGGATGTGTCCATTTGGAAAAATGGAATTGCTTGAAAACGGAAAATTATTGTGCGGCAGTGATTTTAGACACTTGATTTCCTATCCAACGAGGCAAGAAATCGTTACGGCAATAAAAGATCATTACAGAACTATAAGACAACACGGCAAATCGGGTAACGGCTGGTTTTTAGATATTGCGCGATGTCTTTATACAATTAAAACAAACAAAATAATTACGAAAACAAAAGCAGGCGAATGGGCATTACAGGAAAACATTTGCCCTGATATATCTATCATGGAAAAAATTATTAAAATACGAAAAAATCCACTTGAATTTAACAATGAAGAAACAAAACAATGGCAAAACACATTGGGTGAGCATATACAAAAATTTGCCGATATTCTGAAGGCAGAACTACGCTGTCATTAAACATCAGTAATGTTATTTCCACCCTTAACAGTATGCATTATAAGAGGTGTGCGTATGAAATATGTATATTCATTTTTAGCGGTGGTCATTTTATTAACGATTATATCCGCTTGCTCGCGTACGACGGGAAACGACGCGTCCCTTCCCCCGCAGGACTTCGACCCCCAACGTATCCGCGTGGAGGGCCCGTACTTCGTGACGGGCGAAACCGATGACCCGCAGCGTATTTGGATCAACGGCGTCAACACCCCGTGGCATAATTGGAACTCCTTCAGCGGGACCAACTTTAATTACGCCTGGTGGGACACGCACTTTGCCGCGCTGCGCGAACACGGCGTCAATGCCTCCCGCGTGTGGATCAACTGCACGAACAACTTCGGCCGCGGCAACCGCAACAACCAAGTGGCTGTCATGGACATCGACGAAAACGGCATCATCAGCGGCGTGTCGGAATGTCATTGGCGGCACCTGGACGACTTCTTCGCCATCGCCGAACGGCACGGTATTTACATCATGGCGACGCTCACTTCTTTCGACCATTTCCAATACAACGAATGGCATAATTCCGAACCCGAACGTTGGCGCAACATGATTCAATCGGAAGAAGGCATCCGTTCCTTTGTCGAGCATTACACCCTCCCCTTCGTGGAACGCTACCGCGACAATCCCTTCCTGTGGAGCATCGATCTGATGAACGAACCCGACTGGTTACACGAAAATGAAGGCGCGGGGCGTCTTCCGTGGAACGATATTTCACACTTCTTCGCGCGTAACGCCGCCGCCATCCGCCAAAACAGCGATATCCTCGTGACCGTCGGGATGGCGTTTTCGAAGTATCATTCCGACTTTACGGGCGAAGGGTATGATGGCAACATGGTTTCCGACCGTTTCTTGCAAAGCCTGTACGATAACCCCTACGCCACGCTGGATTTTTGGTCGCCGCATTATTATGATTGGGTGGGTCGGTGGTACGGGCATCCGTTCACGTCAAGCCCCTTCGGGCGGCGCAGGGACGGCGGTTGGGGCTTGTGTGACTCGCGCCCCGCGCTCATCGGCGAAACCACCGGCCACGGCACGGAAGGCTTTACGCTCATTGAGGACTACATGAACGCCTTCGCCAACGGTTGGCAAGGCGTAATGGCGTGGACGTCCAACGGCGTGGACGATCATGGGAATTTTAACGACGTGACGGTCGCCACGATGTATTTTTATACGCGGCATCCCTACTTGGTGCGCCCATAAATTACGGCGCTTGCATAACCACGCGGTTTTCATCGTCCATGAACATGCGTAAACGGTTCCCCTCCAGCCCCATCTTATCGAGGAATTCCCGCGGGATTTGCACGCGCCCTGCGCGGTCAAGCACCGCGAGTTCCACTTGCGTCCCGCCGCCGAAGCCCTCGATGTTTGCCAAGCGGTCGGCGTAGGACATAATGAATTCGCTGGAGGTCTTGCCGTCGCGGATGGCGACCACACGCTCCACGCTTTTGGAAATTTCGCGGTCGTGGGTGACGATGACGACGGTCGTACCCAACTCTTTGTTAACCGCGCGGAACATGTCCAGTATCATGTTGGTGGTGCGTGTGTCCACGCTGCCGGTAGGTTCGTCGGCTAAGAGGACGGCGGGATGGTTGGCAAGCGATAACGCGATCGCCACACGCTGCTGTTCGCCGCCGGAAAGCTGGCTCAGCTTATAAGTCGCACGGTGCCCCATATTAACGAGCTCGAGCAGGTCCTTTGCCCGGGCTTTCTTATTCTTTATGGGGTTGGCGGTATTAAATTGCATAGGCATCATCACGTTCTCTACGGCGGTTAGGTAGGGGATCAAGTTACGCGCGTTGTTTTGCCATACAAAGCCCACCGTCACGGTTTTGTATTCCACCAAATCCTTTTCCTTCATCTTAAACAGATCCTTACCGTCCACGGTCAGCTTACCCGCGCTGGGTTTGTCCAAACCGCCGATCATGTTGAGCAGGGTGGACTTACCGCTGCCCGAGTTGCCGATGATGGCCATAACCTCGCCGCGTTCGATCGTAAGGTCAAGCCCTTGCAACGCGAGGACTTCGATGTCCTTGGTTTTATATATCTTAACCAGGCTTTCCGCGACGATCACGTTATCCTTATGCATTGATAACCTCCCCATCGGCCAGCTCGTATACCTTGTCGGCTACGTCCATCAATCCGGGGTCGTGTGTGGTCATGACGATCGTTGCTCCTTCTTGGTCGATCAAATCCTTAAATATCTTCACCACTTGCAAGCCCGTATGGGTGTCCAATTCCGCAGTCGGTTCGTCGGCGAAGATTACTTTTGGTTTGTGTGCGATGGCACGGGCGATTGCCACGCGTTGCTGTTCGCCGCCGGAAAGCTCGGGAGGCAGGTGGTGCATACGCCCCGCAAGGCCCACGCGGTCCAAGCAGGTTTCCACGCGTTTCTTCCTGTCATTCACGGGGTAACCGCTGATGCGCAGGATAAATTCTACGTTTTCGTAAGCGGTCATCATGCTGACGAGGGCGACCGATTGGAAAACAAAACCCATTTGTGTACGGCGTATCCTGTCGCGTTTGGATTCCGACGATTGGGACAACGAAACGCCGTCAAAGAAAACGTTACCGGCGGTCGGGTAGTCCAGCGCACCCAAGATATTCATCAGCGTGGTTTTACCGCTGCCTGAGCGCCCCTTCAATATCGTGAGCTTGTTTTCGGCGACGGTCAAATCGATACCCTTTAATGCCCAAAAGGTTTCGAACCCTACGGGAAATCCGCGTTTGATACCGTCGGCTTTAATAATCAATTTTTTATCCATATCCCTACCCCAATTTGAACAACGTATCGAATTTGGTGAACAGCGCCAACGCGCCCCGTACCTTAAGACCACCGATCATAAATGCCTTTTGCGCGGTAAACTTCGAATTTAACACATCCAGCCACGTCGCCGAATCAGCGATGACGGTCACGTCCGGGGTTTCGGTCGTACCCTCGGTGTACGTGCATTCCTTGCTGCGGATGCTCAAATACCCCTCGAAGGCTTCCGCGCCCGTGACGTTGATTTGTATCACCGCCTGCGTGCCCGCCGATAATTGCGGCTGGAAATAATGCGGCAGGTTCTGCGTCAGTTGTCGTGCCGTTTTTTTGCGTGCCGGACGTGCCGGAAGGACTATTACGGGTTCCTCCTCCGCGAGGAGTTCCTCGATTTCGTCGTCGATTTCATCTTCGTTTACTTCATCGATTATCTCCCCGCCATCCTCTTCGGTATCGGTATATTTTTTCGCAAACAGACGGGAAAGCTCCTCGATTTCGCGTTCCTGCTGCTCGGTAAAAGCGTCGAGGCGTTTCGTTACTTTACCCGTCGGGGTGGCTTTGACGATGGGATCATCCGGCTTGCGTTTTTGGGAAGGCGCGACAACCAACGATTTGACATCAACCGCACCCTGCGCATAATCCTGCGGTACGATCCTTTTGCGGTTTTGCCTGAGCGCACGGTAGAAGTCCTCCATCTCCTTATCGATGAAGTCACGGGTAAAATTGCCTTCTTCCATGTCATCCAAGTGCGCGGCTTGCAGGCCGATGTGCGTCGTGTCATATCCCCCCAAATGTTGAACCACCCGCGAAAGGTACTGTAACGCTCCCCGTTCACCCCCCCCCTCCGAAACAACGATCAGCGCGCAATGCTTATCCTTAAACAAATCGGCATAAACGGGCAGCGCGAGGTATTCGATAAAGGTCTGCATGATCGCCGACGGTGCGAAAAAGGACGCCGAACAAGCCAATATAATGCCGTCCGCGTCCTTTATGGGATTGATCATACCGTCCAAGTTCGTGTCTCCCGTACCGTTGTAATACGGCGGCTGCGCTTCTCCGAGGTTTAGCTCCGAGGTTTGCACACCCAGCTCCGTAAAAACGCTCCGGGTGTAGGTCAGCAATTTCGCGAGCCCTTTGTCGAAATGGGGTGGGTTTCCGCTGATATACGCAATTTTCATATCATTACGCTCCCATGTAAATGTTTTAACGTTTTGGTATATAATGATTATACCAAAAAAATGAGGAAAATCGCTATGAAAAAAATAATTCTCACGGGTGGGGGTACGGCAGGGCATGTTACGCCCCACCTCGCACTGTTACCCGCGCTAAGGAACGAAGGCTTCGAAGTGTTTTATATCGGGAGCCGCACGGGTATCGAACGTGATTTGGCGCAAAAAGCGGGGCTTACATACTACCCCATCGCATCGGGCAAGCTGCGCCGTTACTTGGATATCAAAAATGTTACGGATATGTTCCGTGTGGTAAAGGGATTGGCCGAATCGCTGGGTATCCTGCGGCGCGTCAAACCCGACCTCGTTTTTTCAAAAGGCGGCTTCGTGACCGTACCCGTGCTTATGGCGGCGCGGATGCTCCGTATCCCTACCGTTACGCATGAATCGGACCTGACCCCCGGCTTAGCCAACCGACTCGCCGCACCCTTCGCAAAAAAAATATGCGTATCCTTCCCCGAAACGCTCGCCTATGTTTCCGATAAAAAAGGCGTGCTGACGGGATTGCCCATCCGCCCGGAATTACTGAACGGAAGCCGCATACAAGGGCTTAACAAATGCGGCTTTGATAAAAACGACTCCAGACCTGTATTGCTCGTTACGGGCGGTTCGCAGGGGGCGGCGGTGATCAACGCAAACGTACGGGAGGCGCTACCCCAAATGTTGCGACGCTACCGCGTAATCCATTTATGCGGAAAAGGAAACCTCAGCAACAAACCGTCAAACGGTTACATCGAATTCGAATATATACAGGACGACCTCGCGGACTTATACGCCGCCGCCGACATCGTCCTCTCCCGCGCCGGTGCGGGCACCCTCTTCGAATTGCTGGCAATGAAAAAACCCCATTTGCTCATCCCCCTTTCGAAGGGTGCCAGCCGGGGTGATCAAATCTTAAATGCCGAATCCTTCGCCAAACAAGGTTTCTCCGCCATATTACCCGAAGAAGAGATGACACCCGAACGGCTGCTTACGGAAACGGACGCGTTATACAAAAACCGCCAAACCTATATCCAATCCATGTCCGCACACGAAAGCGTTAACGGCATCGACCGCGTGATGGAAGTGATCATGCGATTTTGATCCAACATAAATAAAATCGGCCAAAACCTCAGTTGAATACGAAGCTATTAATCTTGGCTTACAGGTGTTGTTATAATAATATTTGACACAAATGGGTATGCTTTATATAATAAAAACGGCTCTTGCGTGAGAGGAGCCGGTTCGCGTCAACTATTTTTTAGTTATCAGAACCGTCCCTACTACGAATAGGGGCGGTTCTTCCTTTTCTTCGGTAAACTACGTATTTGGCAAGCGTTGTGACGATAACCTTGACGAATGCCTTTATCGTAATCTCGATTAAAGAAAGAGCCAAACTGCTCCACAAATTAACGAAGCAAATCTATTTGTCCTGTCAAAAAGTGGCGATTCGTGGGTTTGTTGACGGTATGATGTGATATATAATGCTCGAGCAGTCGTGGGACGGCTTGCTTCACGCCTTTTTCATTCCGCAAGCATTTTGGGATGAGAAGGAGGTGATAGCTATGGATACTTTTAACTTCGTGGATTTATACGGATTTTTACAAACCGCTCTTGGAATGATTTTGGCCTTCCTCGGCGGACGCCGTTCGATGAAACGTAACGAAAAGAGCCGCCCAATCTCGGACAAGAGTAGCGGCCCTAATACTGTTACAAAATAGGCTGTGAAGTTTGCCGGAAGCGGCTGTTCTTCTCTACAGGTCACGGTTGCCACCGTGACCTGTTTTTATTATATCTGTTTTGATAAAAAAATCAACATCATTTTCACATAAAAAAGGGTCCCCGATTGTAACTTCAACTGCCCCCCGGAAGGGGAGAAGAAGAAAAAGGTAGGCCCAAAGGGTGGAAACCTGTAAACTGTTGTTTGCGGACAAGCAGGAAACAGGGAGGCCAACCGATGAG
>Ga0123353_10000095_pt1 | contig 101562 bp, 83 predicted proteins | sample TergutLab28metaG_3_FD_92763 | JGI IMG/M metagenome (GOLD analysis project Ga0123353, IMG submission 92763) | Labiotermes labralis P3 segment gut microbial communities from Petit-Saut dam, French Guiana - Lab288 P3 | ecosystem: Host-associated > Arthropoda: Insects > Digestive system > Gut ...
ATTCGATTTTAGAGAAATCCAATATATCGTTAATGATTCCGAGAAGGGATTTTGAGGAAACGGTTATATCGCCGACATATCCCATTTGCCTTTCGTTAAGCTGCTCATGCCCCAAAAGCTCCGCCATACCGATAATAGCGTTCATCGGCGTGCGGATTTCATGAGACATGCTCGAAAGGAAATCGCTTTTGGCTCTGCTCGCTTCTTGTGCGGTCATTACCGATTCGGAGAGTTCCTTTGTCCGAATATCGACAAGCGTTTTAAGCCGTAATCCTTCTCTGCGTTTTTTGGCAAGCAGGATGATTGCGAAAATAAATCCAACGGAAAACATCCCCGCTCCGATCATATAGGGGACGCGTTCTTGAGCCATTTGTACTCTGTAATCATATGTTCTGCGTAGCCACCGCCCGGATATACCCTCTACATCAATTACATACATGGCTTTAGTGATAATGGAGGATAAAACCGTTCTGTCTTTATTTAATCCGAAAGTCGAATAAAAATAATAATCGAAAACAAAGTTTGCTTTATAACCTACTTGTTCACGATAATTCGTTAATATAAGAAGCTGATGTTCACTTACCATAACCATATCAACTTCGCCGCTTTCCAAAGCGTCTAAAGCATCGTAGGTAGTTAAATATTCAATTATTCCCATGTGATTTGGAAACCATTCTTTAAATAAACAGCCGTGGGCCGTATCCTTAATCGTTCCAACTTTAATGTATAAGATTTCGTTGATGCTCACATCACGGAATTCCGATTTTGAAACAAGAATGGGGTGATTACGAACAAAATTTTCTCCTGGCCATATAAAATCCCCGATTCTTTCATCCGTCTGAATGAGGGAAGTGATCAGAGATGCCTGGCCGCTTTCAAGCATATATAATATTTCTGACCAATTCGTGTTTTCGTTGTTTATACGTTCAAATGAAATCCCCGTGAGTTTTTCTATTTCATGGAGTACATCAATGGATATACCCCCCCATTCGTTGGTGCGGGATTCAAAAAAACTCAAGGGATAATTCGAATTCTCGGCGACATATGGGATGATGGGATTATTTTTTATGTACTCTCGTTCTTCATCTGTCAAAAGCATTTGGAATTTGTGATTCAGATATTCTTGGTGGCCTTGATTGTACAAATTTATTAAGTGTTGTATAGCGCCATTATTTAATGCTTTTTGTACAACATCGATAATAGGCTTTAGCTCCGGATTTTGCGTTGCTAAAGAAACGGGAGTGAATAGAATCGGATAATATATATTCGTAACTACGTCGTCAAAAAACCCAAAAGCGGCTTCGGCTGAGGATTCGGTAATAAACGCATCAACTTCGCCATTTTTGAGCATTGCGTAAGCTTGCAGGTAATTATTAACGGAAAAAAAATCAACATCATTGCGTTCTCTTCTTGAGATTATTTCCGTGATGTTGGTGTCATCTAAAACAGCATATCGCAAAGCGCGCGTTGCGGCGATTTCTTGAAACGGCGGCGAATCATACATACGCAAGGTTATGATATGGCGTTGCGCAATATCGCTTGTCATGTAGTATTTCATTCGGTGCTCATCATTTGCCGCAAGTTCGCCCGTAAAGTCGATTGTACCGTTTTCCAGCCCGATAATTAATTTATCCGACTCGACGATGCTTGGCACAAACGGTATCGCGAAAAGTTCCGAAAGCCATCTGCAAAAAAGAGCAGAAAAACCGTTTATCCTGCCGGTTTCTCCCACGAACATTTCGGTGCCATAAACTGAAGAATATCTGAATGTATTCCTGCTCCTTTGCAATTCTTCAATTGCGCTAATTTCGTCTTGCGTTATGCCCGGTATCTCTCTGAACGAAGTAAATACCGATACCTCGCCGCTTTCAGTTTTCTGATCGGTACAACCCACAAAAACTGCGGTCAATAAAATCGCGGCAAGAACAAGAGAAAGCACCCGTCTTAAATTAACTATAAACATTTTGATGCACCCCGTTTCCTACAACCTTTCATACACAAATCCGCAGTTTATAAAGCGCTTGGCGTTATGCGCCATGTAATTACTTAACTAAGAATTGATTATCGTCAAAATTATTCACCAAGACCGTAGGTGTCGATGTCCGCTTGAGTGATTGTTCTGGCATCAAATCCTTTTTCGTCCGATATCACTTTCTTTTCCGTAATCTCCCCGCCGGCTTCGAGTTTTTTTATCATTTCATCAATGATAGACGCTTGGAAAGGGCTGCATTGGCCGTTATAATTCCAGTTACCCGCAAGCAGCTCCCGCAATGCCCATTTATTGGCGTCAAAACCAATTATAATAACGTCCTTATCTACGCCGTGAGAAATACCCGCTTCGGCGAGAGCGGATACCGCGCCTCTTGCCATTCCGTCGTTTTCAGCATATATAACATTTAACTCCGCGCCGGAAGCGATAACGGCTTCAACAATTCGTTTTGCTTCGTCCTCATCCCACGCTGCGGATTGTTGGACAACATTCCTCATTGTACCGGCGGCAAATTCCCTATCAAGAGCGGAGGTGCGGCCAATCTGCGCATCCGAGCCCATGATGCCTTGAATATGAACGACATTGTAGGAGTCAAGGTTTTGATTTCTTAGCCATCTAACGGCGAGGTCACCCTGACGGGCCATATCGGAAACTACGGCAGCCACATAAAAATCTTCCGAAGTATTTATCATTCGGTCGAAAAGAAATACATTAATACCGGCATCCTTGGCCGATCTTAGGACGCTGTCCCAACCGTCTGACGAAGCGGCGGATATGAGAAGGTAGTCCACACCATTTGCAATGAATTGCCTTGCTGCGTTTAACTGCTCGTTATGGTTGAGACTGTAGAAGGTTTCCGTTTCATATCCGTTTTCTCTTGAAAAAACCTCTTCAAAATCCTTAACATTAGCTTCCCGGTAGCCGGATTCGGAAGGCGGATTGTTGATTATGCCAACCCTTATAAGGCCGTCACCCTTATTGTCTTTACATGACGAAAGAACACATATAACCATTACCAATCCCAAAATGATGCTAAATACTCTTTTCATTTTTGATTTCTCCTTGTTTGATTTAGTATTCTTGATTTAATACAAAACATATATATTAATTTTTTAGTCGTCGCTTTGAACGGCTTTGTTTCTGCCCGTCTCCTTCGCTTTATAAAGGGCATGATCCGCTTTTTCGATGAAATCCTTGATTATAATGTCCGCATGAGGAACCACCGTATTTATACCGATGCTCACCGTTATTTTGGTAATCGCCCCTTCTTCGGTATATATAACCGCATCCTCAACGTTTTTGCGTACTTTTTCAGCGATTTTCACCGCGCCATCGGCATTCGTACCCGGCAGCAGTATGACAAATTCTTCGCCGCCCCAACGCGCGGCTAAATCAACGCTGCGCATTAGCGTTTTGGATGCTGTCTCTGCGAATGTTTTTAATGCCGTATCCCCCTGCTGATGCCCGTAAGTGTCGTTGTAGTTCTTAAATTTATCAATATCCATTAATAAAAGGCTGATTGGTTTCTGTTCCCTAATCGCCCGTCCCCATTCCACATTCAGCCGATCCTCAAAACCCCGCCTGTTGGAAACTTGCGTAAGCGGGTCTATAGAGCCGATTCGCTCAATGGTGCGTATATATCTTACGAGGTTGATATGAGTATTTACTCTGGCTTTAACGATCGATTTATTAAACGGCTTTGCGATATAGTCGATAGCCCCAAGAAAAAAACCCTTCTCCTCGTCTTCGACGCTTGTCAGTCCGGATATGAAAATGACAGGGATTCTAACGGTATCCTCACACTCCTTTAACTTCGCGATAACATCAAAACCCGACATGTCAGGCATGATAATATCAAGCAGTATAAGGTCGGGTTTATGCTCCTTCGCAAGTTCTAAAGCGCGCGACCCGTTCCTTGATATTAATAGGTTATACATAGGCGATAAAATACCGCCCAATATATCCACATTCATTTTCTCATCATCCGTTATCAGAATGGTAAATTCTTTTTTTTCAGACATGGTTGTAAATTTATTCTCCTTTCGCACGGCATTCATCCAATGAGCTGTTTATTATTCGAGTGCGTTCAGTACGGCAAGCGCGCCTTCAAAATCATAATCATCGATACGCTCGGCCAGTTCTTCCATACCCGCGATACCTTGCAGTTTTTCCACATATCCCGACGCGCCGAAATCCGATTTTTCAAGCAGCGGCTTCAACTCCGTAAGGAGAGACGCCCGCTCGGCAGCGCCGACTTCCACGGTTTCCGGCTTTTCAGCTTCCGCATTTTTCGCTATTGGTTCAAATTCGCGAAGGACTTTTTCTAACTCTTTTTCAATAACGTCAAGCTGCTGGGGTGTGTAACCGGGCGATTGGGCTCCAAGGGAAAGTTCCAAGGACAACGATGCTTCTTGCAGCTCGGTTTTTTCAAGGTATCCCGCGCTGCTTTTTAATGTATGCACGATTCTGTGCGCGGTTTTTATATCGCCGGACGATAACGAATCGGTTATTTTCTTGAATGTATCGCGGTTATCCTTTACGAAAGTGATGATGGCTTTCCGCTGTAATTGAACTACCTTATCCAAATGGTCTTCCGGATTTTCAGGTTCGGTTTTTTTTTGGATTCTTTCCGGTGGCAGCCATTTTTCCAACACCCTCACAAGTTCCCCCGTATTAACCGGCTTTGATGAAAAATCATTGAACCCATTTGCTAAAAACATTTCACGCGCGCCAAGCACCGCGTTCGCCGTTAAAGCGACGATTGGAAGAAGCTCATATTTTCCTCCCATTTCACGAATCCGCGCGGTCGTTTCTATACCGTCTATCTCCGGCATCATATGATCCATAAAAACGATGTCATAATCGTTTTTCTTGATAAGCTCAATTGCCACTAATCCGGAATTTACCGCTTGGGCGTTAATTCCCAACATATCCAAAAGACCGCACGCAACCCTGAGGTTAAATCCGTTGTCGTCCACTACCAAAACCTTTGCGTCGGGTGCGTATATCGTGTGATGTTCCTTTTTAACTATTTTTTCATCAACTTGCTCCCTGCTGCCTATTACGATCGGTATCGTAATGGTAAAGGTGCTTCCCTGCCCATATTCGCTTTCGAACGTGATGCTGCCGCCCATCATTTCAACGAAGGATTTGCTTATAATAAGCCCCAAACCCGTTCCGACTACATGGCGGTTCATGGATTTTTCAACTTGTTCAAATGCCTTAAACAATTTCGGTTGATCTTCTTTGCGTATTCCTATACCGGTATCTTGAATTTCAAAAACAAGCGAGTCCCCTGACACGGATATACTCATCCGCACATAACCCTTTTCCGTAAATTTCACGGCATTCCCTATGATGTTCGTCAAGACTTGGCGAAGCCTTATATCGTCGCCGTATAATATCCTTGGAAGGTCATATCCGCGCTTTAGCCTTAATTCCAGCCCCTTTTTTTGCGTGATGTAAACAAACATTTTTTCGACTTGGTCGATTAACAAATTAAAATCGTAATCGACGGGATTAAGCGTAAATTTCCCCGTTTCGATTTTTGAAAAATCCAATATATCGTTAATAATTTCAAGGAGGGCTTTCGATGATACGGCTATATCATTGACATATGCTTGCTGGCGTTCGTTGAGCTGTTCATGCTGCAAAAGTTCTCCCATACCGATTATGGCGTTCATGGGGGTTCTGATTTCATGAGACATATTCGACAGAAAAGCGCTCTTTGCTTTATTTGCTTCCTGCGCTTCCTCCAGCGCGAATTCCAATTGTTCGGCGGATGTTTTTAACTGCTCGTTCATTTCAAGCATTTCAATCTGATTCCACACTCTCAGCTTTACGATTGATGAAGAGAAGGGCTTCCTTATGTAATCCGCGGCGCCTAACGCCAACCCCTTTTCCTCGCTTGCCACGTCCGCAAGCCCAGTTATAAATATTACGGGGATTTTTTTTGTTTTTTCGGATTTTTTAAGAGCGGCCATAACTTCATATCCGTCCATATCCGCCATTAAAATATCAAGCAGTATCAAGTCAGGCAGATTGGCTTCCGCCGCGATAAGAGCGTCCCGACCGTTACCTGCCGCCAAAATCCTGTAATCCGGCCTTAAAGCCTTGCTTAATTCCGAAATATTGACTTTTTGATCGTCAATGATAAGTACACTGTGTTTAATTCCGTTCATTTCGCGTCAACCCCCAAATCTACGAGTTTTTCAACTATTTTCGCTAATTCCATGTTATTTACAGCCTCCTTCAGCCAATCCGCAAGGCCGTTGTCGGAATCGTATTGATAACGCCCTATATCATCCATAGCCGCATCCAAGTCATCCATATCGAACCGCTTACAAGCGTCTAACAGCATAGCCAGCATTGCCGCGTCAGGTTCCGGCTTCACAAGCTTAGGGTTTTCGCCGTCATAAATTGAAAGCATATCTCCCAAATCATTGACAAGCTTCCACGCGGTTTCAAGAAACGCCGGGTTATGCTCGTTTATATACCCAATGTCTCCGGCATCTGCCGCTTTTTCGAGGGATTCGGCTTGACGGCCGACCTGTTCGGCAAATACGTAAGAGCTCGTTCCCTTGATGCCATGTACCTTTACCTTATAATTATATAAGTCATTTTCATCGACAGTCTTTATAGACATGAGCATAGACCGGACATTATCCGCGTATGAACGCAAGATTTGCATGTACGCGGTTTCATCATTATCCATTTGTTCGAGGCCTTTTAAAATATCAATTCCGTCAATTGCCCTATTAAAAACGGACGGTTCTGTTTGAACGTTCAATTCATTATCCGTCTTCGGAAGCTCCCCAAGGAAAACCCTCAATGATCGGAAAAACAACGGTGTTTCAGATAACACGATTTCTATGATCCCGTTCCGCGCCGCTTGTTCCAGTTTAAGCGCGACAGCGGAGAGATCTAATTTGCCGACATTAGCTAATGAGGTTTTAATTGTATGGATATGTATAATGTAAATGCGCATATTATCGTCATGCCGATGCCATGAATCGTTATCAACCAATTCTTCCAATGCGGCAAGGGATTTTCCCGCTTCCCGCGTGAATATCCTGACGAATTCGGGGTCATCCGATTTATGCGGCAGTATGGTTTGCTCCTTCCTTGCCGCAGATTCCTTTCTTGCCGCCTCAATCACTTCAAGCGGTTGTTTGTCGCGTATCATTTTATTAAGCAGCATGTTCATCTGCCTAAGGTCAATGGGTTTGGAAATGTAATCATCGAAACCGTTTCCTAAGAATATATCCGCCTGTCCGGAAACGGCGTTGGCCGTCAGCGCAACGATCGGTTGATTATATCCCAATTCGCGGATACGTTTGGTTGTTTCTATACCATCCATTTCCGGCATCATATGATCCATGAAAATAATGTCATATACATTACCGCTTTTTATTTTTTCAATTGCGGCATATCCGCTTGCGGCGGAAGTTATTTTCAATTCGTATGGCATTAAAAGCCCTTTGGCAACGTAAATATTCGTTTCAATATCATCTACGACCAAAATACTTCCGTATGGCATCGCATCACGGGTAATTTGCGTCCTTCTCATCTGCGCGCTGTTGTTTATACGGAACAACCTAAGGTTTTCAGCCATCTCTTTGCCAAGCACATCCGAATTTACCCGGCCTTGGCGTAAACGCACGGTAAACACAGAGCCTGCACCTTTTTCGCTTTCTACGCTGATTTCCCCGTTCATTAAGTGAACTAATTTTTTTGTGATACTCATACCAAGACCCGTTCCTTCAGTGGAGCGGTTGGTTTCCGTGTTAAACCTTGAATATTCGTCAAAAAGTTTTTTTACTTGATTATCCGTCATTCCTTGCCCTGTATCGCTGACGGCGATGATAAGAATAATTTCGTCTTGCGTGGAACCGGATGTATCCGCCTCATAAGTGCTGATTGTCAGGTTAACTGTGCCCTCTGATGTATATTTGAACGCATTTGAAAGCAAATTATTCATAATTTGCTTAACACGCAGTTCATCGCCTGATAACATAGCAGGCACATTTTCATCAATATGAAGCTCAAAGGCTATCCGTTTACTGCCGACCCGCATCAGATTCAACTGTACTGTATCGCTTATCAAGCTGGCTATTTCGTATATATCCGTTAACAATTCCAGTTTGCCGGCTTCAATTTTAGAGAGATCAAGTATGTCGTTGATGATGCCAAGAAGCAAATCACCCGATGTGAAGATTTTTTCAATCGACACTCTTGTTTCCGCGTCCAGCGTATCACGCTGCAGTTGTATTTCGGTTATACCAAGAATAGCGTTCATCGGGGTACGTATCTCATGGGACATATTAGCAAGAAAAGCGGTTTTTGCTCTATTGGCATACTCAGCCGCCGACCATTGTTTTTCCGCCTCGTATATCAAATTTTTCATTTCCGTAACATCGATAAGCGCGCCGGCGATATGAAGGGGGTTGCCTTCTTCATCCCGAACCGTTTCGCCGGTGTCACGGTAATATGCCCATTCGTTGTTTTTCTTTTTCATCCGATATTCAAAATCAAAAGGCGTTTTACCGCTGGTATCCATGATATGTTTTTCAAAACCATCAACTACTCTGTCTTTATCATCAGGGTGTATGCGATCAGTCCAACTACTGAAGGTGTTTGGAAAATCGGTTCTATTGGTATAGCCCAGCATTTGCCTGAACTCATCTGACCACGTGACGAATTTGGTGAAATCGGCCGGATCGTCATCCGCAATTTTTATATCCCACAAACCGATTTTTGTCGCTCTTACCATCAAGTGCATCTTGGTAAGCTGGAGTTCGTTTTCGAGAATACGCTCTTTCAAAGCAGTAACCATTGTCCGGAGCGCGTTGGCAAGCAGTCCTACTTCATCACGGCTTTGCACGGATAGAGGAATTTCAAGGTTGCCGTCCGCCACTTGCACAGCGTAGCTGATTACCTTTCGGATTGGTTGTGCGATTCTGTTACCCCAAAGTCCCGCCAGCAAGGTAAAAATTAGAACGACCCCTACGGAGCATAATATAATTATCATCATAAACCGGTTTTCTTCCGCTATCTGCTCGTCTAATGACGCGCCGATAAACCACATGCCCACAATCTGTTCATTAAAATCAATTATCGGCCAAAAAACGGCACTGTAGGGTTCATCATAGACGTTGAGCCTTTTAACAGTTATTTCTCCTTGGTTGAGAACCTTGTACAGTATTTCCTCATCTTCAAGTTTAGCGCCGATGGCGCGGCTGCCGTCCGCTTCTTCAATAGTGGTCATGAGGCGGATGTCTTCTTTATACAGCGCAAACTCCATCCCTGTAATGTTTTTGAAATTTTCGACATATGCCTCCGTGCCTATATCAATTCCCATAATTAAAATACCCACCTGAACGCTGTCATTGTAAATGGGTGTATATATCCGTATGCCGTAGGGAATTAGCGGCTTCCTGAAAGAGGATGCCCGTTACTGTTTCTCCTCCCAGCGCCGTAAAAATTTCGGGACGCAAGCTAATGTCATCGCCGGCCAAATCAGCGTTACCCCTTGCTAATACAATACCGTTAATATCGGTGACGGCGATAGCATCAAGTCCAAGCTGATACAATGCTGTTTTTAATATATCTTTGACTGTCAGTCCGTCTCCCGCGCATGTGGCGTCTACAAGCTCGGGCATGGTGGTGAGTAAATACGCGTATCGTTGCAACCGTTCTTCTTCTTGTTTTTGCATTCGGGCGACCATGGACTGTATTGCGGTCATATCATTATGTATGATACGCGTTAATTGATTACCCATCAGCATCATACTTATGCACAGAATAATCACACTGGTCGCAACCACGCCCAAAATCGCGATAAACATAATTTTCTTTGAGATAGTTTGTTTCATTAAATATCCCTCATTTCCCTGTAACAGTATCACCTTCTGCGCTTAGTTATAATTATCGCAAATAACGTTGAAAACAAACAATCTATCAAAAGCATTTAATTTTACAGTCTCATGTCAGCGCATATATACTACGTTCGTGTGATTCGATTTTTGGGTCTTCGATTCGTTTTGAAAGGCGCATGATTCTTGACAAAAAGGATGATTCGTGTTATAATTAAGCATTAATATTGCTTCACGTGAGTATAAAAGGAGTATAAATATGGCGGGTCATAATGCGAAAGCAAACATTATTAATAATTATCTTATTAACACCAATCATTTAATCAGACAACGCATCAATGATCTTTTGGCCGGCGCGACGAAAAGTCCCGTTATTACCGTATGCGCGGGTGCCGGTTACGGAAAAACACAAGCTGTTTTTGATTTTCTCAAGCAACAGGATAAGTTGTTCTTTTGGGTACAGATGAGCGAAAGTGATAATACCGCGGTTCGTTTGTGGGAAAATATTACCGGTTCAATTAATCGCGTTGACACGGTTATGGCTGAACAATGCAGAGAGATTGGATTTCCTGACACGGCTGATAAAATGGATAAATTTGCAAAGTTTAGAAACGATACATTGATAAATAATCCTTATATAATTGTTTGGGATGATATCCATTTTTTGAAGGAATCTTCCGTACTTCATTTTGCCGAAACCATAATCAATGAATTATTACCGAATAAAAAAATGATTTTAATAGGACGCGACTTACCGGAAGTCAATATAAAAACACTTGATTTAAAAGGTCATATTTCAAGCATACGAGAAACGGATTTGTTTTTTACTGAAAATGAATTGACCGATTATTTTAAAAAACTCAATTTAACTGTTGACAGGCATACCATACGTGAAATACTTATTGATACAAAGGGATGGGCTTTTGCAATAAATCTTATAACACGCTCACTCGAAAGATTTCCTAAGTATTTTGGGTACATACAAAATACATATAAAAAGAATATTTTTGAATTAATGGAAGCTGAAAGCTGGATTTCAATGTCCGAGCGATTAAAACGCTTTTTGATAAGGCTTTCGTTAATAGACCACCTTTCCGTGGAATTAGTTGAAATCATGGCGGAAGGGGAGGACGGTATATTATTCGAATTGAAATACGCGAATTCCTATATCCGTTTCGACGGTTATTTAGGTACTTATTTAATCCATCATTTGTTCATGGATTTTTTGAATACAAAGCAGGATATGTTAACAAATGAAGAAAAATGCATAACCTATAAGACTGCGGCCGATTGGTGCAGCCAAAACAATTTTAAAATAGACGCACTCAATTATTATGAAAAAATAGGGGATTATGAATCTATCGTTGCCATATTTTTTTCACTCCCGATAGATATACCTTATAACATAGCGCTATTCGCAAAAGGCATATTCGACCGCGCTCCCGCAGAAACCTTTGACCGTGTAAAGGATTTCGCTTCGACACATATTAATATCGTTGCGAGGCTTGGTAATATGCGGGAATTTTATACATTGGCTGATTATTATGAGCGCAGGTTTTTAACGCTTCCTGAAGATAATGAGATGCGTCGCCATTCCCTTTGCGGTATATATTTTATTTTAGGATTGATGCGGGCAGCATACGCATACGATGAAATTTATGATTTTGATATTTATTTTGCCAAGCTGTTTGATAACTTGACTGAAGAAATCTTTAAGTATGCTCCGTCGATCGACTGCCCCCGGGGACCTTGGATAAATTTGGCTTATTCCTCAAAAAAAGGATCTTTGCAAAAATATATTGAAACCATGATTAGGTGCGATGAAACTACGGCTCGATTCTCGAAAGGCATAACGGTGGGTTCGGATTTACTGATACAGGGAGAGTTATTATTTTATCAAGGCAAAGCTAAGGCAGCGGAGCCGTTTGTTGTCCGTGCCATAGAGAACGCAACAGAACGAATGTCTTTTGAAACTTTGCACAGAGCATTATTTTATTTGATGAGAATTGCTGTTGCGGAAGGTAATGTAAACAAAGCTGAAACAGCTCTCCGTAATATAGAAAATCTGCTTAATGAAGAAAAATATTATAACAGATATTTGTCCTATGATATTTCATTGGGCTGGTTTCAATATGTCCTCCGACAGCCTGAGATGTTTCCCGAATGGCTGACGAAAAAAATCTCTCCTTACACACATCCTTCTTCTATAGAAAATTTCGGGAATCAAATAAAAGCGCGTTATTATTTTTTGAAAAAAAATTATTTGCCGCTGTTATCTTACATCAGGGAATTGAAACATAGAGAATCATTTTTATATGGCCGCGTGGAAATGCTGGCAATGGAAGCCTGCGCTTATTATAAAATGAAGAATAATAAGGAATTGGCGTGGAAATCATTCAGAGATGCTTATGAAACGGCAGCGCCAAACGATATTCAAATGCCTTTTATTGAGCTTGGCAAAGATATGCGGTCGCTTATAATCGCAGCTTTGCGCGAACATTCAAGCGACTCGGCACAGTGCATAGGCATCCCGTGTTCATGGCTTGAATCAATAAAATATAAAGCGACATCATATGCAAAAAGCCAGTCTGTTTTTATTAACGAACATAAAAAGAACAGTATCAGTGATAAAGAATTGACTCCCCGCGAAAAGGATGTTTTGACTTATCTCTATAAAGGATTTTCTCAACCGGAAATAGCCAATAAATTAGATTTATCGGTTAATACGATAAAAACGATAACGAGAATTCTTTACGATAAGCTTCATGTACATAAGATATCCGACCTTGTCCGTATAGCCGCTGAGCAGAGATTTACGTAATTTTGAATAATGCAATATAGAAGCATTAAAATCGGATGCACCAAAAGAATACAATACCCTTTTAAGGTTCTGAACAACGAATAGTGTAAACGGTATATTTCTCCAAGAAATTGGTAACACTTAAAACGTGGCATAAACACGGCTCTGCGGGAGCGCAACCGAGACGCTTGCCACGGTAGATAGGGTGAAGCGGTGGCCAAATGGGCTGCCGATTTTTTATATCACCGGACTACCCGAAGCGGGAAAACTCGCTCTTGAACTTGCGGTTTTACGCAACCATATGGTCTGCGAAAAATATCGAAAATTAACTGTAAGCCAAACCCCAATCACGCACCGGCATCGTCCGTTTCTTTGTGATTTCCTTGACCGACAGATAGACAACTTTGCGGATGGAATCGTCGGTGGGGAAGATTGCCTTAGCTTATGTCACTATTCTTTTTATATACGAAAACACCGTCTTCACTTGTGATTGTTAATGTACTGGACACATTAAACGCTACTTTCTTCGTTTTCCCTTGTGGCGGCTCACGGCGATTTATGTAAGGTGATAAGTCGCAAAAATTCAACCATGTATACCAGCCTTTTACTCCATACATTGTTGCTATAGTATACCAGCAGGGCGTACTATGCGGTCTGTTTTTATCATAACCGGCAGATGATGTTGGTTTGATGTTGTGGTACTCGGCTATAAAAAAATCTTTCCATTCATCGTTTGTCTTGGTATAATAGAATTGTGACTTTGAGTGCCGTATTGTCGGGTAATATTTCGACAAGAACTCTTTGAGGTTTATGCCGAAACGAAGCTTAATAACTGGATGCGGCGGCATTCCTTTGACCTTGAAATCGGTGGCGGTGGGGTTACGTCCATTGTCGAGAACGAACTGGTCTAGGGTGTCCATGATGGTTCTTTCACTCCATTTGGTAAATGGCATGTCGTCTAAAATCTCTTGAATTTTTGCATTTGTGTTGGCATCGGTTATAACCTCCATAGCCTTATACAGTGCCTGTTTGCGCGTCATTGTGTGTTCTCTCCCTGTCTATTTCGACAAGTGTCATTCATAGGCACCGCGTATGTTGAAAATTTGACGCCCTGGTTAACGTCGAAGTTGTCAATGGCTTTGATCAGGCCAATGCAGCCGACTTGAAATATATCGTCGACGTTTTCACCGCGGTTGTTAAAACGCTGGATAACGCTTAGGACAAGGCGCAGGTTGCCATAGATATACTCGTCGCGGGCGATTTTGTCACCCAAAAGAATTCTGTCGAACAAAGCCTTCTTTTCCTCGTTTTTTAAAACGGGCAGTTTAGCGGTGTTTACCCCGCAAATTTCAACTTTATTCGTCATCATTTACATACCCCTCATAAGATTGTCCTAATATCATAAGAGCATTTCCCACGGGAAATATTTTATACTGGAAACAGATGGTAATATTTTTTTTACCGGATGTGGATTTGCCGTTGCGCTTTTTATGACGGCATGTTATTATTAATATAAATTATTTGAAGCTTCATAAATAAATTGAGCAGAATTTTAAGAAAAACGCGGAGGATTATTTCATGAGTATGAAAGTTGGTATCGACAGCTATTGTTACCACCGTTTCTTTGGGGAAGTTTATCCCGGACAAAAGAAACCCGATAAGCTTATGACTATGGATGATTTTCTGGATAAGGCAAAAGCCCTTGGTGTGGACGGCGTATCCCTTGAATCCTGCTTCTTTCCCAGCTTTGATGAAGGTTTTTTAAAGGAGCTGAAAGCAAAGCTGGACGATTACGGGTTTGACCGCGTATACGCATGGGGACATCCAGACGGTCTGGAGCGCGGGCAGAACGCCGAAGCGTTTAAGGACATGATGGACAGCATCCCACGCGCTAAACAGATCGGAGCGACTGTTATGCGGGTTTGCGGCTCCAGCCTTATGTTCCGCCACGAACCGCGCGAACCGCAGATAAAAGCCCTTGTGGCGCAGTTTAAAGAGGCCGTGAAAGTGGCGGATGAATACGGCATTAAGCTCGCAAACGAAAACCACATCGACTATACGGCGGATGAGATGCTGCAAATGATTGAGGGCGTGGGCAGCCCCAATTTCGGCATCAATTTTGACACGGGCAATTTCCTGCGGCTGCTGGACGACCCCGTGGCGGGCATGGAAAAGCTTGCGCCCCATACCTTCGCGACCCATGTTAAAGATCTGGTGGTCAACGCCAACGCCAAGCCCGACGATTGGTTCTTCTTCTCCGGCGTGCCTGTGGGCAGGGGTTTGATTGATAATTTCAAGCTGGCGGAACTGTTAAAGAAGCACAATTACCAAGGCTTCTTAGCCGTTGAGATAGACCATCCGCATCCCGACTGGGCCGATTGCGAGGATGAGGCTGTGAGCATCAGCGTAAAGGCGCTGCGGGACATAACGGCCAGGCTTGGCTGATTTGGAGGGAAAACCCATGAAGAAAAAAGTAAACGTAGCCGTTATCGGCACCAAGTTCATGGGCAAAGCACATAGCAACGGCTGGCTTGCGGCCCCGAAATTCTTCGATTTGCCTTATGAACCTGTTTTAAAGATGGTATGCGCAAGGGATACGGACGCCGCCGGGGAATTTGCCGAGAACTGGGGATATGAACAGGTCGAGGGTGACTGGCGGAAGGCGATTGAAAGCAAGGACATTGATATTATCGACATCTGCGCCCCTACATACCTGCATAAGGAAATGGCGCTTGCGGCGGCTGATGCCGGAAAGCATATTTACTGCGAAAAGCCCTGCGCCCTGAACTGCGCGGAAGCTGTGGAAATGGCCGAAGCCGCCGATAAAGCGGGGGTTATGCATTACCTTAACCACAACTACCGGCGCGTGCCTGCCGTAGCTCTGGCTAAAAAGATAATCGGCGACGGAAAGATCGGGGAGATCTATCACTGGCGGGGGGCGTACTTGCAGGATTGGATCATGGACCCGCAATTCCCTCTTACTTGGCAGCTGCAAAGAGGGATAGCCGGTGCCGGGCCGCATTATGATTTGAATTCACATTCCGTGGATTTGGCGCGTTATCTCGTTGGTGAGATAGCTTCCGTTTCGGCTATATTCAAGACGTTTGTGAAGGAGCGCCCGCTTCCGGGAGCGGGGGGCGGCACATTTGCCGACGGCGGCGGTACGGCCTCAAACGAAAAGGGAGCGGTGGATGTTGACGACGCCGCGTTTATGTCCGTGATATTTGAGAACGGAGCGCTGGGTTCCTTTAACGCGTCCCGGTTTGCGGGAGGGCGGAAGAATTTTAATGTATTTGAGATATACGGAAGCAAGGGCAGCATAGCGTTTGACCTTGAGCGCATGAACGAGCTGCAATACTTCAATATGGATGATCATGACGATTTGCAGGGTTTCCGTACCGTGCCCGCCACTTTGCCGGGCCATCCCTACGTTTCGGCCTGGTGGCCTCCGGCGCATATTATCGGATATGAGCATACCTTTGCCCATGCCGTGAAGGATTTCCTTGAGGCATTGGCGGGAGACCGGAAAATTGAACCGAACCTTTGGGACGGCGTTAAGATTATGAAAGTGCTTGAGGCCGGAATCCTTTCCGACCGGGAAGCGCGCAGGGTTGATGTTTCGGAGGTTAAATGATAAAAGCCCGTATACTGCCATTGGCATTTAAAAATATAAATGCCCGTGAGAAAGAAGAGTTTAACGCGCAGCTCAAGGTTTTAGGGGAACTTTACGGCGATGTGGCGGAGTTTATGTCTCCGCTGGTTGTTGGTTCCGATATATCTGATGAAGTTGACGCCGTTGTGTTCCCTCAGCTTGTGGGTGAAGCGTTTTCCGAAAAAGCCGCTCTTTCTAAGATTTCCCTGCCCGTATTGGTAATAACCAGCCAGTTCGGCACCGTGGAGATGTGGGATTGGGAGATTGTGACCTTTCTGCGGGACGCGGGATTGACCGTTTTCTCGCCTTATACCGTGGAATTGGCGCGGTGCGTCTTTAGGGCTGTGGCATGTAAAAAACATATGCGCGGCATACGTTTCCTTATGTTTCAGGACGACCCCGGCGAGGGTATGCAGGCAAACATTTTTAAGCGTTTTTATTGGTGGGAGAAGCAATGTACGGAAGCGATGGAAGAAACCTTTGGCTTGAGAATTATCTATAAAAGCTATAAGGAATTGAACGCCAAGGCCGGTTCCATAGACGATAACGCCGCGCGGGATATTTGCCGTGATTGGGACATTCCCATGGAGGGGGTTTCGGAGGCGAATTACCTAAAAGCCGTGAAAATCTATATGGCGGCGAAGGAAGTAATTGATGAAATCGGCGGCGTGGAGGGTGTCGGCGCAAATTGCCTGAACGAGTCTTTCCACAGTGAGACAACACCTTGTCTGGCTTGGAATATGCTCTTTGAGCGTGATAATATCCTGTGGGTATGCGAAGGGGATACGCTGAGCCTTATCAGTAAGTACATATTCCACAGCATTTTGAAACTGCCCATAATGATGACCAATATTTACCCGTTTTTAGCGGGCATGGCGGCGTTGAAGCATGAAAAGATAGACAGCTTTCCCGATGTGCCCAATGCCGATAACCACGCTCTTTGCGCCCATTGCGGATATTTTGGGTTTGCCCCGCGAAGTTTCTGTACGGACTGGATATTGCGGCCCGCGGTGCTTGAAATCGTTAACGAAAATGCCGTAATGGCGGATTGCCGTATGGCTGTTGGGCCCGTTACATTGGCGAAATTGCATCCCGATATGAAGAAGCTTACTTTGATTGAGTGCGAGATTGCGGATTATGCGCAATATCCCGGCTCGGATTGCAGAAACGGCGCATTGCTGCATTATGTGAATAATAACGGGCATGAGATTATGGATGCTTTGAGTTCGCATCACGCTTTGCTGATCCAGGGTGAGCATATCCCGGCTGTTAAGCAGGCGGCCCGTGTGTTTGGTTTTGAGGTACGGCTGTATTAGGAATGCGGCGGGCGGGACGCCCGCGCTCCCAGGCGGTTAAATAATTCCGAATCATCATATTCGGGATCATTTATATTATTAATAAGGAGGACTAAGTAATGAAGAGAACGATCTCGTTATTTGTAGCTCTGGTTATGGTTGCCTTTATGTTCGCGGCATGCCAGGCAGAACAGGCTCCGGCCGGCGAGAAAACCCTTGAGGAATCGCAGCTTGTGGTTGTTATGCCCGCCGCCGCACATGGCTGGATAGCCGCCGTCGTCTTTTTTGCCGAGCAGAAGGGGCAGGAATTAGGCATCCCGGGTTACAGAGTATTGACATCGGCCAGCGTCGCCGAACAAGCCGGACAACTTGACGAACTCATTTCACAGAGGGTTGACGCCATCGTGCTGTTCCCACACTCCGACGAATTATCCATCCCGGCTGAAAGGGTTGTTGACGCCGGCATCCCCCTGTTCCTATTCAACAGGAACGTCCACGCCGACTACGTGCTTAGGCTCCTGGGCTCCAACATCATGATAGGCGCGGAAGGCGCAAGGGTTATCGCCGAAGGTATCGGCGGCTCCGGCGTCGTCGCTTACTTAGCGGTACCTTCCGTCGGCTCAACGAACAATGAGCGCCTTGGCTCTTTCTGGGCGGTAATGGAGGAATATCCCGACATCCAGCTCGTCACCATGACAGCGAACAGCATCTCTATCGAAGAGGGCTTGCGCGTCACCACCGATATGCTGACCGCCAACCCCCAAGTTGACGCCATCTTCACCATTGACGACAGCTTGTCCATCGGCGCGTTACAGGCCGTGCGCGAAGCGGGCAGAAGCGATATCCAGTTCATCAACGGCGCGGGCGGCGCACAGATTTACTTCCACATGATCCACGAGACGGAAGACATTTGGCTGTTCTCCGCTACATACGCCGCCAGCATGATTAAGGATACGATTGACCTTGCCGTTGAGTATCTGGAAGGCAGAAGGGATTTCAGCGGCCTGTTCTCCGAAGGCTTCAGCGTACCCAACGTCGTCGTCATCCCGCCGGTCATCATCGACAGGAACAACGTAGAAGAGCATTTCGCGCCGGGCTCGCCCTGGTAAATAATAAAAACTGCGGGGGGAGCATTGCTCCCCCTAAATTCAATTTACGGGTGAGTTTATGGATGCGGCTGTTGAAATGAAGGGAATCAAGAAGTCTTTCGGCGCTAACTATGTGCTGAAGGAGGTTGATTTTGCGGTTGAGAAGGGTAGTATACACGCCTTGCTTGGTGAAAATGGAGCGGGTAAGTCTACGCTTATGAATATTTTGGGTAATGTTATCGGCAAGGATGCGGGGACGATTTTTATCGAGGGCGAAGAGGTGGATCCCCTGCACAACGCGAGGGTTATTGATGAGAAAGTCGCGTTTATTTTCCAGGAACTTTCGCTGGTTAATGATTTGAATATTTATGAAAATTTATTTTTGGGACACGAGTTAAAAAAAGGAATTCTGCTGGACCGGAAAACCATGCGGAGGAAGGCGAAAGAGGTTTTGGACCGCATGGGTGTAGCTACAAACCCGAATACGCTGGTGTCCGACCTTAACCCGTCCTATAAGCAGATTACCGAAATTGCCCGCGCGCTTTTGAAGAACGCGCGGATAATCATAATGGATGAGCCTACTACGTCTTTGACAGACGTTGAAATAAAACGCATATTTGAGGTAATGAAAACCTTGAGGGAACAGGGTATCAGCCTTATTTTCATATCGCATAAGCTTAATGAGGTAATAGAAATTTGCGACAGTTATACGATCTTACGCGACGGCGCGGTTGTGGCTGTGGGGAAAATTGAGGACGGTATAACGGAAAAAGATTTGAGCGCGCATATGGTTGGAAAAGAGGTTATAAGCGAAGGCATATACCGCGCCAGGGAATTGGGCGGGGTTGTTCTGGAAATCAAGAATATGTCACGCGGCAGGGAATACAGGGACGTGAACATGTACTTGCGTAAGGGTGAGATCCTTGGCGTAACGGGACTTCTGGGTGATGGCAGAACGGAGCTTTTCGCGTCCGTGTACGGGGCGAACGGGCCTTACGAAGGGGAAGTCAGGGTTGACGGCAGGGTTGTAAACATGCGGAATACCAGCGCGGCGAAGAATAACAGGATCGGTTATCTGCCTAAAAACCGCAAAGAAAACGCCATTATACCCGATTTGAGTATCAGAGAGAATCTGGTGCTTTCAATAATGCCCAATATTTCGCCGCAGGGCGTTATTAAGAGAAAAAAGCAGGATGATATAACCAACAGCTATGTTGAAAAACTGGATATCAGGGTTGCGGATATAAAGAATTTGATTACTTCGCTTTCCGGGGGCAATCAGCAGAAGGTTGTGCTTTCCCGGGCGCTGTGCATCGACCCAAAGGTGCTTATTCTGGACAATCCCACGCAAGGAGTTGATGTGGGCGCGAAGATGGAAATATACCGCCAGATCGTTTCGCTGGCGGAGCAGGGATACAGTTTTATCGTCCTGTCCAACGAGATTCCGGAGCTTCAAAGGACATGCGACCGCGTGTATGTTATGTTCCACGGGGAAGTGCGGCATGAGTTTTCCCGCGGGGAAATGACGGAGGAGAATATAATGCTTGTGGCTACCGGCGGTATAATCGCCAATAACGAAAGGGCAGGGTAAAATGGAGAAAATAAAGGGATTCAATTACAAACAGTTCCTTGTTAACAACAGCGCCTTCGTTACGCTGGTAATACTGATCATAATCGCCTTCTTTATAATGGGCTCCACATTTTTCAACGCCCTTAATTTCAGGAATATCCTGATGAACAACGCAATCATCGGCATCATAGCCCTGGGTATGACCTTGATAATTATCTCCGGCGGCATAGATTTATCCGTGGGCGCCGCGTCCGCCGCGATCGGCCTTGTCGGGCTGTGGACGATGAACAACACAGGCAGCATTATCCTTGGTTTTATCGCCGCCATAATCATGGGGGTTATTATCGGGGCGTTCAACGGCACACTTGTGGCGCGTTTCCGCATACCCGCCTTTATTGTGACATTGGGGGCGATGCGCATTATCCGTTCGCTGGCCCAGCATTTTTTTCGCGGCGGCGGCGTTTTGCTGGACACACGGCTTGAGCGCGACGGTGTGCTTCTGGTGAGAAATTTCCTGAACTTTTCCAATACGCGTATTTTTGGTGATTTTCTTCCGCTTCCCGTCATATATTGGATTGCCCTGGCTGTTATCGTCAGCTTCGTAACCAAGAGAACGGCGCTGGGACGGCACATCTACGCCGTGGGCAGCAACGAGCGCGCGGCTAACCTGTCCGCGATAAACGTCCAGAGGGTGAAAACCTACGTATACATGATATCCGGCGCGCTGGTGGCGATAGCGGCGCTTGTGGAGGCATCCAGAATCGGTTCTATGAATTCGTCGGCATCGGGAAATTTCTATGAACTGGAAGCCATCGCCGCGGTTATCATCGGTGGCACGGCTATGAGCGGCGGCAGGGGCAGGATTATCGGCACGGTTTTTGGAACGCTTACGTTGGGGGTAATCAATAATATGATGAACCTCATGGGCCTGCCAAGCTTCCTTGTGGGCGCGATTCAGGGTTCTATAGTCATTCTGGCGGTCTTGCTGCAAAGAAGCGTTGTTAAGAGGGAAAAACAATTTTAATCCCAGAGCCTGTGCATACACGCGGTTCTGTAGTTATTCGCATTCTAGAATGCGAATAACTACGGGTTCCTAGCAGAACGGAAAATTCCCGCGAAAATCCGCCGAAAGCGAGATAATACACAGGCTCTCATAAAATTCTTGACAACGAAAAATTTATGGTGTAATATGGCAATGTACTGAATGACAATATGTCATTACATATTAATGAGGAGGAGAACCACAGTATGATGAAGAAAGTGTTCGCGTTAGTTGTTGTTTCCGCGCTGTGCCTAGCGATGTTTGCGGCGTGTGACACCGCTACGGCCCCGGCTCCGGCCGGCCCGGCTGCCGTCGCAGGCGACGTTGATCTAACCGATTTCGTTATCGACCCCTCTTTGATCCCTCAGGCCAAATTAGACACCACCCTGTACCTCGCGGTATCCATCCGCGGTGTTGACAACCCTTACCTTGCCACCATTTATGAAGGCATGATGATGTTCTCCGAGTATCTGGACGGCATCGGGCAGAAGCACGAAACCCAGCTTCTGGACTCCGGCGGCTCCAATGACAGGGAAGTTAATAACATGCGCCAGTTCGCCGCCAGAGCGGGCGGGAACGCCATCGCATACTCCGACCCGAACGAAAACGCTATCGCCGAAGCCCTTGCCGAGGCAATGGCTGAATCCGGCGGCTTTATCGGCACGGCATGGAACAAGCCCGCCGACGTAGGCCCGATGGATTACACCCCTAACTGGGTAATACATACCTCTCCCGACAATGTTAAGAGCGGTTATGAGATTTCCGTGGCGCTCTTCGAGTTCATGGGCGACAGCGGCAAGGTTTTTGTAGTTGAGGGAATGCTTGGCAACACCGCGGCCTCCGACCGTTACAAGGGCTTTGAAATGGCGCTGGCTGAGTATCCCGGCATCGAGGTAGTGGGCCATGATACCGGCAACTGGGCGACGGCGGAAGCCTTAAATCTTGTTGAGACTTGGCTGAACATGCATCCCGATGTGGGCGGCATTTGGTGCGCCAACGACAATATGGCTACCGGCGCGCTTCAAGCCCTTGACAGAGCCGGGCTTAGAGGCACGGTAGGCGTAGTCGGTATCGACGCCAATACGGACATCGTGGAAGCCGTACGCGACGGTTACGCCGTAGCGACGGTATCCTCAAACGGCTGGCTCCAGGGCGGCTACACCCTCGCCATCTGCTACGCCGCTTGGACCGGCTTGATCGACGTCGCGTCCCTGTCCCCGGATTACCGCGAGTTCGCCACACCCGCACTGCTTATCACCATTGACAACGCGGCGGACTATCTCGCCAATCCTCCCGTATTCGATTTCTCCAGGCCTTTCGACGCTAAAGACCGTTAAGAAAACACGTATTTAAACGCGAAAACATATTGACATAGGGCGGGGTTCTTAAATTCCCCGCCCTATTTGTGAATTATAATCAAATCCAAACAGATAGGAGTTATGGATATGGCGCGGGAAGCAAGGGCCTCCATGTCGATAACAGAGGAGTTCGCGGCAAAGATAAGGAAAGACAATCAAAAAGATAAAATCATACGGTTTGCACCCATCATTGTGCTTGCCGTTATGAGCCTGGTATTTTCCGCCATAAACGGCAGGAATTTCGCCTCAGTGTCCAATTTCACCACGATACTTAATCAGCTTGCGATTCCGCTGCTGGTTGCGCTGGGATTGACGTTTGTTATTATGATTGGCAGCATAGACCTTTCGATTAACGGCACCGTCGGCATGTCGGCGGCGTTCCTGGGCGTCCTTGTGATGAACAGCCGCAACGGCATGGACCTGGGGCTTGCCGGGGTGCTGCTTGCGGTGTTGGCAAGCGTCGCCGTCGGTATGCTGATCGGCCTTATACATGTCCATCTCAAAATACCGTCGTTTATGGTTTCATTCGCGTTTATGTTCATATGCAGGGGGCTGGGGCTGTTGTCATATCAGGGCAGGCCGCCCAGAATACTTGACCCTGTTTTGACCGAGATTCCCCGCATGTCTTTTCTGGGGATGCCGGCAATAACGTGGGTGGCGCTGTCCGTGCTGCTTTTATGCATATTTATTCAGGAATATACCGCGTTTGGGCGATACATATACGCCGTGGGCACCGATGAAACCATCCTGCATTCCGTGGGCGTCAGCGTAAAGCGCGTTAAGGTTATGGTCTTTACCCTCGCCGGCTTTTGCTTCGGCATAGCGGGCGTTTTGGGCGGCATACGTCTGGGGCAGGGGGATGTTACGGTCGTCGGGACGGGGCTGATGTTCCCGGCGCAGGCGGCGGTTGTCGTCGGCGGAACGGCGCTAAGCGGCGGCAAAGGCGGCGTTATCAACACCGTCGTCGGCGTTTTTATCATGACGGTGCTGTTTAACGGCCTTGTGATAATGCGCGTTAACCCCTACATAAGAACGGGCGTTGAAGGGCTTATCATACTGGCCGCCGTTACGCTGACCGTGGCGCGCGGGGCAAAGGTTATCAGTAAATAGAAAGGGGGGCGCCGGTTTTGAGCGGTCAAACTGTAGGGGCGAACTGTGTTCGCCCGAACACGATTCAAAATGAAAGGAAGTTGATATTTAGCGCAAAGGACATACATAAGCACTACGGCGCGACCCACGCTTTGAAGGGTGCCGGCATCGACATCCGCGAGGGCGAGATTATCGGGCTTGTAGGCGAAAACGGCGCGGGCAAATCAACGCTGCTGAAAATAATTATCGGCGCGGAGGAGCCCTCCTCCGGCAGCCTGACCATGCACGGCAAGCTCTACTCGCCAAGGAACCCGATGGACGCAAACCGCGCAGGCGTGGGCATGGTGTTTCAGGAACAATCGCTTATCGTCAGCCTGACCGTAGGGCAGAACCTGTTCTTCGGGCATGAGAGGGAATTTTCGAAGTTTAGGGTTATAAATTGGAAAAAACTTTATAAAGAGGCCGCGAGCGCCTTAGCCGATGTCGGCGCGGGCGGGATCAACCCGCGCAAAAAAGTCAGCGACCTTAACTTCGCCACGCGCCAGATGATCGAGATTGCCAAGGTCATTAACGTCACCAAAGGCGCGTCCGGCGAGAAATGTTTGATTTTGCTAGACGAGCCGACATCGGTTTTAAGCGAGCATGAAACGCGGAACCTGTTTGAGCAGATGAAAAAGATAGCGGCCAAGGGCCATGCCGTCGTGTTCGTATCCCACCGGCTGGACGAGGTGCTTGAGATCACTGACCGCGTCTATGTCTACAAGGACGGCGAGGGCGTGGGGGATTTATTAACGCCGGAAGCCACGGAATCCAAGCTCTACGAAATGATGGTAGGGCGCACGGCGTCCGGCGAATATTATCAGGTAAACAGGCAGCGGGAGGCGCAGGAGGAAATAATGCTTGAAGTGAAGGACCTGGGCCTTAGCGGGGTATTCAAGCATGTCAGTTTCCAGCTTCGCCGGGGCGAGATTCTAGGCGTTTGCGGCGTGGTCGGCTCCGGCAAGGAAGAGCTCTGCGAGGTCATCTGCGGCGACGAAAAACCCACTTCCGGCGAAATGTACATAAAAGGTAAGAAAGTCGTATTTTCATCCCCGGCGCACGGTCTGCGCGAAAAAGTCATTATGATACCAAAAGAGCGGCTGGCGCAAGGTATAATACGCACGCTGTCCATTGAGGACAACATAGCGATTTCCAGCTTGAAAATCCTGTCAAGGAATAAGTTTGTAACCGTTAAATCCGTACGTAAACAGGCGTTGGAATGGATCAGCCGCTTGCGGATTAAAACCCGCGGCCCGCGCGAACTGTTGATGCGGCTTTCCGGCGGCAATCAGCAAAAAGTGGTGTTCTCCCGTGCGCTGGCAAGCAAATGCGATATACTGGTTCTAAACCACCCGACCCGGGGCGTTGACGTAGGCGCGAAGGAAGAAATTTACACCCTCATCCGCGGCATGGTTACCGAGGGCAAGGCGGTTATCCTGCTTGGCGATACTCTGGATGAATGCATCGGCATGAGCAGCCGCGTAATCGTGATGAAGGACGGCTTGGTGACGGGCGAATTCGCCGCGCCGCCGGACGGCAAGCCCGGCCAGGTTGACGTCGTCAGCCTGATGATGTAGGGGAGGAGAAAAAATGTCAAAATTAAAGATGCTGTCAAAAATAAACATCCGCGACAATATCATCCGCTATTTCAGTTTTTCAACCCTCATCATATTGTTGATATTCTTCTCCTCACAACACGTCAATTTCCTTGGGACGGCTAATTTACGGACTTTGCTTTCGGACAGCGCGCCGCTGTTGATTATGGCCGCCGGTATGACTTCCGTGCTGCTTTTAGGCTCCATCGACCTATCCATGGGTTCGGTTTGTTCCGTCGCGAACGTTATAACCGTTATGATAATAAATCAATTCGCTCCCCGCGGGGCTTCTCCCGGCTTGGCAGCAATCATTGCCCTCGTTGCGTCAATTGCGTTCGGCGCGGCTTCAGGGCTTCTGCTGGGAACGGTGCATGTTAAATTTAAGGTTCCGTCGTTTATCGCGTCCCTCGGGTTTATGTCCATGTGGCAATCGGCGGCCCTGCTTATCACCCCCGCGCCGGTTTCAATCGCACGTGTTATGCGGGATTCGGTTGAGTGGTACAGGGTGGTTTTCGGCGTTGCCGGCCTGCCGCTGATATTAGCCATGGGTTGGGTCGCGGTTGTATTCGCGTTCCAGAAAAAACTGGCATTGGGCCGCGCAATCTACGCTATCGGCGGCAATGAGCGCGCCGCGCGTATAGCCGGGTTAAGCGTCGACAGAACCAAAATCACCGTTTTCGCCGTAAACGGCGTGTGCGCCGCTTTAGGCGGGTTTTTCCTTGCCGCGAAGCTCCGCAGCTCCGCCCCGACTGTGGGCGACCCATTCACCCTGTTGATCGTAGCGTCTGTCGCCCTTGGCGGAACATCCCTAATCGGCGGGCGCGGCGGCGTTCTTGGCACGGTTCTGGGCGTGTTTACCGTGGCGGTAATTGAGAACGGCATGAATTTCATCGGTGTGGATCCTTACTGGCAGAGCATCGTCTTTGGCTTGTTCATCCTTGCCGCCGTCGCGATTTCTATTGATAGGTCGGCCAGGGGATTGGTGGTTAAATAACAATCTGGGAGCGCGGGCGTCCCGCCCGCAGAATCGCCGCAATATTGAAAGGAGTTAAGCAATGAGACAATCCAAACTGTTTCTTCATTTACCCGATTATATCAACACCCCGGACAGCATGGATATTGACAGGAAGGGCAATCTTGTCCTTTCATGCCCGAATTTTGCGGATGTGTCTACAACCGGCTGCGTTGTCCGCATTTCAAAGGGAGAGCGCAAGGTTACCAAATGGTTTGACGTGCCGGTTCACCCGGTTACGGGCGTTGCCAGAAACATGGGCATCGCGGTTGTACACAGGAAGGATGAGGTTTATGATATCTTCCTCTGCGACAATCAAGGCTGGTCGGGCAATGAGGCGCTTATGTACAAGGGCAGGATGCTGAAGGTCACCATGGACGGCGATAAAATGGTTAAATGGGCGACCATGGCGGACAATATGGAGCATCCCAACGGCGTGCGTTATCTAAACGGTTATATCTATGTTACGCAAAGCCTTATGACCCCGGTCAATGACCCTTCCGGCAAGCTGGTGTCGGGCGTCTACAAGTTCCATGAAGATGATGAAAACATAAATATCACAAACACACTGGAAGACAAAAACCTTATTTGCGCCTATTTAACGCACAACCCCGATTGTCAGTACGGCATGGACGGTATAGTTTTTGACAGGGAGAACCGGTTATATGTAGGCAACTTCGGCGACGGGGAAGTGTTCCGCGTCACATTTAACGATGATGGGAGCGTAAAGGAAAACATATCGTGGGCAAAGGATTCCAGCCAGCTTACAACCACGGACGGCATGATCTTTGACGATGAAGGGTATCTGTATATAGCGGATTTTTCCGTCAATGCCATTGCGCGGGTTTCCCCCGACGGCAAAAGGGTGGAGCGGCTGGCGCAGTCGCCGGATAAATCAGGCTATGAAGGCGGTCTGGAACAGCCAGGCGAGCCGATTATCTACGACGGTAAAATCGTCGCGTCCTGCTTCGACCTTGTGACGGGGCCGGATAAAATAAACACAGGCCACGAAATGCCCGCGACGCTGGCTTATCTTGATATGGATTAAAGGAGCATGAAGATGAAAACATTGATTGTTGATAAAAATGGCGCGCTGTCAATCGGTGAAGTGTCGAAACCGTCCATTAACGAGTATCAGGCGCTGGTAAAAATGATTGCCTGCGGGGTGTGCAACGGGACGGATACTAAGCTGATTCATGGTAATTTCAAGGGTTTTTCTTATGAAAAGGACTATCCGATGATGCTTGGGCATGAAGGGGTAGGGCGAGTGGCGGAAGTTGGGGCGAAAGTCAGCGGCTATAAAGTTGGCGACGTTGTGCTTCTGCCCTTTGCCGGCCCTTTGGACGGGGTTCATTGCGGCTGGGGCGCATATTCCGAATACGGCGTCGTTAACGACGCCAAGGCGCTGGCTGACGCGGGTATCGCCGTTGGAGCCGCGTCCTTCCCCGATTGCGCCTTTGGTCAGAACATCGTCCCGCCCGATATTGATCCCGTCGATTCCGTTATGATCATAACCTTACGCGAGGTGCTCAGCTCAATCAAAACCTTCGGTATAAGCGCGAACCAAAGTGTGGTTATCTTTGGCTGCGGGCCGGTTGGGATGACGTTTATCCGGTTTTTAAGCCTGCTGGGTGTGCATCCCATCATCGCTTTCGATATTGACGGCAGCAAGCTTGAAGCCGCTGTCGCCAATGGCGCCGCTTACGCCTATAACAGCAACAACCTTGACGTTGCCGGTAGCGTACGTGAAATTTGCCCGGGCGGTGTGGACTGTGTAATCGACGCGGTAGGGGTGCTTGGACTGATTAATCAAGGGTTAAGGCTGATTAAAGACCGCGGTAAAATCTGTTGCTACGGCATTTCCCCCGATTGCAGGATGGAATTGGACTGGGCGGACGCGCCTTACAATTGGAATATCTGCTTCCAACAGTTTCCGTCAAAAATCGAAGAAGGCGAAACCCACGCGCAGATTCTGGCGTGGCTTCGTTCCGGGGCGATTAATTTGAAAGACTATATCTCGGATTATGTAGAGTTCAAAGATATAATCAGCGCCTTTGAACGGCTGGAACGGCGGGAAATTAAATTGAAATGTGTTATAAAATATTAAATTACCGATAAATCTCTACGCTGAACTTATTCATATCGCCGCGATATCGGGCGATGGAGTACTCTACGGGGCGGCTGGGGCTGCCGGAATAGCCGACGGTTTTTACAAGGCTTATGGCGCTGTTCACGGCGATTTTAAGCAGACTTGCCTCATTACGGCGGGCGTTGACGGCTTCAATTTCGCGCCGGACGCGGCTGACTCGTACGCTGTAATGCTCTTCGAGGAGGTCGTAGAGAGATTTTTCGTTGAAATCCATGTCAAGCAGCCCCGTAAAATCCTCGAAGGGCAGGTAGGTCTCCACGTACACCAGCGGGGATTCGTCGGCAAGGCGCAGTCTGCTTAGATGGATAAGCGGCGCGCCGGGCGCGATTTGCAATTTTTCCGCCGCTTGATGGAAATTTGTTGAATCGGTGATTTTTTCCAAGGTTAATACCTCGGTGCGGGGAATCATGTTTTTAGCGCGCATTTCGTTGTTGAATGTTTCAAGGTTGCTTAAAAAACGCGCGTCTATTTTGGGTTTGGAAACGAACGTGCCGCGGCCTTTGTAACGGTTCAGGTATCCCTCGACCACAAGTTCGTTCAGGGACTGCCGGATGGTGGGGCGGCTGACCGAGAGCATGGCGCAGAACTCACTCTCGGGAGGGAGCATGTCGCCCTCCTTTAACCCTCCTGTTTCGATCATAGATAATATCTGCCGCTTTAATTGGTAATACAGCGGGATGGGTATGCTTTTATCCAGGTTGATTTCGCGGAATAATTTTTCCATGGAAGCTCCCTTAATTATGAGCCGCTTCGGCAAGCGACTGATATATTGGTTTAAGCTGAACATATGTATCACGGAATATTTTATACAGCTTCTTATAAATATCCGCCGTGCTTTTGTCAGGCTCGATGCGCCTTACCGGTTTGTTAAGGGTTTCCGCAACGGAAAAATCCTTGTACGCCCCTATGCCCACGCCGCCGCAGATAGCCGCGCCCATGGAGGTAGCCTCTTCGAGATACGCGGGTACCAATAACGGCTTTTGCCAGATGTTAGAGAGGATTTGCAGCCATACATCACCCTTAACTCCGGCGCCTATCATGACAATTTCATCGGCGGGGGAATCTTTTTCCAGGATGTTTAGGATCGTTTTAAGGTTAAAGCCGACGCCCTCCAAGATGGCCCGCGCCATATCCCCTTTGCCGCTGGTGATACCAAGGCCCACAAACGCGCCCCGTGCGTTATGGTCCCACAGGGGCGAACGCTCGCCAAGCAGGTACGGCAGGAAGAGCAGGCCGTTTGCGCCCGGCTCCGTATATTCAACCAGCTTGTCAATAAGCTTATACGCGCTTACGCCGGCGACAAACCCGGCATAGCCCTGCTCGCCGCAGAGCGCGTCCCGGAACCAGGCGTACGAGTAGCCCGCCGCCTGCATTGTGCCGCAGGGGGTGTAGAGGCTGTCGTCCAGGTGGAACCAGTTGAAGGTGCGCATTTCCGGGTCGAACACGGGCTTTTCCGAGGCGGTGGATATCCACGACGATGAACCGACGACGTTATAAACCTTCCCGGCCTTGACGACTCCCGCTCCCACGCACGCGCAGGATCCGTCCCCGCCGCCGATAACTACGGGCGTGCCTTCCGGCAGGCCGCAAAGCCGCGCCGCTTCCGCGGTTACCTTCCCGGCGATATGAGCGGAGGGATAGATATCGGGTAAAAGGCTGCGCGGGATACCGAAAGCGGAGAGCAGCTCCTGTGACCATTCTTTTTTATTGATGTCCAGAAGGTTTGTGCCGGAAGCGTCCGAATACTCGGTCACGATTTCGCCTGTGAGCTTGTAAATGATGTATTCCTTGGCATGGAGCATTTTTGCGGCTTTGGCGTACAGCTCCGGCTCATTGTCGCGTATCCACAGGAGTTTGGCGGCGGAATATGAGGCGCTTAGGCGGTGCCCGGTAATTTTATAGCCGTTTTCCATCCCGGCGCGTTCTGTCATGTATTTTTCCTGAACGGAGCTGCGGGTGTCGGCCCAGATAAGCATGGGGCGTAACGGTACGTTGTTTTTATCGACGATCAAACAGCCCATCATCTGAGCGCTGAAACAGGCGCAGGCTACTTCAGGGGCTGAAATTCCGGTTTGCTCCAGTAACTGCTTTGTGGAATCGCATACCGCGCGCCACCAGTCGTCCGCGTTTTGCTCAACCGCGCCGCTGAACGGGTAGTATATGGGGTAATCGCATACCAGGCTCCCTTTGAGGGTGCCGTCCAGCGCGTAGAGCGTCGCTTTGTTACCGCTTGTGCCCAAATCATGGGCTAATATATATTGCATTTAATCACCAGCCTTTTATATATAGAATGATTATATCAATTAAACGGTTAAAAGTAAATGTATATTGTCATTACAATATAACTTATATAGGAGGATGTTTTAATGGCTTACCTGGAAGGGTTATTCAGCTTGAAAGGAAAGACGGCGCTTGTAACGGGAGCGGGACGGGGCATTGGGCAGGTTGTTGCGCTGGGCCTTGCTAAGGCTGGCGCGAAAATAGTGATTTTCTCCCGCACCGGCGCGGATGTGACGGTTGAAATGATTAAATCGGCTGGCGGGGAGGCCTGGAGCCTTATTGCTGACGTTACCGGCGAAGAAGAAGTGGACAAGGGGCTTACTAAATTGCTTGAGCTGTGCGGCTCATTGGATGTCGTGTTTAACAACGCCGGGGTTTGCGTCCATAAGGATACCTTCGGCGCGGCAATCGCGCAGTGGCGCGAGGTTATTGACATAAATCTGACCGGGGAGTACATCGTGGCGAGGGCGTCGGGTAAAATCATGCATGAGCGCGGAATCCGCGGGTCTATCATCAATATGGCTTCCATGTCGGGCACGATAGTAAATGTGCCGCAGTGGCAGGCTTCGTATAACGCGTCCAAAGCGGGGGTTATCCATATGACGCGTTCTCTGGCGGTGGAGTGGGCGCAGTACGGAATCCGCGTGAATTCAATCAGCCCCGGGTATATAAATACCCCTATGTCCGTGGATACGCCGCAGTGGCTCCGAGACGCTTGGATGCCGCTTATACCTCAGGGGCGCATGGGCGAGCCGGAGGAATTGATCCCGGCGATTCTGTATCTGGCGAGCGCGGCTTCGGGATATACGACGGGGACTGATGTTATTATAGACGGCGGGTATGCGGCTAGGTAACTTCGGGCGGGACGCCCGCGCTCCCAGTCTATAGTCCGCCTAATTTTCCGTATATGCTGTGCAGTGATGAAAAGACCTCGGCGTAGATATCCTTCCGTTTTTGGTAAAAATCATATAGCGCGGGGTCGGGAGCGACGGTATCGCATACGGAAACGGATTTTTCAATCCGTTCCGTCAGGTCGTTGTAAAGCCCCACGCCGTATCCCGCGATAACGCAGCAGGCAAGGGCCGCAGCGTTGGTGAGGTTTATCGTTGATACGGGCACACCCAGCGCGTCGGCCTTTATTTTTTTGAATATACGGCTGGCTGAGCCGCCTCCTACGCTGATTATGCGTTCCAGACCGAGATTTGGCGACAGCTCGCGCATGATATCGGTGTATATGCCGTATTCGTATGCGATGCCCTCCATTATGGCGCGGTACATATGGGCTGTTTGGTGCTTCCAGCTTAGGTTTATATAACTGCCGCGCGCGAGGGTGTCGTTCGGGCATACGCGCCCGGAGAAATGCGGCAGGAACAGGAGGTCTTCGCTGCCGGCGGGTGCTTGCGCAGCCATACCGTCAAGCTCGGCGTAAGAATGGGTTTTATTCAAAACATTGTCGCGCAGCCATTTGAGGCACATGCCGCCGCCGTTTATATATGCCATTGGTGTGTAGAGGCCGTCAACAATGGAGGATGCGAACAGCATGGTTTTATGCTTTGTGTCGGGGGTGAAGCTGTTTGCGGCGAAAGCCAGCACCGAGGCGGTACCCGCGATATCAAACATCAGGCCGCTTTTAACGATACCCGCGCCGAAGCTGGATGCCGCCGTATCGCCGCAGCCCGCGACCATCGGCGTACCTTCGGGCAGGCCGCATTGGGCTGCCATTTCATTTGTCAGCCCGCCAACCTTGTCGTAGGGTTTTATGATGCGCGGCATTTTAGCGGCGTCTACGCCCAAGGCATGTAAAAGCTCTTGCGACCAGCGTTTATTCGCGGTGTCGGCAAAACCGGAAAAGTGGATGTATGTATAGTCCGTATAGGCTTCGCCCCCGCTCAAGCCGCACATGCGCATAACGCAATATACACCCGGCAGGACGAAGCTGTGGGTATTTTTATATGCATCGGGATGCTCGTGCTTCCACCAGAGGATTTTGGGGCCATGGGCATAGGTAACGGGCGTGCCGGTTATGGAGATTACCTTTTCCTCGCCAACATCAAGAAAAGGCTGCCTGTACGCGCCGCAGCGGGTGTCCAGCCAGCTGTCGTAGGGCGTTGACGCCATGCCTTCCCTGTCCACGCCCATGATGCCCGCCATCTGACCGCTTAAACCGATCCCGGCGACGCGTTTGGGGTTAATTCCCGAGCTTTCCACAACTTGTTTGACGGTGCGCAAAACCGAACCCAGCATCTCCTCCGGGTCTTGCTCCGCCGCGCCGGCGGAGGGATAAATCAGCCTTGATTCCTCGAAAGCCTCCTGAATAACCTCGCAGTTTTCGTTAAGCAATGAAGTCTTTGTGCCCTGTGTCCCCAAGTCAACGCCTATCAAATAATACATAAGATTACCCCGTTTAAAAAACTATTGCCTGTTTTAAACCAACGGCAGACATTCCGTTCTCAAAGGCTTTATGGATATCGCTCAATGCGTATCTGTGCGTTATAAGCGCATCGACGGACACAAGGCCCGCGGCAATGAAACGCAGCGTTTTGCGGTAGTGGCTGTGCGACGCGCGGGTCGTTCCGGTGACGCTTAACTGCCTGTAATGTATGGTATTAGCGTTAAGCAGGACAAGCTCCCCGTTCTTTGGCAGCCCGCCGAAAAAGTTTACCCTGCCGTCCAGCGCCGCAAGCTCGAACGCGCAGCGCTGGGCCGCCGCCGCGCTGCACGCCGTGACAATAACGTTAGCGCCCGCGCCGCCTGTTTCCTCCAACACGCGTTCCGGCAGATTATCCTTGACGGCGATGATGGAAGGCTCGATGGAAACGCATTCGGCGAGCCTGTCCGCGGAAATGTCGTTTAGTATAATCTTGGCGGCTCCCGCCATTTTCGCAAGTTTCACGTGCATAAGGCCGATGGCCCCCGCGCCTATGATAACCACGGTTTCGCCGGGGTTTACGCCGTATCGTTCAAAAGCGCTGTAAACGCATGATAAAGCTTCATTTCCGGCGGCGGCCTCAAAGCTTACGCCGTCCGCAATGGGCGTGACGTTGCCTAATCTGACGGCCGCAGCGGGGATTTTGACGTACTCGGCGAAGCCCCCGTCCATATGTACGCCGATGGCGGTTAGCTTACCGCAGTGGTGGCTTTTACCCGAAACGCACAAATCGCATACGCCGCAGCCGATGTTGGGCGCGACAGCCACGCGCTGCCCCTGTTTGAAGCCCGAAACCCGCATACCCGTTTTTTCGATTATCCCCGCGAACTCGTGGCACAGCACGAGCGGGCTGTTGCCGTCCGCGCCCGCGGCGCCGTTTGAATACATGCGCAAATCCGTTCCGCAGATTGTCGCCGCCTTAACGCGCAGGAGGATTTCATCATTGTTAATTTCAGGTATGGGTATGTTTTCGACGCGTAAATCGTTTTTACCGTATAATCTGGCTGCCAGCATATGATTACCCCTTACGTTATGTTTATTATGCGCTTCTCTATAATCGAGCGGTTTCCGGCGGCGACTACCTTTACCGCCATCTCGCCGTCCAATCCTGTGGCTCTCGGCGGCGTTCCGTTTGTGATGCTTTCGATAAATGCGATATCCTCGTTCAGGTAGGCTTCCTTGAACAGCTTTGTCCAGCTTGAGACCATCGGGTAGGAGCCGTGTTTGGAATCCGCGGCGCATGTAACAATGGCGCTGTCGTTCAGGCGGCCGATGAATACGCAGCCCCTTGTGCCAAGCACCTCAACCCGGGAGTCGTAGGCGTAGCCCACGCCCTGCGCGCCGTCTATCATGCCCTGCATACCGTTTTCAAAGCCGGCGGCGACGATGAAGTTGTCGTAAAAATCGGGGTAGTCCGTTTTGGCTTCGGGGGAGCGGTAGTTGCCGCCAATGGCGTAAACCGTGCGGAATTCGCTGCCGGAGAACCAGCGAAGGGTGTCGATGTCGTGGCTGCCGACCTCGGCAAGGGGGCCGTTGGATTTTTGCAAATCGTACATCCACGGTTGCGGGACGCTTGGACCGCGCGTGTTTGAGCGCACCATCACCACATCGCCTATTGCGCCGGAATCAACGATTTCCTTTGCCTGTACAAAACCCGCGTCAAACCGTCTCATAAAGCCGATTTGCAGGATAACGCCGTTTTCGGCGGCGGCGCGGTTCATTTCCTGGCATTCGCCCACCGTCATTGCCATGGGTTTTTCGCAGAGTATATGCTTGCCGGACTTCGCGGCGGATACGGCAATCTCCGCGTGGAACTTGGTGGGGGTGACGATTACCACGGCATCGGTGTTTTTGTCTTCAAGGGCTTGTTTATAATCCAAATAGTATGTATCAATTCCCAGCTGTGTGCAGGCGCTTTCGGCGACATGCCCCGCGGGATCAACAATCGCCGTAAGCCGCGCGCCCTGTACGTTTTTAACAAAGTTGACCGCGTGTATCATCCCGGCCCTGCCACCGCCTATTACGCAAACCCCGATTTTACCCATAACATACTCCTGGTATTTTTTAAATTATTATAAATTGACAGCTTCGTGTAATGAAGGTATAATATCAGAAACAACTATTAAATGCAATCAATTTATGTAATAAAGGAGAATACGCGATGTCAGCGGCGCGTCCGACGTTGTACTTCATTGGCGTAACAACGAAATCGTCCTCAATAATGAAGGTTTTTCCAAAGTGGGCGGAGGCCCTTGGGCTAGAGAATACGGCCATTGAGGGGATTGATTTGCCCATTCACGCTCCGGCGGAGGATTACCGCAGGGTTGTGGATTTCCTTAAAAACGACCCGCTTTCGCTGGGCGCGCTGGTTACTACGCATAAAATTGACCTTTTCTACGCATGTAAAGACATGTTTGATTACATAGATCCATACGCGGAGGAATTAAGCGAGGTTTCGTGCCTTTCCAAAGAGAACGGAAAATTCCGCGCCCATGCCAAAGACCCTATTTCCAGCGGCCTTGCGCTTGAGGATTTTGTGCCGGATAACTTCTGGAGGGATCATGGGGGAGAGGTGCTTTTACTGGGCGCGGGCGGCAGCTCACTGGCCATGTCCCTGTATTTCGGGCAGGAGAAATGGGGCGGGAATGTGCCGGGGAAAGTTACCATAACCAACCGCAGCGCACCGCGCCTGGAGTCCGCCAAAACCCATCTGGCGCGCGTGGCAAAACGGATAAGCCTTGATTGCGTCCACTGCCCGGCCCCCGCCGATAACGATAAGCTGATAGCGGCGCTGCCGGCCCATTCCCTTATCGTCAACGCCACAGGCCTTGGCAAGGACGCGCCCGGTTCGCCCGTCACGGATAATGTAGACTATCCCGCGAACGGCTTGGTTTGGGAGATCAACTACAGGGGGGATTTGCTGTTTATGAAACAGGCTCTGGCGCAGAAAGACGCGAAAAACCTGCATGTCGAGGACGGCTGGATTTATTTTATCCACGGCTGGACGCAGGTTATCTCGGAAGTGTTTAAGATTCCGATAAAAGGCGAAACATTGACCAAACTTAGTAATATCGCAAAGAGTATATAGGAAGCGGGTGTTATAATGTTTGACTGGAATAAAGGCTTTGTGCTTGATTTTGATAAAGCGACGGGTTTGTCGGCGGCGGCGGGTTCCACAAAGCGCCCGCTTTCCCGCATGAGGGGCATGTATTCGGATACGGCTGCCGAAGCCGAAATGATTAAAAACAACGACCCGCTGGTTTATGAGTTTTATGAGCTGGGAGCGCCTGATGACGCGGGGGATGTCGCCGCCGGGACTTCAATTGTGTATCCCGGCAAGGTGGGGGAAGAATATTTTATGACCAAGGGGCATTTCCATACTATCTTGGAAACCGCTGAAATATACTATACCCTGTCCGGTACGGGATATATGCTGACGGAAAACACACAGGGCGACTGGCGCGCCCACAAGTTGGAAGCGGGCAAGATGGTGTATGTGCCCAAGGGATACGCGCACAGAAGCGTCAACACCGGCGATACGCCCCTTGTAACTTTCTTCGCTTTCCGGGGCGACGCCGGGCATGATTACGGCACAATTGAGGATAAGGGTTTCCGTAAGCTCATCGTTTGCCGCGGCGGGGTTCCGGAGCTCATTGACAATCCTAAGTGGAAGTGAATCAACAGCGGGTACATACCGTTTGCGGCGAAATATTACCCGGGGATTTGGGCTTATTCATTTTGGTGGGAGGTAATTTATGAGGGTTCTAATAACTCCGCGTTCTTTTGGCAAGACGGACGCGTACGCGTTCCAACTGCTTGAGGAAGCCGGGTTTGAAATTGTTAAGAACAACACGGGCGGAATTCTGACGGAGAAACAGTTATCAGAGCTGATTGGCGGCTGTGACGGCGTTATCTTGGGCGTGGACCCGCTGACGTCAACCGTGCTTGATAAAGCGCCGAATCTGAAAGCGGTAGCGAAATACGGCGTTGGCGTGGACAATATCGACCTTGCGGCATGCGAGGCGCGAGGGATAACGGTGTCGCGCACAGTAGGCGCAAATGCCGAGGCTGTAGCGGATTATACCTTTGCGATGATGATGGCGGCTGCCAGGAAAATTATCCCGATTGACGGCGCGTGCCGTAAATCCGATTGGAGCAAAGCGGTAACCGTGGATGTTTACGGAAAGACCCTTGGGTTGATCGGCCTTGGCGCCATCGGCAAAGGCGTCGCGGCCCGCGCAAAGGGCTTTGGCATGAGGATTCTTGCAAGCGACCTGTTTTGGGATTTCAACTACGCCAAGAGCATGGGCATACAGAGGACAAGGCCCGAGCAGATTTACGCCGAGGCCGATTTTATAAGCGTCCATACTCCGCTTACCAATAAGACAAAGGGAATGATTGGTAAAGCACAGATTGAGATGATGAAATCCACGGCGATTATTATAAATACCGCCAGGGGGGGCATTATTGATGAGGACGCCCTGCTTGAGGCATTGCGGAACGAAAGGATATACGGCGCGGGTATTGACGCGTTTGAGCAGGAGCCCCCGACGAATACGGCGTGGTTTGAGCTTCCAAATGTGGTTTTAGGCTCCCATTCCGCGGCCTCCACCATTGGGGCCACTGAACAGATGGGCCGTATGGCGGCGAAAAATCTTATACGTGATTTGGATATCCTCCGAGAGGCTGATTTGGCATAAGTGTAGTTTCAATTCCTTAATCTATTTAAAAGCGCTTGAAAATAATCGTGAGGCGGGGTTTCAAAAATCATTTTTTCGTTTGTTGACGGGTGGACAAAACCCAATACACCCGCGTGGAGCATTTGCCCGGCAAAGGGTTGGTTTTCCGGCCCGTAAACCTTGTCGCCCAGAATAGGATGCTTTAAATGGGCCAGGTGTACGCGGATTTGGTGCGTGCGGCCTGTTTCCAAGCGGGCTTCGATATATGAGGCATTCCCGAAAACCTCTATAGGTTTGAAATGTGTAATGGCTTCGCGTCCGCATGGCTCGACAGCCATTTTTTTACGGTGTGTTTTATGCCGCGCTATTGGCTGGCTCACGGTGACAGCGGATTTAAAACGGCCCGAGCAAACCGCGACGTACCGCCGTTCCACGCTGCGCGCCGCAAGCTGCGCCGCCAATGACCGGTGCGACGCGTCATTTTTTGCAACGGCTAATAACCCGGAGGTATCCCTGTCGATACGGTGGACAATGCCGGGACGCAGGATGCCGTTTATGCCGCTTAACTCACCGCCGCAATGGCGGAGCAGGGCGTTTACCAGCGTACCCGTGTAATGCCCGGGCGCGGGATGCACAACCATGCCTTGCGGCTTGTTTATTACTATGATATCGCCGTCCTCGTACATGATGTCCAGCGGTATGGGCATGGGCGGGATGTCCGAGGGTATTGGAGCGGGGATCAGCAATTCAACGGTGTCGCCGGGGTTCGGGCGGTGGCTGGGTTTTACGGCCTTGCCGTCAATAAGTACGCGATGTTCGTCTATCAATTTCCTTATAAACGAGCGTGAGAAATCAAAGCCTTCGGCGATAACCGCGGAAGCAAGCCAAATGTCTATACGCGCGCCGGAATCAGGGCCGGCCGTTATCCGCAGCGTCGTCACCGGGTTTTCCTTTCTTTTTTGCGGGGTCTTCCTTATAGAAGAAAAGTATCAATACCGACAGTAAGATAGTCCCGCAGACAATATACATGTCGGCTACGTTAAACACGGGAAAATTGATAAACTCAAAATTCAGGAAGTCCACGACATATCCCTGGCGGAAACGGTCTATGCCGTTCCCCAGCGCGCCGGCGGCTATGACTGCCATCAGCGCCCTTGTAAAGCCGGAGAGCCTGTTTTTGGGAAGCTTGATGTAAAAATAAACCATTGCGCCCAAAACCACCGCCGTAAACGCCAGAAAGACCCAACGCCCGCCCTGCATTATACCGAAGGCCGCGCCGGCGTTCGTGTGGTAGCGGAATTCGATAAAGCCCGGTATAAAGGGCCTGAAACGGATGGGCTGGAGCCGCGTTACCGCCAGCCATTTGGTGAATTGGTCGGCGAACACCAGAACGGCGCAGCAAACCGCGCCAATAATGTAAGACATGGTATGAAAATCCTTTCTGTGTGTTGGATATATATATTGTAACATATTTAACCGCAAAAAGCATAAAAAACATAAAAAATTCTAGAATTTGTGTTATAATGGTTGAATGGGAATTAAAGAGATTATTGATTCGTTCGCGGCGGAAAAGAATATAATAGCCGGCGTGTGCGGCGCTGAACCGCTGGATACGCGCCCGGGCCGCGCCGCGCAGGCTGATGCCCCGTTTATTAATTACACGCCGGAGCAGCGTAAAGCTCCGGGCAGCCTTCTTAAAGGCGCGGAGAGTATCGTCGTTATCGGCGCGGGTTATAACAGGGAGCTGCGATTTGAACCGGACGGCAAACCGCGCGGGTATTTTTCACTTGGCGCGGTCGGGGTGGATTACCATATCACGCTTAGGGCGATTTTGAAGGACCTTGACGCGCTTCTGCGCCGGAAGGGCTTTGTTTTTGACAGCCATATCTCCGTCGATACGGGGCCGCTGCCGGAAAAATTACTGGCGGTTAAAGCCGGCTTGGGTTTTATCGGGAAGAACGGGCTGTGCATATCGGATGCGTTCGGTTCCTTTTTTAATATCGGATATATGATTACAACGCTGAGAATAGAGCCTTGGCACAGCACGAATACGGAAAGCTGCGGCGAATGCGACAGATGCGTAATGGCCTGCCCGGGCGGAGCGCTTGACGGAGTGTACGACTTCACGCGCTGCATATCTTACCTGACGCAAAAAAAGGAGGAACCGGGCGTTTCCGAACGCCGCCTTATGGGGCTTTGCCTGTACGGGTGCGATATCTGCCAAAAGGCCTGTCCGTATAACGCGAACACATACGTAGGAAAAATTGAGTCTCAGGACTACATCGCGCCGGAATTAAGCGAGCTGCTCGCGCTTACAAAGAAGGATTTCGATTTTAAATATAAGTCTACGGCCATATATTGGCGCGGGCTTGAGAACCTTAAACGGAACGCCGCGATTGCGCTGGAAAATTATAATGTAGAAGGAGAGAGCTGAAATGGCGTGGAATTCCGGGGGATTGCGCGGCGGGACGCTGGAGGAGCTTATAAACCTTACAAACGAGGGTTACCGCGCAAAGGGGCTGGCGGTAGTCCAAAAAATACCTACGCCCATTACCCCCGTTAAGCTGGACAGCGAGAGCCATACGATCACTCTGGCGTATTTTGAGCAAAAAAGCACCGTTGACTACATCGGCGCGGCGCAGGGGCTGCCCATCTGCTTCGACGCTAAGCAAACGGGCCGTAAAAGCCTGCCCATTCAGAACATACACGAACACCAAATACAGTTTATGCGCGAGTTTGAGAACCAAAAGGGCGTTGCGTTCCTGCTGGTGCATTTCACGGAGCCCGACCAATATTTTATGCTGCCATACGGTACGCTGGTCAGGTTTTGGGACGCGGCAAGGCGCGGCGGGCGCAAGAGCATCCCCTTTGACGACTTTGACCAGCGCTTGCGTATATATAATAAGGACGGTTTTTATATACATTATCTGGAAGCGATTAACACGTATTTTGATATTAAATAAGGCTTTTATAATTGGAGGTTTTGACGTGATTAAAGATGATATCATTACACTGGCGGAGAAGTTTATAGAAAATTCCCCCAATAATTACATAACCGAAGAAATCGCTCTGCATCCAAGATGCGCGGGCATGAAAATATATGAAGCCCCTATATTCGCTTTTGGGTCGGCGGATGACGGGCTTTATAATGAATATAAATCATTTGATGTAATCGGCAGCCACTTTTTAAGCCCTGCCGAATGGCTGCGGAATGCCAAAACAGTCATATCTTTTTTTCTCCCTTATACCGAAAAAATTAAAACCGCCAATTCACTGGACTGTCAGTGGCCTGCCGATGAATGGCTGCACGGAAGATATGAAGGGCAGATTTTATTAAAACAGCTGTTAGAGTATATTGTGAAATTTTTATCGGAAGCGGGCTTTAAGTCCATCGCCCCTTCAAATGACCAGCGGTTTAGAACAGGCGACGAAAATATTAAGTTCACATCAAACTGGTCTGAACGGCATGTCGCATATGCATGCGGATTAGGGACTTTTGGGCTGTCAAAAGGAATTATTACGAAAAAAGGAATGAGCGGAAGGCTTGGAAGCGTTCTGACAGAGCTTGATTTACCGAAAGACAGCAGGGATTACAATGATATATATGAATATTGCGCCATGTGCGGAATATGTATTGACCGCTGCCCCGTTCACGCAATATCTTTTGAGGACGGAAAAAACCACCCAATTTGCGGCGATTTCTTGGGTGAGGTAATGGAAAAGCAAAAGCCTCGGTATGGATGCGGAAAATGCCAAGCCGGCGTACCCTGCGAAAGCGGAATTCCAATGAAATAAGCTCAGCCAAATGCGCGGCGCATTTTTTCACAGTAATACCGCACGTTTTCCCATATCGCGTCGGGCGCTATCAGATGGTCGGGGCAGGGGATATATCCGCCCAGCTCCACTATAGGGCGCAGCCGTTCAATCTCGCGGTCAACCGCGGCGTAATCCGCGGCAAAGGCCCTCTTATCCATTCCGCCTATACCAAGCAAGGCTTTTCCGTGTTTTTCGCGCCAGGGAGCGAAACTGCCGTCACAGTCCTCCCAGAAATGCGCGAAATCGAATTGCGCGCCCGATGAAAGAACCCGCTCCGCCACTTTGATTTGCAAATCGGCGGTAACGCGGAGGATTTCGTCATATAAACCTTCAGCCATAAATCCGTAAAAGGAATCAGCATGTCCAAGGCTTCCGGGCTTCCCATACCGGATGTTTCCACACATGCGCGCACGCCTTCGGCTTTAGCGAGTTTTAATACCTCGCGGCAAAAATCCGCCTGTGCCAACGATTTGACGCGGATCAGGGATATATGCAAGCGGTACGGACACCCTCTGGAGTTGATCCAGAAGGACATCAGCACGGTTAAGTACAAGCCGCAGAGATTGTGGGAGTGGGTTAGGATAGCGAAGGAGGTTGCGTTAAGTTAAACTATATCCCATGCTTTATATACGGCGCGGATCCTAATCCAATACCAGCCGCAGTTCGCGCGCTTCGTTGTTCCATGTTACCGTGCCGTATTTCTCCAGCAGCTCAAAGTCGATCAGGGTTTGCCCGTCAATGACGAAGCATCTGACCGCCTCGCCTGACAGGTATGTCTGTATTCTGGTTGAGTAATAATTACTCTTAAACTCCCCGGCGGGTACGGCGTATCTGTTCCAGGACAGGGGGGTTATGGTTTTATGCGGGCTCCGCTCAACGCTCAGCGTCATGTTATCGCCGTCCCAGAACACGTCAAACCCGTAATTCGCCAAATCCTCAACGGCTACCGCCGGGCGCCCGTACGCGTTGTACGTCGGCATGGCGTGGCCGTTTACCGTCGCCTGTATGTCGGTGTGCGTCACAAAGCCCAGTACGCCTTGCTGTGTGCCGCGCTGGCGGTTGCCGCTTACAAACGCGCCGTCTGCGGGGCTGGGGGTAATAGCGGGGGGTAAGGTAGGCTCCGGGGTAGGGCGCGGGGTATAGAATCCGGTTGTATGATGCCCCGGCGTAAGCGTGGGGGTCGGGAACGGCGTGTGGACCGGCGTGGGCGTAGCGGGCTCGTAGACCGATAACGCGGCGGAGTCCGAGGTGTCCGTACCCTCGCTGTTCCTGACGACGCAGCGGTACCGGTTGCCGCTGTCGGAGAGCCTGACGTTTGAAACCGTCAGCGTATCGCTTGTGGCGCGGGCAATGTTTGACCAGCCGGAGCCGTTGTTTACCTGCCATTGATAAGACGGCGCGGGAATGCCGTTAGCCATAACGGTGAAGGTGGCGCTTTGCCCAACCATAACGTTTTGGTTGAATGGGTGGCTGATGATTGACGGGGCGGTGCCGTCTTCGCCGCTTACAGCCAGCCAGGCCTCGTTTGAGGTTACGGAACCGTGGTTGTTGGTTACGACGCAGCGGTAGCGGTTGCCGTCGTCGGAGGCCGTGACGCTGCGTACCGTCAGCGTGGTGTTCCTTGCGCCGGATATGTTTGACCAGCCGGAGCCCGTATTGACCTGCCACTGGAAAACGGGCGCGGGGCTGCCTACGGCTTCGATTGAGAAAGTCGCGCTGCGGCCCGGGTCTGTGCTTACGTTCAGCGGGTGGGACGTGATTACCGGGACGGTTGGGTCTGGGCCGCCCGGGCCGCCGGTTGTGCTGACCGTTAACGTGGCGGCGTTAGATTCGGCTTTACCCAAGTTATTTGAGGCGACGCAGCGGTATTGGTTGCCGCTCAGGGATTCGGCGACGCTTTGGAGCGTCAGGGTGGTGCCGGTCGCGCCGGGTATGTCGCTCCAGCCGGAGCCGGAGTTGACCTGCCATTGGTACGTTGGCGCGGGGTTCCCGGCAGCCGTTGCGGTAAACGAGGCGTTTTCGCCGGGCGCGACGGTACGGTTCAGCGGATGGGTCGTAAATGCGGGTTCCGCTGGCGCGGCGCTTACCGTTAGGGTGAACGTATGCGTGCTGTTAGGGGGAACGCCGTTTCCGGCCGTTAACACGACGGCATATGTGCCTGTTGGGAGGCCCTCGCCGATGTCCAGCCATTTATCCTCGGCGTTCCATACGATTCTGTTGCCGTGGTTGGTATTCCCGGCCACTACGGGGGCGGGGATGCCCGTTAAAGTGAAGGCGGATGTGTTTGTGGCCTCATATCCCACTGCCAGTGACATTGCCGCCGGGCCTGTGATGGTTGGGGCCACGGGAGCTTCGCTTACCGTCAATACGGCGGCGCTTGATACGATTTTACCCGCGTCATTCTCTATAATACAGCGATACTGGCTGCCGTCCATGGAAGGTGTGGCGCCAGATACCGTAAACGAGGCGTTTTTCGCGTCGTAGATATCATTCCAGGTAGTGCCGCCGTCGGCGCTGTCCTGCCATTGGTATGTCAGCGTGGGCGTGCCCGCCGCGATTACGGTAAAGGTGGCGTTTCCTCCGGGCACCGCAGACTGGTTCGCGGGCTGGGTGGTTATCGAGGGCGGTGTTATAATGACGTTAAAGGTTACGGTAAGCACCACATCGGGGATGTTGGTGCCGGACACGGTTATTTCCTCACTGTAGTTTCCATCATCTAAACCCGCCTTGGGACGGATGGTGAACGTCGCCTGTGCGTTTGTCGCCGCGAGGTTGGTTGTAGAAAGAGGCGTTATGTCGAATATTGAATTAGGTGCTGGCGGCGTAAGTGTAATTGACCCCGTCCCTGTGTTTTTTATCGTAACGGTACGCGCCGCGGGCTGGGTATAGGGCCTTCCCAAGGCGCCGAAAGATATGGGTTGCGCCGGGTCTGGATTTACCTCAACCGAGTACGTCAGCGGGGGAATTATGGAAAAGTTCGCCTGAACCTGAGCGGTTGCGCCGTTGCTGCCCGATATGGTTATCGTTTCGTTGCGGTTTCCAATCAGCAAATCCGATCTGGGCCTGATGGTGAATGTGGCTGTGGAGTCGGTTGAGGGGAGGGAAGTTGTTGAGAGAGCCCCTATCATATAATTGGTTGAAGTTGGCTGTACAAGCGTGATTTCTTCCGAACCAACGTTTGTAATAGTAACGGTCACTTCCGCCGGCTGGGTATATGTATAGGGCGCGGTGGCGGAATCCGCTTCAACGGAACCGAATTGAACGGGGCTCGGGCTTGCGCTTATCAGGTAGGTGGGGCCGGCCGTCACGCTGAATTGCAAATCAACCGTTGTGCTGACCGCGCCGCTATTGCCCGATATCGTCAGCGTTTCGTTATAGTTTCCGGGAGTCAAACCCGGTTTGGGCCGTATTGTAAGTGTAGACGTCGGGTTGACCGCCGTAACGGGATTTCGGTCAAGCGTCCCTATGTTAAAGTTAACCGGAAGGTGCGGTAAAAGCGTAACCGCGCCGGTACCCGTGTTGGTTACCGTAAGCATCTGTGTGGCGGGCGGGACGGCGTAACCCTCTTCAACGCTGCCGAAGTCCATGGGAGACGGGGACGCGCTTATGCCAAACGTGGGCGCGGGGCTGACCGTCACCTTGAATTTATTCGATGTTACGCCGCTTACAGTGTTAAATGTCAACGTATGCTTCGTTGTGTCATCCGCAGACATAAAGGTTCCGTTGCCGTTTAAGGTTAATGTCCCCACACCGGCGCTGTTGATTGATACATTGCCTTGAACCGAAACGCCGGTCGGAAGGCTTGGCGTTATCGTCACGGTGTAGGAACCCTGCGCTATCGCGGTTGTTTGGATGGGGAATGTAACGGTGCCGGATTGGTTTACCGTCAGCGTACCGGCCTGTGCGCCGACCGTAATAGTCCTTGGCGTCCTTGTAACGGTTATGTGGTAGTAAAGGAACACATTGCTGTCTTCGGTGTGAGATACCTTTATGTAAAGCGAATTGGGTCCTTCCGCCAAGTTAAACGTGGTTACGCTGTTTGAAAAGCCGGCATCGGTATACATAACGACAGTAGGGTCTGAACCCACGGTAAAAATATCCTCCCGCCGTATTTCCGTTGTTAAATTACCCACAGTTATGCCGGCTTGCAACGGCGCGGTGGTTGACCTCCCGTCATTATCCCCCGTCGTAGTTATAGTTTCCCAAAAAATGCGCGTAAGCCTGGCGCTGAGCCTGCGAACACTGGGACTGGGGCTTCCCCACGCGTTGGTTGGCAATAAAGGATCGTTCCAACGGGCTTTATTTTCGTAGTAATATATGATTGACGATGAATGCGAGTTATGGAAAATAAAGGAACCCAGAGTACTGGGCCTGTCACCTTTAAAAATAACAATACGCGTGGCGGCTGCCGAACTGGCATAGTGAAACGCCTCATGTCCAATATTGTTAACATTTTCACCGATAACAACCATTCCAAGGCTTAGGGTGTTTCGAAACGCTCCCGGGCCGATTGAGGTAACGCTGTCGGGAATATTAATGCTTTGAAGCCCGCTGCCTGCGAATGCCCCTCCATCTATCGAGGTAACGGTACTGGGGATTGTAATGCTTTGCAAACTGGTGGCTTCAATAAATGCCCCACTTCCGATATTCGTTATATTTCCTACGAAATTAACGGATGTTATATTGGCGCGGTTAGAAAACCACGGAGGGTTGCCTGTCCATTCCATGACTCCCGGCCCAGTACCCGTTTGCGTAATTGTAAGCACGCCGCCGCCAAACGCCCATGTCAGATTTTCGCCAAAAGCTGCGGCAAATACCTCAACAGGCGATATAACAACAACAATGGCGGCGGATAACAGTACCGCCACCAGCCATATGCGCAGTTTCGCAATATTTATCATTGATACCACTCCTTCGCGGGGTGTATTCCTTTTTACTAAGAATAGCATAAATCATTGCTTCATTCAAGTATTTTTCCCTGAGTTTATGGAATACTAGTAAAAAATGCGTGGGAGGGTATATGATTAAGAAGAATCTATTGCGTGCCGGGGTTTTGCTGGCTGCGCTGCTGCTGGCTTGGGGGATTTTCAGCGTTGAAAGCGCGGCGGAGGTTAAGCCTTATACGATAATGGTGTACATGAACGGGTCGGATTTGGAAACCGAGCATGGTATGGCCACGGATGATATCATTGAGATGCTGGAGTCGGGGCTGGATTCGCGCGCGGCGAATCTGGTGCTTTTGACGGGCGGGACGCTTCGGTGGCTAAACGATGTTGTGCCGGATGTTAAGTGCGTTATATGGGAGCTTAGGGACGGGTATATATACGAGGTTGAGAATTTGGGCGTGTGGAATATGGGGGACCCCGGGACGCTTGTTTATTTTCTGAATTTCTGTAAGGATAATTACCCGGCGGAGAAGTACGGGCTTATCATGTGGGATCACGGCGGGGGTTCTATCGCCGGGTTTGGGCATGACGAGGTGTTTGACGAGGATAACCTGAGCTTGCTGGATATGAGGCTGGCGTTTGAGGCGGCGGGGCTGGCGGCGGATAAGCTTGAGTTTTTGGGGTTTGATTCGTGCCTTATGGCAACCGTGGAGATGGGGGTAATCGGTTCACGGTACGCCAAATTTATGATTGCGTCGGAGGATTTGGAACCGGGCGAGGGGTGGGATTATAGTTTTTTGAGAGAGCTGAATAAAAATCCCGGCATTGGCGGGGATGAGCTGGGAATTTATATTGTTGATTATTTTATGAGGTTTTTCGATGGCATTGACGATGAACCGCTGCATTTATCCGTTATTGATTTAAATAAAACGGGCGAGGTGATGGCGGAGCTTGGCGGGCTTATGGAGGTGTGCCGCGACAGCATGGGCCGGGATCAGATGCCGGCGTTCAGGAACTTGGCCAGCAGACGGGGCGCGACAAAAACCTTCGGCGTCGGCAGCCCGAGGGATAATGAGAGCGACATGGTGGATATCGGGGATATGGCGATGAAGCTGTATGATTTGTTTCCCGAACGGTCCGAGGCGGTTTTAAAGGCTTTGGACGAAGCGGTGCTGTACAGCAGGGATAATTCCGACATAAACCTGCGCGGGCTTAGCACATACTATATTTACGGCGGGCGCGACACGGCGGATGTTTCGCTTGAAACGTACGCTTCGCTTGGGATGAGCGGTGATTACACTTTATATTTAAAGGATTTTGCCGCGATTTTGCTGGGCCGGGGCAATGCGAGGGTTACGCGCGGCGGGGCGGCAAGCGGCGGCGGCAATGCGTTTGATTATGATAACCTGCTGCGGGTTGACGCGGCGCTTTATCAGAGGATGGTGAACGGAGAGCTTGTCATCGTCGGAATTCAACGGAACGATCCGTTCCCGATGCCGGATTGGACTCTTTGGCCTACGTTAAACGGCATGTACGCCTGCCTGTACGAAGCGGGCCGCACCGCAAACGCCGTACAATACGCGATACCGGCGCGGCATAACGGGAATGACTGCGATATTATCGTGTCCTTTGGCGTTGGCAGCCCGGAAGGTAACATCCTTGGCGTGCGGAACGAGGACGGTTTTGTTATCCAAAAGGGAACCATGGACATTGAGCCCGGCGATAAATTGGCCTTTTATTACCAAATACCGCGTAATAACGGCGAATCAAGCTGGATTTTAGGGCAGGAGTTTACCGCCGGAGCCAATCTGACGCTTGACTGGGTGGAGCCTAACGAGGACGATACAGCGGTTGGGTTGATTCTTACGGATATATATAACAACCGCCTGTTTATCGGGAAAGTGGATATTGAAAGCGCGCAGGGCGAAAATGTTGCAGACAATGCCGCGTAGATAGGGAAATCATGTCAATCTGACTACTCCGCCGCTTTGAAATTGTAGATGGGCTTAATTTTTTCTATGACTTCGACCGTTTCGGTGATGTTTGCCAAAATCTCCGCCATGGGTTTATAGGCGAACGCGGCTTCATCCAGCGTGCTTTCGTTCACCGTTGTTGAAAAAATCCCTTGCATGGATTTTTTATAGTCGGACAGGGTTATGCTTTTTTTGCCTCGGTGCGGCTCATTATCCTGCCCGCGCCGTGGGGGGCCGAAAAATTCCAGTCCGGGTTTCCAAGGCCTTTGCAAATGAGGCTGCCGTCACGCATGTTTATCGGGATAAGGAGCTTCTCGCCTTTCTTTGCGGAAACCGCGCCTTTGCGCAGGATTTTACTGTCCGTATCAATATAGTTGTGGATGGTGGTGAAGTTGTCCGACGGCTTGAACTTCATCTTTTTAATGATGGCGCCGGTTATGGCCTTGCGGTTCAGGGAAGCGTATTCCTGAGCGACGGACATGTCGTGCAGGTAATCGTTAAGGAGCCGGCCCTCCGCGTATGCAAGGGCATGGGCGATTTTCACGCCGTTCTTCTTCAGCGCGCTGTACGCGGCGTTTTGGTAAAAATCCGCTATTTGCTTGCCGAGGTGGCGGCTGCCGGTGTGGACGGTCAGGTAGAGCCTGCTTTCCCCGTCCTTAGCCAATTCGATAAAATGGTTGCCGCCGCCGAGGGTTCCTATGCTGCGCATTGCGCGTTCGTAATTAACGTGGCGGACGCAGCGCAGGGATTCCAGATTGGCTTCGTCCGCGTATTTATGCGCGTTTTTTCTTATGTCAAAGCCCGCCGGAATATTTTCCCGCACGGCTTTGTCAAGCTCCGGCAGATTTACCCGTGTATCTTGCAGCTCAACCGTCTCCATGCCGCAGCCGATGTCAACGCCAACCATATTGGGAACGGCCTTGTCCGTTACGGTCATCGACGTGCCGATTACGCATCCCATACCGGCGTGGGCGTCGGGCATGATGCGGATTTTGCTGCCAACGGTAAACTCCTGATCCAGCAGGGCTTGGATTTGGCCCAAGGATGCGCTGTCCAGCGTATCCGTAAAGATTTTGGCTTCGTTGTATATGCCTTTCAGTATTTGCATATTAATTCACCTTTCCGTCATTTCATACGGTACGCCAACAAACCCGTTTACCATTTTTCCGTATATAGTATACATCATTTTGAGGAAAAGAAAAAGAAACTTTTTGTCATATAGTTTTTGTTTCCATTTTTGTTTGGACATGTTATAATAGACGATTAGAAAGGGGGCAATTCGGTTGCCTGATTTTATTAACGCGTTTCTGCGGGATTTTGGGATAGCCGGCGAATATGAACGCATACTGGTTTTCGGGCTTATTGTCGCGTGGCTTGTTGTTTTGATTTTCCGGCTGTTTTTGGCTGTGGGATATAAGGGGCAGCTCCAGCTTGTCAGGGCCTCGGTTAAGAAGGGGATACCCGATATGGACACGGCGCGCAAGCTGAAACCGCCTTTGTTGAAGCGCGCCGCTTTGGATTACGCGGAGCTTGGCGAGCGCGGCATTGTACGCATTGATTCCCGCGACCTTGTACGCAAAAGCGCGGGGAAACTGCGGTTGCTGTGGTGGAGCTGGGAGAGCGCCGGGAGGTTTCTGGATGCTGTTGAGCCGGCGCTGTTTATCGCCGGGGCGCTGTTTACCGTCGTTGCCGAGGGGCGCGACGTTTTCGCGGCGTTGACGTTGATTTTGTTTGGCGTGGGCAAGCTGTTTTCAACATTTTTTGATTATAAGCAAACGCGGCAGGAGCTGATTGACGAAACCGCGTTTTTACTGGATAAAGAGCTTGGAAAAATGTACGTGACCGACGCGGCGGGCGCGATTAATAATTTGCGCGGCGAGCTGAAGGGTTTGATGACTTATCAGGCTAAGTATCTGGGCGATACCATCCACGAGCTGAAGGATAAGCTTACTGCCGTATCCGAGAAAACACTCGGGGACACGGCGGCGGCCGTTGAGAAAACGCTGAAGAGCGTCGCCGCCGGAGCGGATACGGTTTTAAAGCCGCTGGAGGAATGGCGGCTTGCCATTACGGATTCCAAGAAGGCTCACGAGGAGCTTAACCTTTCGCTGGTAAAAATGAGCACCGCCACCGACGGGTTTAAGGAACGTATTGCCGAGCTGGACCGTCTTATAGACGGATACAAGGCCGAGTTTCTGGCTAACAACAAAAACGTTGAGAACGCGCTGGTACGGCTTAACGCCCTTACCGAAAGCGTTACGGACATATGCAGGCAGTCCGGCTCGCAAACCGAGGCGGTTCAGGGGATGCTTGAATTTGTCCGCAGCAATCAGGGCGTGCTGAAAGAGAGCATGAACCAGTATGAAATCGCGCTGAAGGACATTTCGGCGCAGGCCGGCGCGGGGCTTGGCAAAATCATTGAGTACCACGCGCAGACCTCTTACAAGGCGCTTGCCGAAAACGCCGCCAAGAGCATACGCGAGGCCGGCGCTGTTAACGCCGACCTGATGGGCAAGATGCAGAACCTGTTTGACCGAATACTTGAACAAAGCAAAAACGAGACGGCGCTTATTATGAATTTAAAAGAGCAGATGGAGCTGGAGCTGTCGGATTTAAGGGCTAAAATTGTCGCCAAGGATCACGCGGCGCCGTCCGAACCCTTTGCGTTCCGCGAGGAGCGCGTGATGATGCCGGATGAACCCCTTGACTTGACTGCCGGGGATTTAGGTTAAATGGACTTGACAAGAGAATTGTTGGAACAATATGAATATTCGCTGCCTGTAATAAAGGCGGATAAGAGCGAGATACGCCTTGAAACGTCGCGGGACGCGCGGGGCAGTATTGAGCTGCGCAACTCCGGCGGCGGCGCGCTTGAGGGGAGCGTTGCGTCGAACCTGCCCGCCCTTGCCTTTGCTCCCAAGCAGTTTGCGGGCAACAAGGCGCGGATTGAGTTCAAGTTTAACCTTGGCGCGTATGAAGCCGGGGATGTTATTGACGGGCGCGTTTTTATCGTTTCAAACGGCGGCGAGCTTATTCTGCCCGTACATATAACGATTACGTCGCGTACGCTTACTACGGATGACGGCACGGCGCTGTCCACGCTTGAGGATTTTCTGGCCTATACCCAGGCGAACGCGCCGGAAGCCGCGCGTACCTTCGCGCGCAAGGATTTCGGCGAGTGGCTTCTGACCATGCCCGGAAACGTGAACCTGGAGCTGTATGAGCATTTTAAGTTTGATTCCAATAAAGAACGCGCGGTTGACAACTTCCTTATCTGCCATGGGCTGAAGCGGAAATCGGAGCTTGCGCTTGAAAGCTCAAGTACGGATATTCAGGTTATACCGGGGCAGAAGGACGGGATAAGCGGTGTGATCGGCGTGCGGCGCTGTGTTGACGGTTTTGTGGAGGCTGCGGTGAGTACGGCTGGCGCGGCCCCTTGGCTGCGGTTGATTACGAACAGGCTGACGGCGTCTTCGTTTGATAAAAACGGGGTTTCATGCATTGATTATGTTATAAATCCCCTGATTCTGGACAGCCGCCGCGTTATGGCGGATGTCGCGGTGAAAACGGCGGGCGGGCAGCTCGTCCACAGGCTGTTTGTGCGGACGCTGCCGGTTATGAGCGTAAGCCTTAATAAAAACGCTTACGTGATGTCCGATACGGGCAAGGTGATGCTTGAAAACAACACCGGCGGCGACCTTGTGGTTGAGATTATGCCCAAGCACGATTTTATGAAGTTTGAGGGCAAACGGTACCTGATCGGCGCGCGGGCGGATATACCTTTCGAGATTAAGCTGACACCGCAAAAATTGGCGCTGCTTGCCGACCGCGATGTTTTTTACGCGCGGACGGAAATTATGGTTAAAACGGTTTACGGCAGTACGGTATTTACAAGGGCGCTTGAACTGGGCGTTTCCACGCATAAAGGATTTTAATTTAAATGGCGGGTAAATCGATTCTGAACAAAATAGCGAGGCTGGAGAATATGCACCGCGGCAACAACGCGCCCCGCGCGGCTTGGGCGCTTATTTTGCGATATTACCAGCACTACAGGCTCACGGGCGACAGACAGAGCCTTGAGCGCGCCGCGCATCTGTGCCAGACGTATTTTGCTATAAATTACCATTTCATCTGGGCTTATTTTTTGAATATATATATGGAGCTGGAGCAGGGGCACACGCCTAAGGCTCAAATAATGCTGGAGAAGCTGAAGCCTTTCCGCGGAGACATGAAGATGCGGCCCATGGCGTACGCGGCGTATTTGTTCCTGTACGCCGCAACGGACTTAAAAAGGGGGAAGGCGAGGGGAGCGAGGAAATCCGTCTCGCTTCTGACGTCGCTTGCTTCCAATTTACATGATCCGCGTATTTACGCGCTTTTGGGCGGGTATCATATCCTGTCGCATGAGCGTGAGCCGGCGTTGAAATATTTGCTTGCCGCATTGAACGGCGGCGGGATGTTTTTGTATATCTTTGCCCATGACTTTTTCATGAAGGAGCGGTTTGAGGGCGAGGAATCCTCCGCGCTGCTGGCGGCGTACGCCCGGTTTGCGCTGGCGCACGGTATGAATAATGATTTGAGCGTTGCGGCCGGGCGCAACAGGCAAGCCGTTCTGATGTTCGCGCAAAAAGACCGGGCGCTGGGGTACGCGGTTTATGACGCGCTGGAGCCGGACTGGCTGCTGGAAGGTCTTGTAAACCGGCAGATAAACGACAGGGAAAACAGTAAAATCGCTTTGAAGTACTATATAGCGGCGGAACAGCGGCAGATATCCGTTCCGGGGCTGGCGGAGGCGCTGGTTACGGCGGCGAGGGTTAACGAGCATTTTGACATCAGCCGGTATACGCTGGAGCGGTACTTTAAGGAATCCGACGGCGAAGACCTTAAAACCGGGATGTTTGCTTATTATATCATTGAGGGGTTCGGGGGCATTGTTCCGGGGCCCGGGGCCGTGCGGTTCCTGCTTAGGATGCTGGAGGTGGGGGCAAGCTCGCCTTATATGCCGGCGTTATGCATGTTATTGCTGCGCGGGCTGGATGACAAGGACGGGCGGTACGCGGCGTATACGGGCAAGGCTTCGCAGATTGTGAAGGAAGCCGTGTTCCTGCATGACGTAAAGGTTGAAAACCCTGCCGCGCGGTATATTTGGGTGTTTGAGGATGAGAAGGCTTTTTCGAAGATTTACGAGCTGAACAGCGGCAGGACGGTTGTGTCCGCCGTCAAACCGGATTTTACGTATATTTTGTTTGACGATTCGATGAAGAATATTATCGGCGGGAATGTATCAGTTCAGTGCAAAGTGGGGGGGATGCCGGATTCCGGCTTCCTGAGCAAGCTTTATGAGAGCGGGTTTGCGCCGCCGGAGCTGCTTATCGCGCTGTCGAAGCATTATATTGAAAAAAACGGGGTGGATGCCGGGGGATTGGAGCTTTTGCATAAAACCGCCGGGCATAAGGATATATCGGCGCGGTTCAAGGCGCGGGTGCGCGCGGCGCTGGGCAGTTACCACGCGTCCGGGGGGAATTATGCCGAGGCCGTGAAATATTATGAAGCCACGCCGCCGGGGTTTTTGGACGCCGCCGGGGTGGAGAGGATGCTGCTGGCGTATGTAAACGGCGGAATGCTGAAGCACGCGGCGGATATCCTTGCCAAGCGCCCGGTGATATCGGATAAGGCTTTGTTTTACTGCGTTCGGAAGCTTACGGCAGATAAGAAGCTGCATAAAGACGTAGCTGCCGCGGCGTATGAGCTGGTGCAGAAAAGCTGGTACGATAAAAGCCTTGTTACAATATCGCTGGAGCATGCTCATGCCAGCCAGCGCGAGTGGCAGGAATTTTCGCGCACGCTGATAAGCCTTAACGCGCCGAGTGAGATTTTGGATGAGAACATAATAAATAACGCGATTTGGACGCGCCGCTTTGACCCGGGCGCGCAGAAGGTTTTTGCCGCGTTTTTCAGCCGCTCCCCGCAGAACCCGTATATTATGGCTTTTGCGCTGTACGCGGCGTTCGAGGCGATTATTAACCACGCCAAACCGGAGTATGAAACCATTGAGGTGCTTGAAAAACTGGCGCTGGGCCCTATGCCGGAGGACGCGGGCGGCGCGGCGGACATACGTTTTATACATTACGCGCTGTGCCACATTTATCTGGGGCATGGCATAACGACGTTTTCATCGGGGGAAATTTTACGGCAGGCCATAGCTTTTTGTGAGACGGACGGCATTATTTTCCCTGTTTTTAAGGAGATTAAAGACAAAAGCCTGCTTACCCCGTATATTGAGAAAAATCAGACCTTTATATACAGGGGCGGAAAGGGGAAGCGCGTAAAGCTGTTATATAAGCCGGCGAACGCGTCCGAGTTCGCGCAGAAGAGTATGCGTTATATCCGTTTCGGGCTGTATGCCGCCGGTATACCCGTGTTTTATGGGGAAAAACTGAATTATGCGGTATCCGAGGAAAGCGCCACGGGCAGTATTATGACAAAGGAAGCGGAAACTCAAAACAGTGTGATGCGTATAGTTGAAAATACCGGCGATATGTATTATGTTATAAATAACGCTATAATTTATGAAAGCATGTTTAAGTATGAGGCGGTTGAGGAGATTATTAACGGGCATTTGAAAGAAGTGCCGAGGGTTAAGGCCTGGCTGATGTGATATTATATTGAGAGGATGTTGCGTTGATGGAGAGCGTAATCGGAAGCAGTACCGTTACGCAAATCGCGTTTATTGTGCGGGATGTGGCGGAAACAAAGAAAAAGTTCGCGGAGTTTTTAGGGGTTCCCGAACCTCCCGCGGTCGGAAGCGGCGAGTATGAGGCGACCCGTACCGTGTACAAAGGTAATCCCGCGCCTGAGGCGGCGTGTAAGATGGCTTTTTTCAACATCGGCGCGGATGTTTCGATTGAGTTGATTGAGCCGAATGAGGTCCCCAGCGTTTGGCGCGATTTTCTGGAGGAGCGCGGAGAGGGCCTTCATCATATCGCGTTTAACGTTAAGGGTATGGATATGAAGATAAAGGCCTGTGAGGGATTTGGCATGGCGTTGTCGCAGCGCGGCAAATACGGCGACCGGAGCGGCGAGTACGCGTATCTTGACGCGACTAAGGATTTGAAATGTTTTATCGAGCTGCTTGAGAATTACTCGTAAGAAAGGAGTAAAATACATGGGAACATTGGGTTTGGATTTAGAACGCGGGTTGTTTTTGGGCATAGACTTCGGGACGACCAACTCTGTAATCAGCATTTATAATTTCAAGGACGGCGAGGCGCAGACCATCCCGATAGACGGGTCTAATATTTTTCCGACCGCCGTGCAGTTTGAAGTTGACCCTGACGACGAGAAGAAGCTGAGCCGCGTCTTTGGCGTGCAGGCGAAGGAAGCCGCGGTTATTTATCCCGGCAGCACGGTGCTGAGCATTAAAAGGCTGCTTGGCAGCGAGGAAAAGGTTAATATTACGGTGGATGAGAAGGAGTTTTCTTTTACGCCGGAGCAGATCGCGGGCGAGATTTTGGGGTATCTTAAAACGAAGGCCGACGAGTACGCTCAGGAGGAGCTGGCTTTGCCCGGCGAGTTTTCGGGCTGTGTGATTACGGTTCCCGCGAACTCGACGGACAAGCAGAAGAAGATGACCAAGCAGGCCGCGGTACTGGCGGGTTTTGACGAAGACAGCGTTTATCTGAGGCTGGAGCCCGCGGCGGCGGCAATCAGCTACGCGGTGAACGAGACAAGGGATAAAAATGTGCTGGTCTACGACTTCGGCGGCGGTACCTTTGACGCCTGTATGCTTAAAATCAAGGCCGACGAGGAAAACGCGGGCGAGCCTACCATTTCGATTTTATCAACTTACGGCGACAATGATTTGGGCGGCAACGATATTGACAAAATTATTATGGATATTATTTATGAGGAATTCCGGAAGCTTACGGACAATGAGATAGATTTGTTTGACGCGGAAGCCGACGACGGCATTTCAAGGCGTCAGAAGAAGGTTGCGCTGGTGCGCTTGCAGCAGATGGCGAATCAGGCCAAGGAACGGCTTTCGCAGGCAAAGACGACGAAGATCGTGCTGGCGCCGTTTATTCAGGAGCCGAGGATTATTAACATCAACATGGAAATATCGCGCGAGGATTTCATTAACCACAGGCGCGTGAACGTTTTGGGCGACGACCCCGCGGTGTTTGAGAAGTTTAACGGCAAGAACCTGTATGAGATTATTGATATTACGCTGAATTGCGTCGATAGATGCCTTGAGGCGGCGGGTTTGGCGGCGGGCGATGTGGATGAGATTTTCCTTGTGGGCGGCAGCTCCTCCGTTACGATGGTGGGCGAGCGCATACGGGAGAAGTTCGGCAAGGAGCCGTTTAAATCGAAGATAAGCCCCGCGTTGTCGATATCCCAGGGCGCGGCGTATTATTGCAATATGATTATGATGCCCACGCTGAAAGGCCCGACGGTGCAGGAAAGGACGATACACCCGCTGGGTCTTGAGATTGCCGGGCGGCGCTTTTTGCAAATCGTTTCTCAGGGCGTTGACATACCGAGGGAGGGCCTTGTGGTTGAGGCTTCGGACTTGCTTACAACTAACTTTGACGGCGTGACGAGCATGGCAATCGTTGTGTATGAAAACACGAACCCGCCGGCGGCGGGGCGCGATGCGAGCGTGTCGCAGGATGGCATGAAACGCCTTTCCGGCACGCAGCTGCGCGGCATACCCGCCGGGCCGAGAGGTCAGGAAAAGGTGCGGGTTATCTTCACCGTGGGGCAGGATAATATGCTGAAGGTTACGGCGCAAAGCACCTCCACAACCGGGGCGGTTACGGAGCTGACGGTAGACGAATTATATTAGTGCTGGGATAATAAAATGGCAAAATTCGCAAGCAGGTATCAAAGGCATGTAAATGATCGCGAAACGCGGATGCTGAGGCTTTGGCAGGCCGCTGTTTCGCCTGTGGACGCCTTTTACGCCCAAATGGCGGAAGGGCTGTTCCGCGCCGTAAAATGGGCGGTGGCGCAGAAGCTTGACCGCCTGCTTATGGACGACGGGCGTTTTTCCCATTGCGATACGCGGATTAACGATTATTACAAAAAGCTGATGTTTTATTACGCGAACGCGTTACGGCTGCTTAACCAAGCGGCTGAATACGCGAAGGCCGGCGGGATGGATAAAATCACGGGGATTGTCGGCGGGATGTCGGCTGTGGTGATGTCGCGGCTCAAGGCTTATGAGGATAATAACAGGGCCGGGAGCAGGGAAGGGGATTCACGCGAATTGGAAGCGGCCCCGAATCAGGCCATGTCCGAAAAGCAAATGCTGGTTTCCCGGCATATCCTTGTTTTTTCGGATAACTTCGGCATGGTTTCGTACAGGCCGCGTTCGGAGCTGTACGCGGAGATGTTCCATGCCACGCGGATGAGGTTTATTAATTATGAGGGCGTGGATTTCGCAAAGGAGCTATACGGGCAGGCGATTCGTATTATATGCGAAAAGGGATTCCCGAATTTTTACGAGCTGTATAAACAGAGCCTACAATCCGCCGGGCTTGAGCTGTGCGGGTTTTATCACAGGAACGCCGCAGCGTATTACGGCGCGGAGCTGCTGGGAGAGCATGAGATTCTGCGTAACCTTGCCACCGTGCAGGTTCCGGCGCTGGCCCGGGTGAATGACCGGATACCGTATACGGATAACGTTAAACGCGCGGCTGACGAAGCTATAAACGGCGTAATGGCGGCGTATCAGTCGCTTTCCCGCGATGTGGCGGAGATTTCCGAGGCCTTGCAACAGGCGGGGTTGGCAACGGCGGAGCCCGAGGAATATGAAGCCTTTGCCGGCAGTCTGCTGGATGCCGTTGCAGAGGAAACTTACGCGGATAATGCCGTATCGGACGCGGTTTCCGGGTTTGAGACGCGGTTTGAGGCTATGCGCCAGGCTTTTGGCAAGGAGCTGTCCGACGCGGTTATTGGCTGGCAGGATTTGGATAAAAATGCCAAAGACCCGGCGGAAGCCGCAAGCGAGATGATAGATGCGGAGATTGCCTTAGCTGCGGGGATACGCGATATTTTCGAGGGGATACACCGGTATTTTGACGAAGACGAGCGGCTTAAAACCGACGATAGCGCGGACGGGCGTATTTCCCAGGGAATTGCCGAGACGGTTTTTATAAAGGTTGAGAGTTTAAACGAAGCGGCGGCGGGGCTGCGGGCGGATATGGAGGCGTTGCGGGAAAAGCTCTCAACGGAGGAGCGGAAAGAGTTTCCATGGCTGGACGAGCTTGCGGCAAGCGCTTTTGAGGGAATGATCGGAGAAGTGGCGCGGTTTCAGAAAGAAGACCGCCGCGCTTTGTCCGCTATAATGAAATATATGAATTTTCGGACGGACAACGAGTTTTACGCGCCTTATGCCGCGCGTGTGCCGCGGCCCGGGGTAAAAACCCTTGAACAGATTGAAATGAAGCTGTTAAAGTTTAAGAAGGAACAGACACTTTACGAAGTCAGCACGTTTGAGGAAATACAGCTTTATTCGGTGACGCGGCTGCGTGAGTCCGGGGCCGGCCATATAAAGGATTTTGTGAGGTTGCTTGACGAAGCCGCCGGGCGGATTTCGGAAATCCTTGCCGGGTACGGCATACAGGCCATCAGGCCCGATACGCGCGATATGTTCAACGGGCGCGAACATGAGGTATTAATGGCCGAACAGAATGAGAGTTTCAAAAAAGGTGAGATTATCAAGCTTTTGAACAGCGGATACAGGCAGGGCGAGGTAATCCTGCTGAGGGCGAATGTGATTGCGGCAAGGTGATTTGATGACGTATAGCTGGAAACTGTACCGTAAACGGCTTAATGAAGGTTTCCTTGACGCCAAGGCGAGGGAGTCGCTGTTTGTGCTGGGGCTCGATTTGGGGAACCACAGCTCGTCGCTGGCTTTTTATGATATTAACCGGAATATGCCGGAGGTTATTGATGTAAGCGGCGGGTACGGCAAACCCAGTATGCCCACGGCTTTGCAATATGTGAGGGAATCGCGCGAGTGGGTTTTCGGCGAATACGCCCTGCTGAACCGCGGTACGACGTCTGACACGATATATACGGGGCTGCTTGAAAAATTGCCCAAAAAGGAATATCTTGACGTGGACGGCAAACCCGTCGCCACGGAGCAGGTAATGGGCACATATCTGCGGGAGTTTCTGGCAAACTGCCGGAATATAAACCCCAAAGCCGAATTTGCGGGCATAACGCTGTCCGTTCCCGGCTATACCTCTGACGAGAGTAAAGAGGCGATTTTACAGGTTTTTAAGCTGTCGGGATATGAAAAACCCCTGATTTCCATGGATTCGGACAGGGAGTGCATTTTCTCCTGGTATTTTCACAGGAAGCCTCCCAAGGCGGAAAAGGTCGCCTTGCTGGATTTTGGGTCGCGGGAGCTGCGCGGCGGGCTTTATGATATCGTCCCCGGCAAGAACGGGGAGCCGGCATTGATTAGGTGCTGTTCATCGCTGTTTGATAAAAGCTGCGGCACCGATGTGGTGGATTCGCATGTGACTCGGTTTTTAACCGATTTTTACCTGTCAGAAACCAATACCCCCGCAAACCGCCTTGACCCGCGTATTGCCAGCCAGATACAAGCCTTCGCGTATCAGCACAAAGACCTTTTGTTCCAGCAGGCAAGCGGGTCGCGCCCGGTGAAGCTTTATTATAATTTTGTGTATCCGCCCATTGTTTGCAGCGTTACGGAAAAAATAATGACCGATTTTCTAAGCCCGCACAGGGAGAGGTTTACGGATTTTTTGAACCGGCTGTTTAAAAAGTCCATAACCGATTCCAATTTGTCGAAGGACGATATCGATGCGGTAATTTGCACGGGCGGCGGGTTTGAGATGCTTTGGGCAAGGAACCTCGCGGCGGAGTTCTTCAGCGGAGCGGAGATCCTTGTGGGTAAAAACCCAAAGTCCGCGGCGGCAAGCGGCGCGTCCGTACGCTCGGCGCAGGCGCTTGGTATTACGGAAGCCGTCCCTTTCCACATTGAGGACAGCCATATGCTGAAGGTGGATATCGGCGTAAGCGTGCGCACGAAGAGCCAAAACCACAAGCGCGAGCGGTTCTTCCCCATTGCCGAAAACGGAAGCTTCTGGTGGCAGGAGCGTGAGCCCGTCACGTTTATCTACGGCGGTGAAACCGGTGAGGCCGAGAATTCAGGCGGTATATCGTTCTTTAGCCGGAACGCGGAGGGTGAGCAAAGCGAATTGGGTATAATATCATTGGACGGCCTGCCCAAGCGGCCCGCCGGGACGACGCGCCTGAACCTTGGGCTGACGTTTACCCAGCCGGGGCGCATTACGGCGACACTGCGGGACGTTGGGTTCGGGGAGCTGTTCCCGACGGCTGATTTTGAGCGCAGGGTTGAGCTGGTGATTTAAATTTTTGAGGATCTTAGAGCCTGTCTAGTATCTCGCTTTCGGTGGATTTTCGCGTAGATTTTTCGTTAAGCTAGGAACGGAAAAACGCGCGTGCCCGAAGGCACGGAAGGTTTTTCGTGACGACGCATAACGGAAAATTTACCGAAAAGACGCCGGAATGGAGATACTAGACAGGCTCTTATACAAAGGACGGCATTTATATGAACTGGGAAGAATATCGCAAGGAAATTGAGGCGCGCGGGAATTTGCCGGAAGAATGGTATATTTTGGGCATAGATTTGGGTACGACCAATTCGGTCATCAGCTATTGGGACAACCATGGCAGGCAGCCCGTGCCGGTGGATATCTCCAACGGCTTTGGTAAAATTCCGCTGCCCAGCGTTGTGCAGTTCCGGGCGGGGGAAGCCAATCTGGCGGCCCACAGTTCGGGCGCGCCGGGCGAATGGGTTATAGGCGAGGAAGCCTACCGCTCGTTCAAGCTTTATCCCGAAACGACGGTGCGCTCGGTAAAGCGCAAAATGGGTACGGATGAGCGGATAAAGCTTGGAAGCAAGGATTATTTGCCTGAGGAGATATCGGCGCTTATATTGAAGGAGCTTGCCGGGCATGTGCAGAATCTGAACCCCAAAGCTGAGATTGCCGGGCTTGTTGTGTCGGTGCCGTATGATTTTGACGACGCGTCAAAGAAGGCGACTATGCGCGCGGTGGAGCTTGCCGGGCTTGGGGACAAGCTTATCTGCCTGATTGAGGAGCCTAAGGCCGCGGCGCTTGCCTATAACTTCCGGCGCGAGCTGAGCGCGGACGAGCGTATCCTGGTGTTTGACTTCGGCGGCGGAACCCTTGATATTACGCTGTTCCATGTGACGGAAAAAACAGAGGAGAAGCTGACGCTACAGGTGATTTCCGAGGGCGGCGAGGCCAGCCACGGCGGCGATATTATCGATGAGCTGCTGACCGAGCGCTGTTACGGTTATATTCAGCATAAAACCGGCGTTGAGGCTTCGGATATCGCGCCGGAGAACCAGGCCGAGCTCATCACCCGCGCGAGGGAGGCTAAGGAGCGGCTCAGCGGCGTTAAGAGCTTCCGCATACCGTTTACGTTCTGTATCCCGCCGTTCGTGGAGCAGATAACGCGCGAGGATTTTGAGGCGCTTGCCGGGAATTTTATCGAAAAGACGCGGAAGCTTACGTTGAAAACGCTGCGCGAGGCTTATACCGGCGCTATTTCGGCCGATATGGTGGACCGTGTGCTGCTTGAGGGCGGCTCGTCCCAGATGCCTTGGGTCAAAAATATGCTGATCGGAATTTTTAACGACGAAAATAAGATTTATGTGAGCGAGCGGCCCGCGCTGGATATATCGCTTGGCGCTACGTACTACGCCGCCATGAAGATGGGGCTTTTGCAAAACCCCGATATGCAGACCGACCGCTATAACGTGGAATTTTTAGTCACTGTGCCGCATGATATCGGCATAGAGCTTGATGGCGCGAAAAAGAGTTTCTTCCCCATGATCAGGCGCGGGACGCCCTATGAGTTTGCGAAAAAAAGCCAGGTGTTTACGCTGTCCGGGAATTCGCCCGAGGATATGACGGAATTTTACCTTAAAATACTTGAGCGGATCGACAAGGAGCATAGGCTTGAGGATTGCAAGCTGATTGGCGAGGTGGAGATCTCCGGCCTGCCAAGGAGGCCCAGCGGTAAGACGCGGCTCAAGATTACGCTGATGGTGGAGGAAGAGGGCGGATTGGTTAAGGGGAGCGTCAGTGATTTGGGGTTTAACGGTGAGTTTGAGCCGAGCGGGTTTAATGAGGACTTTTCGCCGGAGAGGTACAAAAAGATTAAATTGTGAGTGATTTATTAATTGAATTGAAGCTATTTCCGGTACCGGAAATAACTAAAAAGGTACCGGAAACAGTTTAAAAGGTACCGGAAGTACACAAAGTAAAGTAAAGGAAAGTAAAGTAAATGAAAGTATAGTAGTCTTCTTCTTCGAAGAAGACCCGGCGCGTGAACGCGCGGAGGACGATGACGACGACAAACACATTCGGGTAAATTATATTTACCTAAAAACTGTGAAGCCGCTGTGGGAGCGGGTTTGAAGGGCGTAGAAATTTGCCCAAAAAACCGCATTGAAGTGTGTTATAATAATGTTAAAGGGATTTAGATGAGGAGGGAATTTTATGTCGGAACCGGCATTGGATTATGTTAAACAAAGAACAAGGGTTGAGCTGCATGACGGGCGGATTGTGGCGATGTCGCCGGGGCATTCCACGAATCATGGCGCGGTGTCTTTTAATATTTCAAGCATTTTCCGCCGTTATTTGAAAGGGAAACCGTGCCGCATTGTGCCGGATGGTATCTATTTGCGTTTATCCGAGAAAGACCGATTCTTGCCGGATGTGATGATTGTTTGCGATAAAGAGAAGTATAAAACCGACGCTGTTTATGGCGCGCCGGATTTGGTGGTTGAGGTGCTTTCGCCCAGTACCAAGAATTACGATAGGGGTTATAAAAAAAGTGTTTACGAAAAATTCGGCGTTAAGGAGTATTGGCTGGTAAATACGGACAGCCGCTCCGTTGAGGTGCATTTGCTGAGGGACGGGCGGCTTGAGTTTGATAATGAATACGCGGTTTATCCCGATTATTACTTGGAAAGTGATCTGCTGCTGACGGATGAGGAAAAAGAACGGATTGTGAAAGAGTTTTCACCGTCTATATTCCCGGAAATGGTGATATCGATTGAGGAAATCTTCGAGGGAATGATATAAAAATTATTCAAATTGATATATATTATACATTAACATAGAGGAGATGCGGCAATGAGTTACTTAGGAATAGACCTTGGCACCACTAACTCGGTGGCTATTATTTACAAGGACAAGACGGATCAGCTTGAAGTGGTTAAAATTGACGGCACGGATGAAATACTGCCCAGTGTAGTAACCTTTGCCGAGGAAGGCGTTATCGTTGGATCCGAAGCGAAGAGCGGCGCGATAATTTATCCCGAAAACACGGTGATTTCGGTGAAGCGGCTGATGGGCGGCACGGAGAAGCTGAACATCGGCGAGCTGGCTAAGTCGCCCGAGGAAATCAGCGCGGAGATCCTGCGCAAGCTCAAGCATTGCGCCGAGGAGCAGGCCGGGGAGATTTTTGACGAGGTTGTGATAACCCATCCCGCGTACTTCAACGACCGGCAGATTTTCGCCACGAAACAGGCCGGCGCGCTTGCCGGGTTTAAGGAGGTTTTCCTGCTTTCCGAACCGCTGGGCGCGGCGATTGAATACGGTTTCCGTCAGGCTTACGCGCAAACCTTACTGGTTTATGATCTGGGCGGAGGTACGTTTGACGCCTGTGTGCTGGAGGTTGGCAAGGACGAAAACGGGCAGGAGATTTTTCAGGAGCTTAGCGACGTCGGCGATATGAATCTGGGCGGCGACGACTTCGATTCCGAACTTATCCGCTGGATGAAGGAGAAATTCAAGGAGGATACGCAGTTTGACCTGGACGATTTACAGGAGCCGGAACGCAAGCGGGTTTTGCAAAAGCTTAAACTGGAAGCCGAGCAGACCAAGAAAAAGCTGAGCGGCGCGAACAAGGCCAGCGTGCGGGTAAACCCCATAACCATCCTTGACGGCGTGCCGATGAACCTGAGCCTTGAGATTACCCGCGAGGAATTCGAGGCAATGATCCGTAAGTATGTTGACCGTTCACGCGATATCATTGAGGAAGCGCTGAACAGAGCGGGAAAGGCCGCCGATGAGATTTCCAAGGTCATTTTGGTGGGCGGTTCGACCTTGATCCCGATGGTGCGGCGTATGGTCGCCGGATTTATAAAGGAACCGTACCGCGCGACTGACCCGGCGAAATCCGTGGCCATGGGCGCGGCTATATATAATTATTTGATACATCTGCCGGGCTCGAACGTTAAGGTCGGACAGATTACGCGGCAGATTTTCGGCACCGAGGCCGTTACGAACGTCAGCACCAAGGAACGCAGCCTGATCCCGATTATTCCGATGGGAAGCCCGATACCGTCGCGTTTTTCCGACGCGAACTTCGCGTCAAGCGGCGCGCCCGTGGTTAATGTTGACGTGTTCCAGTGGGAGAGCGGGCATGAGGCCGATAAGAAGTACATCGGCAGCGTCGTCTTAACGGGCCTGAAGGGCACAACGCAAATCGAAATCACGTACGCCATTGACAAAAACAACCTTTTCGAGGTTTATGTCAAGGATATCTCCACCGGGCATACCGAGCGCGCGGAGTTTGACCGTACAAAGGAAAACGCGCCGCCCAAGCGTGAAATCGGGGCTTTCGGGGCTGCGGTGAACATTGTTTTCGTTATCGATACAACAGGCTCTATGGATACCTATATCAACGGCGTGAAGGACCGCGCCATCGAATTTTCGAACATCCTTGCGGATAAGGGCTGCGTGTTTAAGCTGGGGCTTATCGGTTTCGGCGACCTTGGCGAGAAGGAGAAGCCCAGCGTCTATAACTTTACCGACGACGTAACCCGCTTCCAGAAACAGGTTAAGAATATACCGCGCACCTATGGCGGCGACATACCGGAATCCAGCCTTGAGGCCCTTGAAACCGGCGTGCAGTTGCTGGAATCCGCGCGGGTTGATCCGGGCTCAAAGAACATTTTCATCCTTATCACCGACGCGCCGCCGCATGTCCCCACCTATGACGGCAAGAGCGTGCGCGATATCTGCAATATACTGGCTTCGCGCGATGTAACGACATATGTTGTGGCGAGAAAAGACCGCGAATCCATTGACGCTTACGATCCGCTGACCAAGCCCAGCGGCAAGTATTATGACCTGAATGATAAGTTTTATGATATTCTGGATAATATCGCTATCAGTATCGCGGAGCTGATAAGGCTTTAAACCAACTAAACGAAAGGGTCGGGGAACCGTGCTAATAATCCCGGTATCCGCGCAGGACGCGGCTGTTGCGTATAAGTTCAAGGCTACGGGCGTTGGAGTTTTCTCGTTTGAGGAGGCGCTGTACCACTGTATGCATTTTTGGAAGCAGAGCGTGGACGATTTTATGTGCGAGGAGTTCGTTAGTTGGGTTAAGAACGAGCTGGGGCTTAGCTTTATATCGTCGAAGATACGGGAACTGGAAAAGATTCAGGGGTTCGCCGAGCGGTTATTGAGGTTTCTTTCGCTGACGGATTATTTGGATTTCAGTGATGTTGAGGGACTTCGCGGGGAGCTTGCGGAATGGGAAAGCCGGAAGGAATGGGAGAAGCTAAAGGAACGCGGCGACGATTTGATGGACAAGAGCGAGCCGGAGAAGGCGTTCGCGCTGTACAGCAGAGCGTTGGTATTCGCCAATAATGTGGCGCTTTATAATAACGCGGCTATCGCGCTGATGAAACAGGGGGATTTCGCCGGCGCGGTGGAGTATTTGAAGAAGGCGCTGTATCTGGAGCCGGATAATGTGGAGGTTTTGCTGCATTTGGCGGAGGCTAATATATTAAACGGGTCGTTTGAAGCGGCTGGGAAGCTGCTGGACGCCGCTCAGGTTTACGGGGAGCGCGCCGAGATTTATTTTTTCCGTGCCGAGATACAGGAGAGAGCGGGGAATGTGCATGGTTCCGTGCCGCTGTTTGAAAAGGCCATTGAGCTCGACGCGAATCCGCATTATGTGTACAGGCTGGCCGATGTGTATGTGAAGCTGCGCCAGTACGAGCGGGCCACGAAGATTATGGAGGGCGCCCCGGTTAAGGATAAGGCTTACTTGAAGAAACAAGCGGAGCTGCATGTTGAGAATAACAATATTCCGGCGGCGATAAAATGTATCGAGCAGGCGATTGTTAAAAATAGGGGCGATGCGGGCCTTTGGGCGCGGCTGGCTTCATACCACCGGAGTAATTATGACCACGACAAGGCCCACAGCGCCATTACGACGGCCATTGCCATAGATCCGGCAAGCGCGCGGGTAAACCTTGAATACGCGCGGGTACGTAAGGCACAAGGGCGCATAAAGGATTATCAGGTAATTCTGAACCGCGTATTGGATGGGCTGAAAAACCGTTACAGGGAAAATGTGAACTACGAGTAAAAGTATGTTTATACAAACAAGCCGTTGCTGCATAAACTAGTATATAGCTTTATGTGGCGGTGGCTTTCTTATGGGAAGAAGATTTAGGAAAATAGCGCATATGCGCGTCCTTGCCGGGATTGTATGCATATCGATGGGATTTGGGATGCTGGTGGTGTTGTTCATTCCCGGCTGGGGCTTTTTCGCGGCGGCTTTCCTTGTTATAATAGGATTCTGGAATCTTTACATGTGCTACTAAGCCGGGCTCAACTATTCGCGAAAGATACATTTCGCGAATAGTTGCAAGTCACCCTTCCCCGTATTTTTTATTATTTCTTTATCAGTTTAGGGTTTTTCATGCCCGCCGGGATGTTGGGCTTTTCATTAATACCTTGTTTTTCCTTGGAATATTTTATACCATCGGTATCTATTGTTTTACCGGATGTGTTCAATTCATCCACTAACCTCACCTCAGGTTTATTATCCGCAAATTATGATTTTTTATAATGGCTTGTATGAAATCAAGCGTCAAATGAATGTTGGAAAATTTTACCGGCACGTATAATCGATTTAGCGAAGCGAAATATCAAACCCAACAAACCAGCGCCCTACCCTTTTCCCCAAAGTGTGAAAGCGTGGTTATTGTCAGCATGCCCCATAGATTTTACTTAACCCAAAGCGTCAGTAACCAACCCAATAGCCCAATTAAAACCGAAAAAGCTAATGCCCATGGTAAGATTACAAAAAATGCGGCGCCGCAAAGGCCTATGAATTCAGAAAATCCAAGCCTATCCTGCGAATCCTCTGCCTGAATTATTTTTTCCTCTGTATCCTTTTCTAAGGCAGCTGGATTTAAAAAGGAGCGCCGTATTATTTTTAAGTCCTCTTCAATTCGATTTTTACTTATAAACACATTTACACCCCCAGTAGACACGAGAGGCGGCGCAACCAGCCCTCTCGCAAGTTATGTTAACATTATGCCGGCAGCAAACGTTAACGTGAAATAAATTTTGCTTTTTTAAAATAAATCATTAACCTTATGGCACATTGCAAAATGCCCTGTATCAATCTCTTTATTTTCCGGTACAGCTTCCTTGCAGATATCCTTAGCGTGTATACAGCGGGTATGGAAGCGGCAGCCGCTCGGCGGATTTGCCGGAGAAGGGATATCCCCTTCAAGTAATGTTCTCTTGCGATTTGCCCTATTGCGCGGATCATAATGAGGCGCGGCTTCGAGCAAGACTCTTGTATATGGATGGCGCGGGTTCGTGAAAATCTGTTGTTTAGAGCCCATTTCCACAAGCTGTCCAAGATACATAACCCCGACATCGTCACTTATTAATTTTATGACGGTAAGGTCATGAGAAATGAACAGATAACTCAGCCCCATTTCATCTTGCATATCTTTTAGTAAGTTAATTATCTGCGATTGTATTGAAACATCAAGGGCGGAAACGGCCTCATCGCACACAACAAACTCCGGATTAAGAGCGAGCGCGCGTGAAATGCCAATTCTTTGACGCTGACCTCCGGAAAATTGGTGCGGATAACGTGTGGCTTGTTCTTTCGTCAAACCGCATTTTGTGATAATTTCTATAACCTTTTCCTGCATCTCGCGGTTGTTTCTAACAATTTTATGCTCCCTAAGCGCTTCGCCCACAAGTTCAAACACGGGAAGACGAGGGTTAAGGGAAGAGTACGGGTCTTGAAAAATAATTTGCATTTTTGTACGCAAATTCTTCAATTCACCGCGTGACTTTTCATATACGTTTTCACCATTAAAAATGGTCTCGCCGGAGGTAGGGTCGTGAAGTTTAAGGATTGTACGGCCGGCAGTGGTTTTTCCGCATCCGGACTCTCCAACCAGCCCTAAGGTTTTACCTTTCTTGATTTTAAAACTAATGTCATCGACAGCCTTTACATGCCCAACCACACGCCTAAGCGCTCCCTTTTTTATAGGAAAGTGTTTTTTCAAATTACGGACTTCTAACAAATATTCGCTGTTATTCATTGCCGACCCCTCCTTCCGAATATAACCAGCAAGCTACAATTTGGCCCTCTGAAAATACCTTTTCCGGCGGAAACTCCTTGCCGCATCGCGGCCCGGCCTTTTCGCATCTGGGATGGAACGGGCAGCCGCTGGGTTTGGAATTAAGGTCAGGAACATTACCAGAGATAACTTCCAATCTTCCGGTATCCGTTTCCAAATCAGGCCTGGAGCGGATAAGGCCTATTGTGTATGGATGTTTTGCTTGTTCAAAAATATCCACAACATTTGCCACTTCCACCACCTTACCGGCATACATCACTAAAACCCTGTCCGCCATTTCGGCAATAACGCCCAAATCGTGGGTAATAAATATTATTGATGCGTTTATGCTTGATTTCAGCTCATTCATCAATTGTAAAACCTGTGCCTGAATAGTGACGTCCAATGCCGTTGTAGGCTCGTCCGCTATTAATAATTTTGGCTTACATGCAAGCGCAAGAGCAATCATGCAGCGCTGACACATGCCTCCCGATAAGGTAAAGGGATATTCATCCACGATACGCTCCGCGTTGGGAATCCGAACGAGCTTTAGCAGCGATATAACTTCCGTTTTGGCTTCCTTTTTACTTAACCCTTGGTGCAGAATCATAGCCTCGGCAATTTGCGCGCCAACGGTTTTAATAGGGTTAAGAGATGTCATCGGCTCTTGGAAGATAACTGATATCTCATTGCCACGCACCTTGCGCATTTCATCATTGGATATTTTCAGCATATCCTTACCTTCGAACAATATCTCTCCTCCCGCGTATTTTGCGGGCGGACTGTCTAAAAGGCGCAGTATGGCCATGCTGGACACAGACTTGCCGCATCCCGATTCGCCGACTATACCCAGCGTTTCGCCTTCGTTCACATAGTAGGATATATCATCAACGGCTTTAAGCTCCATGCCGTCTTGCATAAAATATACTTTTAAGTTTTTTATTTCCAGCAGCTTATTTGCCATAGTTTCTCTACCTCCCTCTGCTCTTTGGGTCAACCGCATCCCTAAGGCCGTCACCGACAATATTAAAGCACATAACGGTAAGGAAAATCATAATCCCGGGCGGAATAAAGAGCCATGCTCTGTTCATCAGATTAACCATTTGCCGCGCAGGCTCAATTAGATTACCCCAAGTCGGCGTAGGCGGTGAAACGCCCATCCCTAAAAATGATAAGGCGGCCTCCATCAATATAACCGAAGCTATATTTAAAGTGGCGTAAACAATAATGAAAGGCAGCAGGTTCGGAAGAAGATGACGTGTAATTCTCTTAAAATGGTTTATGCCTAAGGCTTCGCAAGCCTTCATATACTCCGCTTCGCGAAGCATCAATATCTGGCCGCGGATAATCCTTGTGATGCCCGGCCAGGTCAAAGCCGCGAAGGTAGCGATCAACGTCGGTATGCTGTTGCCAAATAAAGCCACGATAACTATTGCCGTAAACATAAAAGGCAGGGATGAAATCATTTCCGATAAACGCATGATAATAGCGTCTACCCACTTTCCGTAAAAACCGGAAAGGCTTCCTAAAGTAAAGCCCACCAAGGTATTTATGAATGTGACCAAAAGCCCTATCCCAAGCGATATCCTTCCCCCTACGAAAAGCCTTGTGAACAAGTCACGCCCAATTACGTCCGTTCCCAGCCAGTGCTGCGGCGAGGGGGGTATAAGCCTGTTTTCCGCAAAATATATTTGCATGGAGTACGGAGAGAAAATCGGTACGAAAATACACAGAAGAATTATAAAGCCGAGTACGCAAAACGCGCCGACAGCAAGCTTATTTTTCATAAACTGCCGTCTTACCACGGCGAAATAATTTTCATTTTTATTTGCCTTTAAAATTATATTATTCTTTACCATTCCATCGTTCACATTCTTCACCGCCTAGTCATATTTAATCCGCGGGTCGGCTACCGCATACAGAATTTCAGCAATAAGCGCCGACGCCAGGGTAACTATCGCAATTATGGTCATCATACCTATAATAATAGGGTAATTCCGCCCGCCGACGGCTTGAAGCAAAAGCCCTCCCAGCCCCGGCAGCCCGAAAACCGCCTCCGTTATGGCCGATCCGGAAAACAAACCCGGAAGCTGTAAGCCCATAATGGTAATGATGGGAATCAACGCGTTGCGCATTGCGTGACGAAAAATAATTCTGCTTTCCTTTAATCCTTTTGCCCGTGCCGTCCTTATGTAATCGGAGTGGATAACCTCCAGCATAGACGCCCGGGTATACCGCATATATGATGCCGCCCCGCTCAACCCCAAGGCGGAAACGGGAAGTATCAAATGCCATGCCCTGTCCGCCCAGATCTGCATTAACGTTTCGTTTCTGCCAAATGGCGGCGGCGACCCATAACCCATAACGGGGGTCAACCCCAGATTAACGCTGAATATTAAGATAAGTAAAACCCCAAAGAAAAATATCGGCATGCTTATCCCGATAAACGCAAATATGGTAAATACCGTATCTATTCCTTTGCCCTTGTAAACAGCGCTTAGGATTCCTAACGGAATGCCTATAAGCATTGATACAAGCATGGCGCTAATTGACAATGTTAATGTTGCGGGCAGCGCCGTAGTAATAAGTTCTGACACAGGGCGCCTATGTGTGATGGATTCCCCGAAATCGCCCCTGACGGCATCCGCAATCCAATTAAAAAACCTTTGACGAACAGGCAGATCCAGATTGAATCTTGCGAGCATCCTTTCCCTGTGCGCGGCGGTAATGCGCGGGTCTTGCAAATCTGAAAGAGGCTGGCCCGGCGAAAGCTCCATAAGTATGAAAAGAAGAAGCAATATGCCAAAAAAAACAGGTATTATCTGTAAAATGCGGCGAATTATAAAACCTCTCACTATATCCTCCTCATTTCTTTATTTTCATTTTAGAGAGAGCCCCGTTAGTTACCTACAGGTTAGCTAACGGGGCTCTTCAGGCGCTTTGATGTTAAAGCACAAACTTACATTATAAACATGTTAGTCCATCCAAGGCCCTTGCAGCTTAACAGCCAGAGCAAAGCCTACGAAAGGCGAAATCTCCATGCCGTTGACACTGTTTGAATAGCCCCAAAGGATTGTGCCGTTTGAAAGGACCCATACGGGAAGATAGTAGTTCGTTATTGCCGCAATCTCATGATAGATTGCGGTGCGTTCGGCCTGATCCATCGTTTCCGCTCCAAGCTCAATCAGCTCCATAAGCCTGTCATGATAGAAAGCGCTGTTAAAGAAGGAACCGGCTGAGTCATTTCTGGCATCCCATAAACCGCCTGATAAATCCGGGTCAACGCTCATGCTCCAGCCCATTTGGAAAATGTCAAACTGCTTCTCTCCCACGGGCAAGGCATTGGTTCTGGACTGAACTGTCGCGAAATCCATCATTTCAATATCAAGCTCAACGCCAAGCTCGCCCCATGTGTGTGCTGCCATACCTGTGACGATGGAGGGCCATTGCGCTTCGTGATAGATAAGCCAGTGTAACTTCATTTTCTCGCCGTCTTTGTAACGGAACCCGTCCGCAGCCATAAGCCAGCCGGCTTCATCCATCAATTCGTGCGCTTTGTCCATATCAAACTCATAATTATTAAGAGCGTCCACGCCCGGGAATGCCCAGGAAACGGGCGAGAACGGGGAGTTTCCGACGGCAATGAGGTCGGGGCTGCCCGAGTCGGCCACAATATAAGCCTCGGTATCAAAGGCGTAGGCAAGCGCCTGACGCACCCTATAATCCTCAAGCTGCGGGCGCAGTGTGTTAAACGTAATCTGTCTCAAGCTATTTCCCACAAATAATTGCTCGTAAAGATTCGGGTCAGCCTGCAGCCACTCCAGATTATCAAGATTGGACTGTGCTTCCCCGACATGTATCTGTCCGCTGACAAGCGCCGGGACAATGTTGGCTTGCGGCACGTCACGCATTATGATTCCGGCAAGGTTTACGTCAAAGTCGGTGTTCCAGTAATTGTCATTTCTCTCCAGCTCAATCCATTGCTGGAACACGTATTCCACAAACACAAACTGGCCGTTGCCGAAGGGTTTGTCAATCAAAGCCAAAAAGTCATCCCATTTGGTAAAAGCGTAATACTCGCGGCACAGTATGCCATAGGTGAAGTCCACCATGCGCGCCGGGCTGGCGGTGTGGTAGTCAAAGGCGATGGTATGGTCGTCAATTATGCGTATACCCGTAATGCGTTCAACCTGACCGGCCTTATACGCTTCAAAACCAACTATATCCTGTACGGCGCTTGTACGCGGGCCGTCATAATGGGGATGCGCGATTGTATGGTAGGTAAACGAAACGTCATGAGCCGTCAGCGGCCTGCCATCCGAAAAACAAGCCCTCGGGTCAATAGAGAATGTGTACGTAAGATCATCATTTGACATCTCCCAGGTAGCGAGAAGAGGGATGTACTCAGCGGCGGCGTTGTTTATAACCAGACCGTCAAAAACAAGGAGATTTACCATCTGGTCATAAATATTATTTGCCATTATGGGATTAAAGAGACCCTGCCATCCCTGGCCGCCAAAAACCATAACCCCGTCGCGGTTAATATCTCCGGCAGGAGCGCTTGCGGCCGCAGTACCGGCGGCGCCAAATAACATGACGCACATAACAGTCAAAGCCAGTGCTTTTTGCAGCATTTTCTTGGCTTTCATAAAAGTAATTCCTCCTTCAAATTCTCTTTATTGATTGTTGATAAAACCAAGTATTGTTTTATCAAAGCAATAATACCACAGCCATTAAGAATATTCAAGCCTCTTTTTATAAATATTTATTCTAGAATTGTAAACAAATGTTAAATCCCTGAAATATTAGCTGTTTTATAGCTTTAAGCACGCCAAATCCCTGCATTATGCCATCAGTTTCTTGTTTTACGATAACCTTTCAAATATTTCAAAAAGCGAAATCTTTAGGTCCGGGAATATGGATGGCGAAAATTCGGTTATAAGCTGGCTTTTTTGATCCTCTGTCATGCCTTCAATAAGGAAATCCGGGTAAATCTGATAAATATATTCCAGTTCATATTTACCGTCTATAGGTAAATAGACTTCAATAGCGCGGTTTTTAATATCAACTATCCAATATTCCCTTACCCCGCATTTTTCATAAACCTTTTTTTTATATTTCCTGTCATAATTGCTGGTGCTTGGCGAAAGAACCTCAACCACCAGATCCGGAGCGCCGTGTATTCCATTCTCCTTGATGATCTCCGGATTGCACACAACCGTCATATCCGGGACAAATGTATCCTTTTTCGTTAGAAAAACATCGACGCTGTCGTGAAAGACTTCGCATTTTTTCCCTTGCAGATAGCGGTTGAAGACGTTTATTATTCTCGCTATCGCCCTGGTATGATTCACTCCCGGGCTTGGCGCCATATAAACTATTTTTCCATCGTGAATTTCATACTTTTGCGTATATTCGTATTTGTACGCCGGTTCTGACATTTTTCATCCCTCCGCGAGTTAGTTATCTCCAATTTCCAAATAAACGGTCGAATGCCTGATTGCGCGGGTCATCATTGGTCGGCATAGGCTCTGCGGGCAGTGAAAAGTCGGAGGCGAAACCCGTTATATAGATTGCCTCGACCGCTTCCGCGTTGATGCCGGGGTCGGCGCGCAAGGTTTGCATTAGCTCGCTCCTGATATAATCCATGCCGTCCAAAGCCCTGATTTCCTCATAATCAAGCCGGCTCAGCGTCGCCTGTATCGCGCGCTCAAGCTGTTCCTGGCTTATACCCCCGCCGCCCTCGCGCTCAACCTCAAAGGCTACCTGCGCCTCAACCGGGCGTATCCTGCCGGTTGCGTCCCTCATGTCTTGCCGAAGTATCTGGCTGCGGATAATGCGCGTGGGGCTAGTTTCATCGGGTGTAATCATGTTCAGCGCCCAGTAAATACTTCCCGCCGTTATAAGTAGCACTGTAAGAATAATTATAACAGTGCCATGAATATTGTTTTTTCCGAATCTTCTCATCGTATTATCCCCTCCTTTAAATCCGATTATAGCACATACCGCGGCTTTTGTCACGATAATCCTTGTAATCGGCTGTTAATGTTGTTATAATATCAGCGAGAAAGGGGATTTGTTATGGAAAAGTCGCGGAAATACAGAAACCTTATTGTTATAGCGTTTTTAGCGGTCACGTATTATGCGGGGACAGTTGTGATGGGCTTATCGTTTCCCGTAATGCTGTTGATTTATGCCGCTATGATTACGGCCCTCTGCGTTATATTCAAGGCAGGGTTCTTTTACTGGCTTGCGAATCTGAATTATTCAACAGGGAAAAAAGACAAGGCAAGGCAGTTTTTCGAGCTGTCAATCAGGCACGGCTCAAAAAACCCGATGACATATTTGAATTATGCCGTTATGCTTGTACAAAACAACGAGGCCGTGGAAGCCTTGAAATACGCGCAAAAAGCGATGGATATGAACCCGGGTATCGCGGCTGACAAAAACGCGAGGCTAACCGTCAGCAGCGCGTACTGGTTGATGGGTGAGATTGACAAGGCTGTGGAGACCCTTGAGGAACTGGTTGAGAAATATGAGTATGTAAACACCCATGTGTTAACCTCTCTGGGGTATCTGTACATTTTAAAGGGCAATTTAGAAAAGGCGCGGCTGACGTCGGAAAAGGCTATTGAGGACGACCCCGCTTCCGCCGCCGCATGGGATAATTTGGGGCAGATTTTCCTCCGTGAAGGCGACGTGGAAAAAGCTGAGGAAACCTTCCTTAAAGCGATGTCGTTCAAGGACAATCTTGTGGACAGCGCGTACTTCCTTGGGCAGATATACGAGGATGCCGGGAAAACCGAACAAGCCCGCGAGTATTTCCTGCGCGCGAGGGGTTGCAAGCTCTCCAGCCTCAACACCGTAACCGAGGCAATGGTTGAGGAAAAATACCGCAAATATCTGGATATGGGGTTTGACGAAAATGACGGCGATGAAGCTGATTAAAGAAGGCAAAACCAAGGATGTTTACGCGCTGGGAAACGGGAACTGCCTGCTGCGGTTCAAGGACGACGCTACGGGTGAAAACGGTGTTTTCGACCCCGGCGCAAACCGGGTGGGGCTTTCCATTGAGGGCCTTGGTAAAAGCGGCTTGCGGCTTACGGAATTTTTTTTCAAGATGCTGGAGGGTAAAGGGATTCCCACGCATTTTATCAGCGCTGATATCGGCAAAGCCGAAATGACTGTACGGGAAGCCGAATTCTTCGGTCAGGGGCTGGAGATAATTTGCCGTTACCGCGCCGTTGGCAGCTTTATACGCCGGTATGGCTCCATTGCGGAGGAGGGGCAAGAGCTTTTTGCGTTGACGGAGTTTACGCTGAAAGACGACGGGCGCGGAGATCCCCTCATTACAAAGGATGCGCTGTGTATGCTGGGTATAATGTCCGAAGCGGAGTACGAAACATTGAAGGGTCATGCCAAACAAATTTCTGGCTATATAGCCGAAGAGCTGGAAAAAAAGGGTATGGAGCTTTACGATATAAAACTGGAATTTGGGCGCGCGGACGGTGAAATCGTGCTGACTGACGAAATATCCGCGGGGAACATGCGTGTTTACAAAGACGGAAAACAAGTTGAGCCGTTAGAGCTGGCACGGTTGTTATTGATATAAATGCATAAAAAAATCATACCGAACAAATCATATTGTTGGGGTGATTAATATGGCGGAATATCCGCATTTATCGGAAATACCGATGGGTCTTGGCATGGCATTGATGCAGAACAAGGCGGCGATGGATTACTATTCCGGGCTGCCCGAAGAAGCCAAACAGCGAATAATCGACCATACGCATACGATCCAGTCCAAAGAAGAAATGCAAATGTTTGTCGATTCGCTGGGCAGCGGTAAATAACACGGGTTTCATGGCGCGCCTGTGATGGGCGCCATACATAACCGATTCTATCCACAACGGCCAAATCGGCATTATTATGTTGAATTAGAGCGTTTCAAAACACGCATTAATTATTCAATTTCTATTACGGAGGGCGCATCAATGATTAACGGAATCGGTGTGCCGTCGTTTAAACATGGAAAAACCCTTGACTTAGGGTTTTTGCCGCGTTCATGAGGTTTCACTTATCTACCATATTAAAAAATCTTTCTCCAGCAATCTCAGGATAGCCTCGACAAAAAAGTAATCTCCGTAGATGATTGGCACATGAAGCTGGTCTTCCTTGCCGTGATATTGACTCGTGCCTTGGCCCATAATCCCGTCACGGTTAGAATCCCAATCACAAAACGCATCAACGCAAGCTTTCAGGGTATTCAGCGCCGCTCGGAAATACAGCGCTTTTTCATGCTCCCCAACATGCTTGGTAATTTCCAGCATTCCGCAGCAGGCGCACATGGCGGCTGTAGTGTCATGCTTAACAGGTTCGGAAGGCGCGCGGAAGTCCGCCGGCGGCAGCCAATCGTTCATGGCTAAATTAGCAATGAAGTAGTGCGCTATCCGTTTAGCAATGTCTAAGTACCGCCGCTCCCCGCTGTGCAGGTAACTAAGCGCAAACCCATACAATGCCCACGCTTGCCCCCTTGACCATGATGAGCCGGATTCATAACCCTGGCCTGCTGGGTTTTCCAGACATTCGCCGGTAATCGGATCCATAATTGAAATATGGTTGCATGAACCATCCGGGCGTACCCCATAAGCTATTACGGTATCGGCATGACTTTCGGCGATATAGGCAAAACGGGGGTCACCCAGTTCTTTGCCCGCCCAATACAGGATTGGAAGGTTCATCATACAGTCGATAATCATCCATCCCGTCATATCTTTGTTCCACGCGCGGATGAATTTGCCAGCCGGATTATACCGTCCGGCAAGCAGAGTGGCGGCGTGCAGCCCGCGGGCTTTGGATTGTTCATTGCCGGTAAGGCGGTAATTTGCTACGGCTGTATGCAGCCATTGAAAACCGACATCGTGGTGAAGGCCCATAAAACCGGCTAACGCATCGTCCATGCGTTTCTCTACGCCCTCAGCCGCCGTACGATAGCACCCTTCCCCTGTGGCATGGTGCATCTGCCACAGGATACCGCTCCAAAAGCCGTTTGTCCACCAGAAAATACCGGTGGGCGTATCCAAATCCTTATACCGTCCATCACGCGGGATGAAAGGGATCATATCGCCAATTCGCCGGCATTGAATTTGCATCTTTTCCTGGATTTTATAATATGTTTGCCGCACCCATTGCCGGTCGTCCTCCGGCAGAAAATTAAGCATGTAATGACCTCCCCTGCTCTGCTTAATATTATACCATTTTTCTTTCTCCCATGTCCACTATTTGCCTTTTAATTATAATCATGATATACTAATGCCCATGAAAGGGGTGTTTCTTTGAACAAGGATACTTTTATGGAAGCAGTCCGTAATCTTCAGGTGTTCGATGCCCATACGCACCTTGCCGGAGAAAAATTGCAAGCGTCGGATTTCTGGGAGATAGTCCACTACTTCTGGTTTCTTCGTGAGCTGCGAACCGCCGGTTATTCAGACAACCCCGAATTCATGCCTGAGGATAACCGCATCGAATTGTTTCTTGACGCATACAAGGCAGCCGCCGGAACAGGAATGCATTATGCGGTAAAATATATATTTAACGATTTATACGGTTTAAAGCTTGATGACATCGCTTCTGTACGCGAAGCCATTGACCGCGTGAAACAATGCTCCGCAGACGGCAGATGGGTTGAATCCGTATCCGGCAAGGCAAACCTTACAAAAACCGTTGTAAATAACGAATCTCATAAAAATTTCATTGGCCTTAACGATACATGTATATGGTTTCCGCGCCTTGATGGAATGCTGCATGACGGCGCGCGGCGCATTGCGGCGGAAAACCCAAGCAAAAGAGCCGTTACAGCGAATGACACGGCAGAGCAATTGCGGAAAACTATCGACGGTTATGTATCCCAGGGTGTACGAGCCTTTATGACCTCGCTGGGAGGCCTCGACACCAAAACATATCGGAACAGCGGCGAATCCTTCCGCGCATTTGACGACGGCCTGATTTTCCTGCTGCGCATCCTTTGCCAAGCCGCGTCGTCAAATAACCTTACCATCCAACTTTTTATGGGCATGGAACACGGGCATTGCTCGGTTGCCGTACCCGTAAACCGTACGGGGAGGGTTGTGAATCTTTACGGTCTTTTCGAGGATTATCCGTGTAAATTCGACCTTGTAACATCCTGCGGCATCAATAATATGGATATCGCAAACGCCGCCCAAATATTCCCTAATGTCTACGCCGGAGGCATGTGGTGGTTCAACTTCCGCCCCAGTACATACCTCAGCGCCATGGCTCAGCGTTTTGAGGCGTTGTCATCACGAAAAAGCTACCTGACAATCTCGGATTCCCGATGTATCGAGTGGTGCTATGGCAAAATCGCATTAATCAAAAAGCTGACAGGCGATTTCCTGTGTAAAAAAGTGTCCGATGGGTACGTAGACACTGATGAAGCGCTGATCATCGCTAAGGATTGGCTTTATAGCACCCCGGCAAAACTGTATACTTAAAGGAGGGCATTTTAAACATGAAAAGAGCAGCATTCATGCGCGGAAACTTCGGCATTATGACCCACTGGCTGCACACCCCCGTGGGAACCGACCCCCTGACCGGCGGCATTTCTGAGCTTGCCGCCGAATGGAACGCGCGGGTGGACGCTTTCGATGTGGCATCGCTTGCTTCACAAGTAAACCGGACAGGCGCAAAATGGTTCATCCTGACTATCGGGCAAAACAGCGGTTTTTACTGCGCGCCCAACCCGGTTTACGATGAATTGGTTGGATATCCCAAGTCAAAATGCTCCAGACGCGACTTATTCCGTGACCTGGCGATTGAACTTAATAAATACGGTATCAAAGCCATTGCGTATCTGCCCAGCGGCGCGCCGGAATATGACTTACAGGCTGTTGAACGGCTTGAATGGAAAGACGGCGTAATGCGGGACGAAAAGGGTGAAATGCTGCGCGCCCAGTTCGGGTTCCGGCTTTATGATACAACGCACAGACTGGAGAACTTCCAAAGAAAATGGGAGGATGTCATAACCTCATGGGCTAAAAGCTGGGGTAACCTGTGCGCCGGATGGTGGGTAGACGGCATGTACTATATTGAAAATATGTACAGGACCGAAGCGGAGCCAAACTATACAAGCCTTGCCCGGGCTTTGCGCTCCGGTAACCCGGATGCCGCGCTGGCCTTCAACCACGGCATCCAGCGTATGGACGCGCCCTTTGTGCTGAGCGCGGAGGAGGACTATTCGCCGGGTGAACTCAATTCGTACATGTTCACTCCGTTTGGCCGCAAAAAGATTCCGTCGGATATGGCGGAGGGACGCATCGGGCATACACAGTTCCACCTGCTTAATTACCTTGGGACAAACTGGGGCGAAGGGAACGAACCGCGCTTCCCCGATGAGCTGACCGTCTCTTGGACGAAGTATATCCTTGCGGCGGGCGGCGCGGTTACATGGGATGTTCCTACCGGCGCGGCAGGAATCATACCTGAAAGAATTGTTGATACACTATCTAAATTGTAAGATTGAGGTATACATATGCTAACCTTTGTAAACCGGGATACGATTGATGATTTAAAACGCCGGCTCACGTCCGCAACCGGAGAATATGCATATTTACGTTTTGAAATGGAACAGGCGGCCGCAGTTAGATTTGCGCAAGGGCCGCGGAGCGTAACCTGCTCAAAGTCCGGCGCCGTGAGCGGCAACCCTCACGATTATTACAGTATAGGGCCTTACTGGTGGCCTGACCCGAATGCCGACGATCCTAAGACAGCGCCATACATCAGGCGCGACGGCGAGGTAAATCCTGAGTATAACGACTGCCGCCACAAACAGGATTTCGATGATTTATCCATTGCCGTACACACCTTGGTTACGGCTGGCTTTTATCTTAGCAAAAGAGCTTATTTAGACAGAGCGGCCGAGCTAATACATGTGTGGTTTCTTAACGAAGAAACTAAAATGAACCCTCATTTGGAATACGCGCAAGCTATTCAGGGCATCTGCGCCGGACGGGGCATCGGTATAATCGAGCTGAGCGCTCTTGACCGCATCGTACATAGTCTGGGCTATCTTGAGGAAGCAGGAGGTTACGAACAGCTCATAGCCGCGTTTAACATGTGGCTTAATCAGATGTTGGATTGGTTATTGACGAGTAAAAATGGAATTGACGAATCAAAGAACGGCAACAACCATGAAACCTATTACTGGATGCGTGCCGGCCTATACGGTTTCTGGCTGGGGCGGCCGGATTCCGTCAATCTGATGTGTAAAAATTATACCGAGCGTATCATACCCTTACAGATAGAACCTGATGGAGCTATGATCCGAGAGCTGGGCCGCACCCGCTCTTTGCGCTATTCGCTGTATAACTTGGACGCAATGGCAATGACCTGCGAAATCGCGCGCGTCAATGGTGTGGATTTATGGCGTTTTAATGATGGGGAGCGTTCCATCGAAACTGCGATACGTTATCTTATTCCGGCGCTGAAGAATCCGTATGATTGGCGGTTTCGGGAAATCAGCAGCGATGTGCCGCCGGATACCTTCGCCATGCAATTCGCCGCCCTGCGCCTGAACAGGCCCGACCTTACAGCAATCAACCGTTTACGCCGAGACCAGATGCGGTTGTGGCGATATCAAGCTATAAGCCCGCCGGCATTGCTTGAGGGATATAGCTAGCATTACCGGCACACAGCATTGAATTGCGCAATATACCTGTTTTCATTTGCATACCGTCCGGCTAAAAACTCAAAAAAAGCCATATCCCGTAAGCAAATCCACGATTTCTCCTCGTCACCCGGAATGATTGGATAGAACAGGCAGCCGCCGGCTTCGGCTGCCTGCATATCACCGGGCGCGTCGCCGACCATGAGGACGCTTTTGTACCCTCTTCCGCGCAGCAGCGCCAGACAGTCTTTTTTATTCCCGCTCTCCTGCCCATAAAACGCGCATATATAATCCAGAAGCCCGTTTTCACGCCATTCCCGTTCTATAGCCGCCGTGTTTGCCGAGGAAACAACGGCTATATCGGCGCTCTCTTTAATAATATCAAAGGTTGATTTTACGTTTTTAAAAACCGGGATACTGTGCGCATTTTCCCCAATAAGGCGGTTGACCTCATCCGAGTAAGCTAACGCCCGCATCAGTTCGGGGTCGCCGGACCGTTCGGCGTCTTCCTTTAACCTCGCCGCCGATAATTTTACAGTCTGATTACACCATCTGCGCAGGGACTCCTGCGGTTTAACATCATATCCCAGCCCGCGCATACGGTCCATTGCCGCGGCAAGGCCGGGAAAGCGGTTAATCCCCCGCGTTTTTGAGTACAGGTTTATATAATACCACTGTTCCAAAAATTCCCGCTCAACGCATTGCAAGCCATATACCCTGACGGCGGCCGGCCCGAAAGCCCTCCTGTGCTTAATTTCCATAGCGTCGAAAACACAGCCGTCCGAATCGAACGCAACCAGATAATCCTTCATTACAGTTACCGCGCTCCGTTTGAGACAGGGCATTCACCCTCAGCCGTTACCGCGCCAAACAATACGCCGGCGGCGGCTTCCATGCTGTCAGGCCCGGTGGACAGAGTCAGAATTGTTGTGCGGGATTCTTCGGGGATGCTCAGCCTATATGGGGTGTTCGTTACGACAATGAATTCCGTTTTCGGATTACCGCGGATTAGATTTGTGATGAATGCGTTATTGGACAGCTTGCCCCGTATGTAAAAATTAGTGATAACGACGGTTTCATAAGCTCCTGCATTTGCTTGAATCGTCTCTTTGTCGGTTTCGCTGTACGTGTATTCCGTCTCTAAGTATTCGGCTTGGCGGTTATATTTCATGCAGTGCTTGTAAAAGACTCCCGGATGCCAATGAATGTCATTCGGGGTTTTGTTAATTTGCTCAATAATTAATATCCTGCCATCGTTTGACAAGGGCAAGGCATTCTGGCCGTCGTTCAGAATCAACATACTGCGTCTGGCAATTGTTTTGGACAATGCCGCAATCTCGGGCGCGTTAACAGCCTCCTCCGGGGTTTCATGCCACAGGCTGCCGGCCGTAAACAGGCCGTACTCGTACTTTGTACCCAGAACGCGCTCTACCTTTCTGTCCAGCTCATTCATACTCAACCGCCCGGAAATAACCAAAGCTTTAATCGCTTCGACGGTTTCACCGACGAGTTTGCTCTCAGCCTTCATCAAGACAAGATCAGCTCCCGCTTCAACGGACAAGGCGCACGCGTTGGCAACGCCGTACCTAATAGCCACTCCGCCCATCGTCATGCTATCGGTCATAATTACCCCATCAAAACCCAGCTCATCTCTCAGAAGGCCGGTCAGGATTTTTTTCGAGACCGTGGCGATATCACCATCATCAAAAGCCGGAAAGATGCTGTGCGCAATCATAATCGACGGCAGCAGTCCGTGCTTAATTAATATTTTATACGGCAGCAATTCACGTTTAAGCATTGTGTCCTTCGGCACGCCGATGACCGGTACCTCATAATGCGCGTCTACCGCAGAATCACCGCGCCCCGGGAAGTGCTTGCCCGTTGCGATCATCTTTCCATCTTTAAATCCCCGGCACGACTCCAAGGCGTACTGCGCGGCAACCTCAGCGTTGTCGGAGTAAGCCCGCGTGTAGATTTCAGGGTTTCCGGAGTCGGTGTTCACATCAAGAACAGGAGAGTGTATCCAATTGAATCCGACAGCCCGCCCTTGCCGTGAAACGGCGCGCGCAACCTCGTAAGCCATAACAGGGTCGCCGGTGGCCCGGATACCCATTGGCTTCGGGAAAATTTTTACGCCGCCAAAATTGAAATCGGCGCTGGTACCGCCCTCCTGGTCAAAGGAGAAATGCAACGGGATACCCAGCGGTCTGTCCATCGCCAGCTTTTGCAATTCCATTAAGACAGCGCGGTATTCCCCGGCGGTGGTATACGGCGGGTTAATGTCTTTTTTGTAACCCTTGGTATCCGTGACGTCTAAGATATTTTTCCCGGTTTTGGGGTCAATATAACTGCCAAACAATCTGGCATGGGGTGTGAGGCGCAGGCCGCCGCATTGGTATTTCAATATATTCTCGTAGATATGGGCGCGCGGGACTGTGCCCGCGAACCCCAGGGTGAGCAGCGCGCCGACTTTTTGATCGAGGTTCATTTTGGAAACTAATGACTTGATATAAGGAAAGTTATTTTTCATTAAAAACCTCACCTTTCTAAATTTGATAAATTCTGAAAAAAGGCATCGACGTGGCGGCGGTTGGTAATAAACCAGGCTTTTTCGCCGTCAACGGAAACTTTGAAGAAATTAGCGTCATAAGTAAACAGCCTTAGTTCCTTGGCAGGCTGTCTGAATCGGCAAAAAGTGATTGTTAAAACCGGCGGCTCGTGTGATTCGGCTTCCGCCTCGATTAAATGGTCGATGGTAAGGCCGATCAGCAGGCGATAAGCCGTTCTGAAAGCGGACTCATCCGCGCGCCGGCCGTTTATGGTTGGGGAAATGGCGGAGCTGTCCTCACCGTGGCTATGATTGATAAAAATCTCGTAATCCCTGGCTGCATCATGGGAAGTAATATTTATGCTTTCCACATCGTTAATGTTAATTAGGCAGAAAAAACGGTCAACAAAAGGATTTATATTTATATCCATGATATAGGAAACCGGCAGGAGCTCAGCCTCGAATATATGAGGGCGCTCCGCGTATTTTACATATATGAAAGCGGTTGTTTTGCCGTTTTCTTCGCGTTCAAATACATCGCCGAAAAGAAGGTGAACCCGGTCATGTTCCGATTCGAATATAAATGAAAGAACCGGCTCGTCCAAGCCGTAAACGGAAAGATTATCCGGGGATATCGATACCGCGTCGCCTAGGCTGAAAGCGCGGAAATGCGCCATTACATCAACATCAAAATCTTCCGCGTAAAATTCCCTGCCCTGCATGGGCCGATTCATGGCGAGATGACGTGTACGTATAAATTCCTCGTCCTCGGGTAAACCCATATGAATCACGATGTCAGCCAGTTCCATCATGGTAAATTCAACGGCAGGGCGGTTTCGCCGGTCAAAAAGCATATAAACGGCGCTTTGCGTTTGCATGGACGGAAGGCTGCGGTCAAGAAGGTTGTTTATCCCTAACATCATCTGACCGGCGCTTTGAGATGATAACAAATAGATGGCCGGGTCATCCTCCAGCATAATAAAACGCCGCTCTAAATCAATAGTGTGTCCGCCGAGGAAAATGCCGCGGGTTTCGCCGGTATGATAAGCTATTGTTATCGCAAGCTCCGGGGGATCAAGGCCAAAATCCGAAAGCTCAATATCCAACGCATTCTCGTGAGCTACGTCCTGCGCGGATAAATTCCAAGCCGCGCGCAGCTTTTCGCGGGTTCTCCTCTGGTTAAGCATATATTCCGGTTGGTCTGTTAAAACCCATTCCCTTACGCCTGAATCATTCATTCCGGGAGAAAACACATATTCATCGCCGTTTGCGGCGGTAAAGCGCACCATCGCAACATCACTTTCAGAACGTTGTATAAGTGTTCGCCCCGCAGCTCTTGGAAGCTCCAAAGTTTGATCAAGCTCGTTTTCACGGCCTTGCCGCCAAAGATATAACCCCGTCATAACAATTACTGCTGCCAGGGATATACAAAGCGAAACTATTCTTTTATACTTCCTTGACATAACTACACCTCGTGAAAATATGCCTAAGTGTTGCTTTGATTGCAGCTTGGTATTAACTATACCGCCGTCTATACCACACTAAAATACCAATACCCAACGTGATTACGGGCAGTGCCAAAGTTACGGCACCGACAGCGTTCGCCTGAAAATCGTTAATCATCAACGGGTTGGTTCCGGGAGGCACACGCGGGGGTATAAAAATACCGGCGGGTTGGCCTTGCAGCCAGCGAAGGCTGCTTAAAACAAACTGCCAGTTGCCTCCGCCTGCATATCTTCTGTTCAAATCGTCATCCAAAAAGGCGGAATTGCCAACCACAACCAACCGCGTTATATATGTGCGGTCAGCGAAAAACTGGTCCGTCACCGCAACCGCGAGGTTAAATGGGCCTTGCGTGTCACCGGGGATTTGCGACATGGTGTCCGCAACCGGGTCTATACGTCCGTAAGCCTCGCGGGAAGTAGTCCAGATAGGAGCGATATCGACGGAAGCTCTGCGGATTTCCAGCTCTTCTATGCCCGTTGCGATAACCAATAGATTTGCTAAGTTTCTTTCGGTTATGTTTTCAAGAATACGATGATTTTCATTTCCGGGAATCACATAAAGCGGCGTACCCATAAAAACACGGCGCGGATCGCCCTCCAGCACGACATAATCCCCAAGCTTCAAGCCATAAGCCGCGAGTACGGCATTCATGTAAGTAAAGGTCTCCGCGGTATAATCAAGGGCGAAAAAAGCGCGGCCTTCGTTTATCAAAAAGTCTAAAATACGTTCCGCCTTTAATTCGGTCCAGTCGCGGGCGGGTATTGTAATGAACAGGATGTCAGCGTCCTCCGGAATATCATGAAGCGTGAGGTTTGCTTCGCGCATTATAAAATTTTCACTTTCTAAAAAATTTATAAATTGCGGGTCCGCCGCAAGTTCGCCGCTGCCTGTTACATGGTAAACCACAGATGGTTCGCCTGTCGTCACAGAGTGGATTGCGCGGGTTATCTCCGTCTCAATATTAATACTGCGGAGAAGCTCCTCGCCCGTCTGTACATTTATATCCCATGCGATCATGTTATGAGGTGAAATTACCCTTACGCCCTTACCGCTTTCAACGATGATGCTGTTTTCGCCGATGCCGCCTTCTATCCCCGCAGCAGCGGCATATTGATGGACAAAAGCGGGGTTAATCATGGGGTCCCGGTATTCTACGCGAATATACCCCGACGCGTCCTCATACTCCGTAAGAAGCTGGGTCATTATAGCCATCAAATAAGTTTGCCGCTCGTTGCCTGTGCGTACAAGGGGGTAGATGTTAACGTTCCGGTCAAGCTCCGCAAGGAAATCAAGCGAACGCCGGGACAGGCTGTAGATTTTCTCTTCGGTTAAGTCGCGGCTTACATTAAACTCCCCCGCCAGCAGATTGGCCAGTAAAAATAGCGCAGCCGCAAAGAGCATCATGGCGGTGGAAAAAGTACCGCAGCGAAAACGCTTATCCTTCATTGATTTAATAAACTGGTTCATCAGCGCCACCTCCTCTTTTCAATAATATTGACAGTAAGGTAGATAAACAGGGCGCTGAACGACAGGTAATAAATAACGTCCGACAGGTTAAAAATGCCTAGAGCAAGTGAAGTAAACCGGGCATAGATTGAAAACCAGCGTAAAGCGCGTACGATTATGCCGTCATAAATCAGATTGTTAATGACGTACAGGCCGGCAGCCGCGGAAATGCCCAGGACGGCTATAATTATTGCTGCCGCAATATTTTTTGTACTGTTGTACCATATCAAAGCTATGATTGCTATAACAGCGGCTACAAACATCAGGGATGCCATTGTGGAAGTCGGCATGCTAAGGGCAATTCCATCCATTATAAACATAACAAACAGCGAAGCGAACGCAGCTATTGCCGCGACTATCTGATTATCCGTAAGCACGGAAATAAACATGCCAACCGCTATGCAGCATATTCCGATTAAAGCAAAGCCGATATAAGAGCCCACAATTTGGCTCATGGGCAGCGTACCGTAATTGCTTATCATCAGCGGAAACAGCATTGAAATAACAATACCTGAAAAAAACAGAGTCACCGCCGCCAAAAATTTTCCCATAACAATCTGTATGATGGAAAGGGGGCTGGTAAACAGCAGCTGGTCCGTTTTATTACGCGCCTCCTCGGAAAAAAGCCGCATGGTAAGCGCCGGCATTAAAATAAGAAATAAAATGGAGGTATTGGAAAGCGCTCCTTGAAAATTAGGATCTCTGCGTAAAACATTAAACATATAAAAGTAAATCCCCATAACTAACAGCATGAAAAAAAGGAAGATATAACCGATCATGTTTGCGAAATACGCGAGCATTTCTTTTTTATATATTGATATCATTGGCTTCCTCCTTCTGTCCCGCTGTTAGGCTCAAGAAAATCTCCTCTAAAGTAAGCTCCGCGGACTTCATCATTAATATAGGGATATTATTTTTCGCCATACACATGAATATTTGCTCTCGAATGTCCGTACCGCTTTCACCGGAGAGAATTAAATCCATCGTTCCGGGTTCACGCCCGGATTCTCCGGTTATTTTGCTTATTACCGGATAATCGGCCAGCGCGTTTAATACCTGTTCCCGTTCGCCCTTTACGCGCGCCTGCATTTGGTTGCCGCCGCCTTTATGCAGCCCGGAACTTAAATCTTCCGGCGCGCCGCTTGCCACAATCCTGCCGCGGTTTATTATCATTATACGGTCGCAAACGGCGCTTACCTCCTGCATAATATGGGAGGAAAACATAACCGTGTATTTTTTCCCAAGGTTCTTTATAACATCGCGCATTTCTATTATCTGCTTCGGGTCAAGCCCTATGGTAGGCTCATCCATAATAATTACCTTGGGTTCGCCAACCATCGCCTGCGCCAACCCCAGACGCTGTCTGTACCCCCGCGACAGGTTTTTTACCAGCCGCCTGGACATATCGTCAATACTTACCCGGCGCTTAATGTCTGCAAGCATTTCCTTTCGCCCTTTGCGTACATTTTTAATATCCGCCACAAAATTCAAGTATTCGTCCACTCGCATGTCGCCATAAACCGGCGGCGTGTCCGGCAGATACCCGATATTAGCCTTGGCTTTCTCGGGTTCATCCACAATATCAGCGCCGTTGATTCTTACATCGCCCGAAGTGGCGGCGATAAACCCTGTTATAATGTTCATGGTCGTAGTCTTTCCCGCTCCGTTAGGCCCAAGAAAGCCCACTATTTCGCCGGGCGCGATAGTGAAGCTTAATTTTTCAATTGCGAGGCGCTGTCCGTATCTTTTAGTTAAATCACAGACTTCAATCATGGATTCACTTCCTTTGCACCATATCATTATACTGGAAAGTCTTAATGAATAAAAGACATGTTTTATAAAATTTATAGTAAGAAATAATCAACAAAAGACATTGACTTCCGCGGCGTTATCATGTTACAATTTCAGCAGACATTTAAAGAATCTCATTATTTAAAGGAGGATTTGAATGAAAGTAAAAAAGAGCTTGGCGATTTTCGTGGCTGCGGTTTTAATAGCTCTCCCGCTTTCCGCCTGCGGCAGTAACAACGCATCGACCCCAATGCAGACCTTGCTTGCGGATGCGGACATCATGGAACTGTTGGAAGCGGCGAGCCCGGTAGCGGCGCCATGGCCATTGGTAGATACGCCGACCACGCTGTCCTTTTTCGCGCAGGTATCCGGCTCTACGGTAGAGGATATCGAAACCAACGCCTTTACCGCCTGGTATGAAGAGCAAACGGGCGTAACCATCGACTGGCAGATTGTAACAAGCGGCGCGGGCCAGCAGATTCCCCTGATGATTGCCGGCGGCGATTTACCCGATGCTTTCATTGGCAACCTTACCAACATGCAGGTACAGGCATTTTCCTTACTGGACCGGGTTTTTGTCCCGCTTACGGAATCCATTGCCAATTATGGCCCGAACATTGTTAACATGTTGAAGGAAACCGAGCAGGCAAGGCAGTTTTCATTTATGCCCGACGGCGAAATCTATTCTTTGCTCAGGGTCGTTGACACGCTTAACGAGCGCGTCACAAAGCGCGCTTGGGTATACCAGCCTTGGCTTGAGCTTTTGGATATGGATTTGCCGCAAACCACCGACGAATTCTATAATATGCTTGTAAGATTCAGGGACGAGATCCCCGCGCTTATAGGTGTGGATGAAATCGTACCCATGGCGGGCGCTATGCATAACAACCCCGCAAACAACGAGATTGAATCCTACATTATGAACGCGTTTTTATTCTACGACTTCGAAAGCTACCTTATGAGGGATGAAAACGACGTTGTGCATTTTGTCGCCAATACCGAGGAATACCGCGAAGGGCTGCGTTTTTTAAACAAACTTTTTAACGAAGGCCTTCTTACCGACGAATCATGGACCCAGGGCCGTCCCGGACTGCTGGCCATGACAGAAGGTTTGGAGCAAAACATCGTTGGCGTGGTAACGGCTATGTTCTGGGGACACTTCACAACCGAGGGCGGCCCTCTGGGACGCGATTTAGAGTTTGTGTCGCTTCCCGCGCTTGAAGGCCCTGAGGGCGTAAGATGGGCTTTCGACAGAGGACTTCTTGTAAACAACGGTATGCTTGTGGCAACCACCGCCAACCAAAATGTTGATTTAACGATTCAGCTGGCGGATTGGTTCTTTGACCCCTTTACCATGATGGAAGCGGGATACAACTCCGTTTTAGGCCCCGTTGATGTGGGTTGGAGACATGCGGAACCGGGCGAGTTAAACCCCTTTGGAGAGCAGGCTCTCTTCTCGTATCTGAGGCCCCCGGATAACAGGCAGAATGACAACTGGTTCCAGGTTATGCCGTATTACTGGCCCGGAAGCTTCGTGCTTGAGTCCTTTGCGGATAACGACCTGAACAGGAAAGAATCCTTTGGAGGCAACGAAACATTAAAGAACTATATGCCGTACTCCGCGTTCCATTTGAGATTGCCTTTCCTCCACGCTCCCCTTGAGTATCTCGATGAGTATTCACGTATATCGGAGGATCTCCGGAACAGGCAGACAGGAGAGGTTTCCCTGTGGCGTGACAGGTTCATTACCGGTCAGATGTGCCTGGACAACGATTGGCAGGCGTATCTGGACACCCTTGATCGGGTTGGCTTAGACCGCTATGTGGAAGTCAACCAGATTATGTATGACAGATACCTTGATTTAACAGGCGGAAGATAATGGAAGCATTGCAATAGTTACACAGATTACACAAAGAAGCTGTTCATACAGCTTCTTTGTGTAATTTAATATGAATATTGAGGTGCCATATGGAAAATACCCCGATTAAACAAAAAAAAAGTATTTGGGCATCCGTAGGGAATGAATTTTCAAGAAACTGGCAGCTTTATACTTTGCTGATAATCCCCGTGGCATATATACTTATTTTTCACTATTATCCTATGCTCGGGCTGCAAATAGCTTTTAAGGATTACCGGATAACGATGAATATGTGGGAAGCGCCCGTACATCCGCAGGGGATGTTCCACCATTTCAGAACATTTCTTAACAACCCCAGGTTTTGGGAGATGTTTAACAACACTATCATTCTGAGCCTGTACTCCCTTGTTATTTCCGCAATTATGCCCGTTCTTCTGGCTCTTATCGTACATAATGTAATGTCCAAAAGGTTTAAAAGGTCCTTGCAAATGGTAACTTATGCTCCTTTCTTTATTTCAGCCGTCGTTATGGTAGGCATACTTTCGCAGGTTCTGTCCGTAAGGGCGGGCTTTGTTAACAACGGCCGGGTGCTTATGGGTCTTCCGCGCCTGAACTTCTTTGCGATTCCCGAAGCATTCAGGCATATGTTCGTATGGTCGGATGTATGGCAATCTACGGGTTATTCCGCGATTATCTACATCGCCGCCCTGTCCGGCGTAGACCCGCAGCTGCATGAAGCGGCCAAAGTAGACGGCGCAAGTAAATTCAAACGGTTGATCCACGTCGATTTGCCCGGTATTATGCCAACGTTTATAATACTGCTTATTCTGGCAACAGGGCGTATCTTAGATACGGGGCATACAAGGGTATTGCTTTTTCAAAATGCGCTTAACATCAGTCATTCAAGGGTTATAGACACCTATTTGTTTGAACGGGGGCTTGGCGGCGGCATTCCCGGCGTAGGAGGGGGTTTGATGCCAAATTATCCCTACGCGGCGGCAATAGGCATGACCAAATCCCTCGTAGGGCTTGTTATGATATTGATTGTAAACAGGATTTCCAGAAAAGTAACCGAAACCAGTTTGTGGTAAGGGGGGAGAACATTGGTTAACAGATTAAAACCGCAGTATGTATATGTACCCAAGCATAACCGTATGAAGGAAGCGGCTTCCGACAGGGCTTTTAACGGTATTGTTTTAGGAATCGCGATCTTTGTGTTTGCCGTAGCCTTGTATCCGCTGGTTTTTGTTGTTTCGGCCTCTTTCAGTTCCCCCTTTGACCTGATGTCCGGCAGAGTGTGGCTTTGGCCCGTTAACCCGAACACAGAGGGCTATCGGGTAGTTTTTGCCTTTAACAGGCTATGGATGGGCTTACGTAACAGTATTTTTATAACAGTTGCAGGAACGACGCTAAATCTTTTTATAACGGTTATCGCGGCGTACCCGCTCTCAAGGAAAGACCTTAAATACAAGAAACCCATAATGATGATGTTCGTCTTCACTATGCTGTTTTCGGGCGGTATGATCCCCAACTACTTGCTTGTACGCGATTTGGGGCTGATTAACTCGCATTGGGCCTTGATTTTCCCCACTGCCATGAACATGTTCAACTTCATGGTGACGCGTACATTCTTTATTAATAATTTACCTGACGAATTACTGGAATCGACTAAGATAGACGGTTGTTCGGATTTTCGTTTTATGTGGAGCTTTGCCATACCTTTGTCCAAAGCCATTCTTGCCGTTATGGTGCTCTACTACGGCGTGGCCCATTGGAACGCGTTCTTCAATGCTACGATCTATATAACCGACCGCAGCCTGCATCCCCTTCAAGTGGTATTGCGTGAGATTCTGCTTCTTAATCAAACGGAGCAGATGATGGAGGGAGTGTCCCGGACCGAGGCCATGCTGGTGGCCGAGCAAATGAAATACAGCTTGATTGTTATTTCCAGTATTCCGCTGCTTGTAGTCTATCCCTTTGTCCAAAAGCATTTTGTAAAAGGGGTAATGATTGGGTCGGTTAAGGGATAATTAAGGAGTGAATATATGTCTGAAAGAGATTTTTTTGACGCGCGTACAGAGCTCAGGTTAATTGACGGAGGCGCGGCTAAAGATACGGACTTTTCCGTTGTAAGAAACCGGATGCGGGACGGTCTGCGCGTTAATGTTAAAAATGTATCAAGCCGCCCTCAAAAAATAAAAGAGGTTGCTTTGTATGCCGGCCCGGCCGATATTTCCGAAACCACAAAGTATTACGGCGAAGGTTATCATATGCTTTGCCAGTACCGGGGAACAATAGAAAACCCTCAGTTAATCAGCCAGTATGCCGAAGACAAAAAGTTCTTTCATATGCCGGAAAACCCCTACGACAAGGAACATATCTTAACATTTTATTTGTTACAGCTAACAAATGGGGGTGAGCATACCCTTATGGGGTTTGCCTCCTGCCATAAATTTATTGGGAAGTTTCGTTTTAGCAAGGGTTATCTGGAGATAATTATGGATTGCGAGGATATGGAGCTTGCGCCAAACGCGGCTTGGGACATGGAGGAGCTGGTTGTATTAAAGGGCAAGGAGCCCGATGCTCTTTATACCCGGTTAGCGGATTACATTAACGCAAACCACCCGCCAAAGAAAAGCTCATGGGGCAAAATTCCCACGGGCTGGTGTTCTTTTTATTGCGTGGGCACGTTCAGTCCCGAAGCTATTTACAAAAACGCCGAGGCTATGGCCGCCCGTATCCCGGAGCTTGAAATGATTCAAATCGACGCCGGGCTTAATATTAAAAACGGGGATTGGGGTATATGGAAATTCGATGATGATTTGAAAACGGCGTGTGAGAAGGTACGCGACGCAGGAGTAATGGCCGGAGGATACTATTCTCCGTTTATTGTGGACAACGATTCGCGGCTGGCGGCGGAGCACCCTGACTGGCTTGTGCGGGATGAGGATAATAAACCGACCAACCGCATGTCATATAAAAAGGACTGGTTTATACTTGACGGCAGCCACCCCGAAGCCCGCGCGTATCTGAAAAAGCTTATCCGCTATATGTATGATGAATGCGGGCTTCGCTATTTCAAACTGGACTTCCTTTCCTATGGGGCTTTGCCGGCCGGCCGGCGTTATGATGAGAGCAAAACCGCCGTTGAGGCATATCGTATGGGAATGCAGGCTATTTGGGAAGAAGTTGGCGAGGATAGCTTTGTGCTGGCTTGCAACGCGGCTTTTTGGCCCACATTGGGGTTGTGCCATGCCAACCGTTCCACAAATGATATCTTCCGTTCTTGGGAAAAAGTTAAGGGCAATGCATTGGAGCAGTTCTACCGGAACTGGTAGCATGGGAAATTATGGATAAACGACCCGGATGTCATTGTGCTGGAAAAACTGGATATCGTTCGCGTCACAAAAGACGGACAGCCCAGTCCGCGCCCGTGTACGCTTAATAACGACGAATTTGAGTTTCATAAGGCTTTTGCCGTTGCCTGCGGCGGTATGATTCTTAGCGGGGATTTACTCTATGAAATCAACGCTGCCAATATCGAAGTCTTAAAAAAACTGATGGCAGACACGGGTGAAGCCGCTGTCTTTGATGACGACAGCTTTGAAGTGGGGCGTTTTAAGTTAAAAAATCTGCTCTGCCTGTTCAACTGGGGTGATGTGCCTAAAACCCTAAATGTTAGCATGGATGGGAAGCATAATTTTACAGATTTTTTTACAAACGAAGAAGTTGGAGATTTTATAAATAAATTCTCAATAGAAATCCCTGCCCATAGCGGGCGGGTCATAAAATGGAGGACATATGAAAAAGCAAGTTAGCCGGCAATGGTTCAGAGACGCCAAATATGGCATGTTTATACATTGGGGAGTGTATTCCAAACTGGCAGGTTCTTACAAGGGCCGTGAGCTGCCGGGTATCGGCGAATGGATAATGAAAAGGCTCGATATCCATGCGGCGGAATATGAGGCTGTTGCCAAGGAATTTAATCCGGCAGAGTTTAACGCGAAGGAATGGGTACGGCTTGCTAAGGACGCCGGGATGAAATACCTGGTTTATACCGCTAAACATCATGACGGTTTCGCCATGTACCATTCAGATTGTTCCAAGTATAATATCGTTGACTTCACGCCTTTTGGACGTGACCCAGTGGCAGAATTGGCGGAGGAATGCAAAAAAGCGGATATAGCTCTGTGTTTCTACTATTCTCAGGCGCAAGACTGGCATGACCCCGACGGATACGGCGGTATCGGACCGATTCCCGATGAGGAAAAGAACTTCCGCCGTTATTTGGATGAAAAGTGCAAGCCTCAGCTGCGCGAGCTTTTGACAAAGTATGGTGACATAGGGTTGTTATGGTTTGATACGCCGCAGATTATGACATATGAGCATAGCCTTGAGCTGAAAGAGTATGTAAAAAGCATTCAGCCTGATTGCATAGTGTCCGGGCGTATAGGCAACCGCCTTGGGGAATATATGAGTACGGGCGATAACCGCATTCCCCTGCTTCCTTATGATGGAGACTGGGAGGTGCCTGCCACCTTAAACGATACCTGGGGATTTAAAGCCAATGACCATAATTGGAAAAATCCCGCGGATATTTTACGGTTGATGCTGAAAATTAATGGACGCGGCGGCAATTACCTGCTTAATGTCGGGCCGGATGGTTTGGGGCGCATTCCGCAACCAAGCAAAGATATCCTGCTGAAAACGGGTGAATTCCTGAAAGCCAACGGAGCAGCCATCTACGGCACAAGAGCGGTATATAACTATCCTTACGATTTAGAGAATATTTTACTTACTTCAAGGGATTATCATCTTTATTTGAATATTTCCGCCAAAGGGCATCAACCCGGTTTAATAACGCATTTCACACTGATGAACACCAGAGTGAAAAAAGCTACTATGCTGGCAACAGGCGAGGACATTCCTTTTAACCACCAACATGATAAAGCTTCCAATTCCAACAGGGTGCTGCTTCGCTTACCCGCGGAATTGCCTTTGGAATATTTTAATACCGTTGACTTGGAGTTGGAAGATAAAACTCCGGTTTTTGAATCATTAGATAATTTATAACCATTCAAGGTTAAATATCTATAAGATTTTTAAATGATAACGATCAAACGCAATTCTTAAATATTGTGGGTTGGCATGGATTTCACCTTTTAATACCTTGAGCCAATATTCCGGTTCAGTAAATACACCGATTGCAATGCCATTATCCACAGTTGTTTTAATTTCTTTCAAGGCCGTACCGTCATTTTCAACATGTACCGGGGCGTTAATACAGATAATGGCGCTAAGGATTCTGAGTATCTTTTCGCCATAGCCCTCCCCCATCGACCAGCCTTTTCCTTGTGGGTTTTCCTTTGCCCCGAGCCATTCAACATACGGCGCGGCACCGCGAGTTACCAAATGAAAACGAGGTGATATATTTTCATTATTCAATGGCTCTTTACTTGCATAAGCTTTAAGGTGATGAATTTGAGCCCGAACACCCAATTGCGCCGTCTCAAAGCTGTTTCCCTTCATGCCGCGTTCGGTAACTCCCATCCCGCAAAAGTTATACTGATCCGGTGTCACCGCGCTGTTAACATATGTGAAATTACCGGTTTCCAGGCATGACTGCGCAAAAGCTATATCACCGCGTACGCCTTCATTTGCCCCCTCATTGGTATAATACAATGCTATGTCCGGTGCGTTTGGATTTATCCTTTTGATATACTCCCGCATTTGTTCGGTTTTGGCAACGGGTGTTCCCATAATAGCGGTCAGCCCAATTAATGGCTCGGCTATAGATGGAGGCGCGGCGGTAAGCCCTTGAGTCCGTATATATTCAGCAATGATATCAGCTTCCATGGCCGCCAGCCTTTTTAAGTTATCATCATCCGTTAGAAATACCGCATCTTTCGGGTTAGTGTGAAAGCCATGTTCAATAATCATGGCGCATTCACACCCTGAACCTGCCGCTGAATTAATTACGGTATAATAATCGCTCCCGGGATTTCGTTCAGATTCCCTTGTCTTTGCCCCCCGGGACGGATGACCCATTAAACCGGAAATTTTTGCCGCCATTTTTTCCGCGAAGGCTTTATGGTTAGGAGCCTTGATGCTGTGAAAAACTTCTGTACCTGTCGCGGCAGCAGAACCGGCGGCGTTGCTATGCAGGGAAAGGAACATGACCGAGCCGCTCTCTGCCGCCATTCTTCCCCGCGCATTAAGGCCCGGATTATCCCATACCCTTGGCCGCGTAATGATTGCTGCGATACCGCGTTTTTCTAATTCGGCAGCCAGATACTGAGCCAGCCTCCACATTTGCGTTCCTTCGTAGAATCCTGGGCGCGGCGGGTAAGGATTACCTTTTTCGCCATGTCCGGGGTCGAGTGTGATTCTTATACTCATCCATTATCTCCGCCCTTCTCTGATATCTTGTTACGCATTTTTTCAACGCCTTTGCTGAGATATGGGACTTCAATACCCATCTCACCTAAATTTTCAAGTATCGATAAAGCTTCCGTAGCCAGCAAATAACAAACTGACAAAGTACCGAACATATGGGGTATATAAAATTCCGCGTCGAAAATGTTTAGGGACTCCATAATAATAAAATCAACGCCGAATCCGATGCCGATAAGGACGAAATAAAACAATTTTTTTACGAATCCCCAAAAAGCCTTTTTGCTTGATAAGTCTTTACGCTTAAATCCGTTAATAAGCCCTGTAATGTAATCTGTGATCTCAAAAAGTATAAGCAGCCATACGAATACGCTGGTAAAGTTACCGGAAAAGAAAGCCAGAACCGTACCTAACCCCGCAAGGCCTGATTTAGCAACAGTCTCTGTATTTATATGAATCCCTCCTTGTCCTAAATAATATATATTACAACTTATGTAAAGAGGGCAAGCCTTGTTACTGCTTTTATAATTAATATGTAAAACGCAGTATATTAAAAAGACCCGCGAAATGGCGGGTCTTGATTGTCAATGTGATACTTTTAGCACCCTCTCTTAGATTCGGTAATATTAATTCTCCCGTTGCTCACAATAACGTGCTGTTGAGAGAGCAGCTTCACGGTTAGATAACTCTTGCAAGACTCCGGCGTTTCCCAAATAAAAATATCTGACAGGCATACCTTATATCTTCCTGAATCATCACTAATTTGCTTTGAATTGATAACGCCGCATCCACATCTAAGCTCAATTTCAATGGATATGGGGCAAAAGCTTTTGTTGGTCAGTTTAAACTCAAGATCAATCATGAATTTTTTTCCGCTGGGAAGATGGATTATCTTTTCGCAGTTTTTATGCGCTAATTTAACGCCGTTGTCGCAGCATGATGTATCTTCCAGATAGATTTGAGTGCCGCAGTTCCATATTTGATTTCGCACGGCCGAAAATTCCGCTGTGCAGGGACAAGGTGGTTTTGGCGGCGGGCACGGCGGACATGGCGGCAAGCAACCAATCGCGAGTCGCAATTTGTTTTTAAGAATAATTTGCAAATCGGTAACCCGTTCAATTAAACAAGCCGCACTCTCGTTGATTTTTAGAAGATTTTGCATTCCATCGCAATCATCGCCATCCTTTACGCGTTTTGCAGCATATTTTATTTTTTCGCTTTCCGCGTTTATAATATGGCTTAAAGCTAATTCCTCCATCGCAATAGACGTTATAATTGCGTTTATTGCCTCATCTCGGGTTAAAATAGATTCCGGTTTGGGAAATTCGGGCATAGACATATATTATTCACCCCTTAATAATCTTTTATAATATTTATCCACCCAAGCGATCAATGAGTTTTCCGGCTATACCGATGGTTTCGCTGGCGAATTCCCTATCGATATTTGTCCCGGATTCGCTATTAATCGCATCAATCATGTTTACAAGCTGTTTGATTGCATTGTCATTATTATGTCTAACAAATTGATGCCGCACATTGTCTAAAATTATGCTTTCAGGCATGATCGGCGTTTTATCATCCTGCTTTGTAAGTTCTGTTAGGTCTTCAAGCTGAAATGAAAGAAGCATCTCTTTATAAATAACTTTTCTTACCACCTGCTCAACGGACTTGTTTGTTGTAACCAACTCCGTAAAGAACGGCGGCTCATTCGGGTTATCTATATCATGGGAACCAAGAGCAAATTGAATCTTCTCGGCTTCGGCATTAATGACATGAGCCAATCCAAGTTCTTCAAACATAATTGACGCTAATAACAGGTCGATTGTTTTCTCCCTGCTTATATCGGATTCATGTTCAATATCCGGAACATGTGGCATTGACATTATAATCAAGTCCTTTCTATTACTTCCAAAGTATTCATATAAGCCGGAAATGGTGACAAGCTTATGCTCAAATATTTCAACCTTACAATAAAAAAACACCCCGACTCATCACCCAAGAGACTCAGAGGTATTTTCTTTAGATAACCTTTATTATCTGAACAACAGGGGTTCTAATTGATTATACCACACCCATTGCGGACTAAATTTTTGCCGCGCGTAAGTTTTTGCGTAAAGCGCGGCGTTATCGCGCATTTGGTTTACTATACGTATAGCGTGACCTCCTAAATAAGACTGTTCATTCGGTTTATATTCCTCCTTTGTATCAAACCCAAAGTTTCGCGCGTCCCATCGCATAAAGTATGCTTTTAATTTTTTCCCTACTTCCTCAAGGGCAGGCACAGCTTCGTTTAACACCAAAAAATTACCCCTGCTTGCGGCTTCGAGTACAGTTAAACCGAATGATTCGGAATAAGAAGGGCAAATAAACAAATTGGACAGCATAAATAACTCTAAAACGCCGCTGCGCGGAAAACCCTTTGGATATCCTAAATCACTTGTGAATGCGATGTCATCTTGACTTAACCCATAAAAATAACCCAGTTTCTTTATTGCGCCTTTATATATATCAGAATCAATGTCCATGGATGGAAAATCACAGAATATTACGCGGACAGAATTTTCCGTATTTTTTTTAATAGCACCTGCAAGCGAAGCTACTTTTTCAAATTTTTTTCCGGTTGTAAGCCTGCCTGGATACACAATTAAAATATCAGGGCTAAGTAAATCAACTCTTTTATGTATATTATTTACATCATCACATAAAAAAGACATTAAGTCTAATGTATTATATACTACACGGCACATGCCTTCGGGAATATTATATTGCTTTGCAAGCGCGGGCAGCCCGGAAATAGTCGGATATACATAAGTCGTGTTAGGCATGCCGCTATATCTGTATGAAAAGGGGTATTTTAATTCTGGTGGTCTGTTGACGGGCGCGGAATGCGTGAACGCGATAAATTTCACATTGGGCAAATTTTCTTGTGCCTTTCTTACAGCGGCGTTATGAATTAAATGCCACCCCTGATAATGGATATCGTGCATGATACAGACATTAACATCAGCCAGCGCATTTTCGAAATCCTTCGCTATTATTTCCGCTTCCTCCTCAAAAGTTTCGTGGACAATTCCATCAGGCTCCGAATAATCATGCCATTTGATTTGACTGCCGTTAAATCTGTTGGTTATCTTCACCCACTTCAGGCGCTCATCAGCAAATATTCCGGTTCTATCGTCGGGGCAATCCTGCGAGACAAGCATTTTCACATTAATATCAGAACTCAACAACATTTTTAAATGTTCAGATACAACATTGACGAGTGAATATGTCCTATCCAGACCGTTAAACATAGTCAAAATTGCAATTTTCATTTATCATTCACCTCTCTCCAGTTTATGTCCCTACATTTGTACATGTGATTTAATCGGGTTGAAGGCCGACCATTGAACTGAGTAGCCGGCCCTCTACCCACAGTACGTACCATTTGGAGTACTGTGCTATTCATCGTGTCTGGTCGTTGTCGTTGTAGTAGTTGTCGTTGAAGTAGTTGTCGTCGTTGTTGTCACCAGCTCAATAACGTCTTCAAGCTTGAATTGAAGAAGCATTTCTTTTTTAATAACAGTTTTTAACATGCTTTCAACAGAACTGTTGATTTCCAGCAATTCATTCAATGTCGGCGGCGCAGTCGGCGCGCTATTCTCAAGAGTGCCAAGAATAAATTGTATTTTCTCGGCTTCGGCATTAATGATATGGGCTAGCCCGAGTTCTTCCATAGCTATTGATATTAATAACAGGTCTATTGCATTTTCCCTGTCTATATTAATATCCGGATTCATGTTCGGAATGCTAGGCATTGACATAATATTCCACCTCCTATGCTTGTATACTTTTTTATACTATTCTGATAAACAGTTAATTGTGAATATGAAAATTTTGATTTGTATATAAAAAAGATTATGTAAAATAATAATTGAATACTTCAAAGCCCATGATTGCAAATTGGTATAACAAGAAAAAGAGGACTTGATTTAACATCAATTCCTCTCAGAGTGTCGACAAGCAACACTCAAACCCCCTAAAAAGATTGAAGAAATAGGGATTTTGTGATATAATGATAACGGTGATGCTGAATGATGGGAATAAAGAATGCGATAAATAAAACGCAAATGGAAATGATGAGTTTAGACCAGCTCGTACCGGAAAATCATTTGGTACGGAAAATA